>Ga0194047_10002616_pt1 | contig 10242 bp, 12 predicted proteins | sample JunL225m_MetaG_2_FD_160070 | JGI IMG/M metagenome (GOLD analysis project Ga0194047, IMG submission 160070) | Anoxic zone freshwater microbial communities from boreal shield lake in IISD Experimental Lakes Area, Ontario, Canada - Jun2016-L221-5m | ecosystem: Environmental > Aquatic > Freshwater...
ATTTTATACTCATAGGGTACATCTTGCTGATTTAGTTTTTTATAATTATCATAAATCAATCTAAGAGTTGGGGTTTGACATCTACCTGCACTTAATGTACCACCTGTATGGTCAGTCCTTATATTTTTCCATAAAATAGGTGATATTGTAAATCCTATTATCAAATCAATAATTTGACGCGTCTGGGCAGCATAGACCATTCCTTTATGAATATAACCAGTATTATTCAATGCTTGCTTTATAGCACTTTCCGATATTTCACTAAACCTCATACGAGGCGTTGTTTCCACCGAAAGTGAACATAATTTGCATACTTGATATGCTATATGCTCACCTTCACGGTCATTGTCAGTTGCTATAATTACATTCTTTACTTTTTTACACATATCCTTTAGTTTTTTATTATTTGTTGTTCTTAGTTTATCTTTCAATAACTCATAGCGAGGTGAAAAGTTATTATCAACTATCAACTTTATATCCTTCATATTATAAATTGACCCATAAGTTGCCATAACTTCATATCCACTTCCACAATATTCACGCACTTTTTTTATTTTATTTGGAGATTCAACAATAATTAATGTAGTCATAATAATATGTGATATAGTTATGGTTTATTTATACATTTTGAACTAAGAAATATTTGCGTATTTTTACCGGTAATGATTACTCGGTTTAATGAGACCAATAAAAAATAATATTATGATATATCTGCATTTTTATTTTATAAAATATCACACATACAAATTTATCATTTACGCATCATTTATAATATCACATACACTCTTCATACATTCGTTATATGTTTCGATTATGGTTTGATTATGTTCAGGCGACAACTTTGATATGTATGATAATTGAAATTTATTCAATACTCTATAATTTCTTATATCGTCCAATATAATAGTTAAATAATCAATTGAACCCGATGGAAATAGTCTATTCGACTTGTAATATTTTGGGCATTCATACTCTTTATTTTCCATATCGACATCTGTAATAATTTGTAAATTGGGCTCTTGTTTGTTTTCCTGATTGTTATCCATATTCATTGTAGTTAATAATATCATATAAGTAATTTATAGTCAAATCATTTTTTTTTAAAAATGAACTATTTTAAAAAAATAATATGCGATAAAGATTGTGTTAAGGATGAGATTTATCGAATATATTTTGGATAATCGCGAACGAATGTGGAGTTGGGAAGAAGTATCTGCTAATCCAAATGTTACATGGGACGATATAATGCATTATAATGACATCCCTTGGGATTTTAAGGGGGTTTCGAGAAATCCAAATATAACTATAGATATTTTAAACACTCTCCCTTTGTCTACTTGGTCATCTGAAAACTTGATAAAAAATCCAAATATAATTGTTTCTGGGAAAATCGATAAATATTATTTAAAATTGTTTCAATCAAAAGATTCTGTAACGATGGGTAAATGTCTTAGTTATAATCCTTCTGTCTCTTGGGAATTTATACAAAGACATCCATATATACATTGGGATTACGATATTCTTAGCAGTCATCCAAATATTACTTGGGATATAGTAACAAAAAATATCAACCTTCCTTGGAATCATGTGGGTATATCGGCAAACCCCAATATTAATTGGGGTATTGTAAATGATGTAATCCATTCAAACAATATTAAATGGGACTATCATAACATTTCAAAAAACCCCGGTATAATGATTGAAGATATAATAGACAATTTCGTATATAATAGCCAAGACGATGTCCCTGATGTTAAAAACTCATTGGTGGAGTGTATCTGGTGTTGGTTTGGTCTTAGTGCCAACCCCAATGTCACTTGGAAAACTGTAATAGAAAGTAGAGATGATGAATACTTTAAAAATATTCAATGGAGTTATTATCACCTAAGTTCAAATCCCAATATTGATATGAAGGTTATAAATGATAATCCGGATAAATGCCGTTTATGGTGTCTTAGAAATTTATCGGCAAACAGTATGGATTATTATGATTGGAGTAAAGTTGTATCCAGACAAGATATTCATTATACATTAAAATAATTGGTTGGAAAATCTTAAACATATTATATGGAAGACTTGAATAAATTTAACAAAAAAAAATTATTGTCGTATATCGAAGAAAACCAACCAGAGTTCTTCTATTCAAAATTATCTAAGAAAACAAAAAATAATATACTATCCGAATTGAACCATTTTTTATACAAGCAAACAACCCCAGAAATACAATTGAGATTGGGTAATTGTCTGATAGAGATGAAAGAAATACCTGATGCATCTGTGGATTTAATCTTGACAGATTTACCATACGGTATTACGAAAAATAATTGGGATATTGTTATACCTCTCGACGACTTATGGAAAGAATATACGCGAATAATAAAAGAGAATGGTGCAATTGTTTTATTTGGTAATCAACCATTCACATCTTTATTGGTTATGAGTAATTTATCTATGTTTCGATATTCTTTGGTCTGGAATAAAAACAAGTTCTCCGATTTCTTAAATGCAAATAAAAAACCTATGAAGATACACGAAGATATTATCATTTTTTATAAACAACAACCCGTCTATAATATCCAATATACTTTTTCAACTCCTTATGTTAGATGGAATAAACAGGATGCTATAGATAAACAAACGAATTATAATAATTATAACGAAACTGTAACTACAAATCAAGATGGAAAGAGATTACCAACTACCGTATTGCAATTTAATCGTGTAGAACGACCTATACACCCAACGCAGAAACCCGTCGACTTGTTAGAATGGATAATCAAAACATATTCTAATGAGGGCGATATCGTTCTGGATAGTTGTATGGGTGTAGGTAGCACTGGAATTGCTTGTAAAAATACGAATAGAAAATTTATCGGAATTGAGATAGAACCTGAGTATTTTCATCAAGCTGAAATATCCCTTTCGCCATTTTGAAAGAAATTGTGTAGATAAAATTAAATATGCGGGTAAACTTTCATATAAAAAAAACATAAAAGATTATATATGGATTTTAACCAGCGTTTGGAATTACAAAAGTTGTGTCGGGAAAATAGTGTATCCGACCAAACAGATTTAATGCGTGAATTAAAACATAGTTCTATTATTCGCGAAGAAGTTAATAAGATTGTTGCAAGAAGAAATTGTCTCGACAACCCAAGCGAGGAAGACTATAGAACATTGAAATTTGAACTTATGGTAGAATGTGATTTTCTTTTCAAATATTACACTGATATTTTTAACCGTGTCGTAAAAGATGAAATAGATATTACAATGTTAAATACTTTCTTAGATATGTTGGAAGAAATAGAGAATGGAACCCAGGACCAACACGAAGCATCTTTTAAAATAGGTAAATTGTTAAAGGAGATTTATATCGACTCGGCAATGAAAACTGCAGATAAACTAAATAAAAAATATGAAAATTCAGAAGAAGAAGAAGTTAAGGAAATTGAACCCATTAATATTTCATGGAGTGAGTATAAGAAGAACTTGAAAGCGTAATCATCTAAGAAATTTATATGTTTTATTATTGTTTATATGGTTAAAAATATAACCATATGAACATCGTTTTTATTATTGTGAGTATAATATAAATGATTATGCCACAATATAATATTCCGGCGAATGCCCAAACTGCTGCAGCTCAACAAATGATGGCATCGCAACAAAAACAAGCACAGTTATTTAAAGGTGGTGCAAGTGTCCAATCACCAAATATGGGTGGTAACCCACAGTCTCAGGCAATTGCAGACTCGATAACAGGATTAGCTGTAAAGCAATACTCACAAGCCGCAAATGACCAAAGATATATGGGTGGTAAGAGACGGCGTTCAACCCGCCGTCGCAATAAAAGAGTAAATATTACTCGTAAACGAACAAATAAAAAAAGGATAGGTATTTATAAAATTGCATCTAAAAATAGGAGAATAAAAAGTAGGTATATATAATTATACCTTATTAAATGCGAGAACTGGTATGTAGTATAGCAAATCGGATACTTATATCTTTATTTGTATGTGCTATCATATATTACTTTGCAATAATCGTTATTTTTAAAATAAAATCAAAATTCTGGTATCTACAACCTTGTTATCATTATTATGATTTTCATTATATGTTTTATAAAAATCAAATCATCAACAAGGAATTACCTAAGATAAATTTATATGTCTCGTTCGAAAAGGTATCTACATTCAAAGCCGATGATGTTACACCGGAAACATTTGCACACATTGTTGGTTTATTAAAAAGCGATTATTATCACACAAAGGGTTGTAAATATAATCCAACAGTTGAAAGTGTCTTGCCTTATCTAAAAAAGAATTTTTATAATAGCCACATTACATTAGCTTTATCAAACATATATGATAATAAATATATGGGTGGTGATATAATGAAATCCAATGGTATTGTGGGTTGTATTATATCAAAACCTTTGAATATTCGAATATTAGGTGCATCTGAACCCAAATATGTCTATTATGTTGATTTCTTTTGCATCAAAAAAGAGTATCGTAAGATGGGATACTCTGAAGTAATGATACAATCACACGAATATTTCAATCGACACAACAATAAAAATATACAGATACATCTTTTTAAACGAGAAGGTGATTTAACAGGGATTGTCCCTTTAGTTAAATATACCACATATTTATACCCCATACCAAATCTACAACCATCCCGATTATTTATTTACAATACGAAAGATATCCAGAATGCATCACATCCAATGCTTATTCAAGTAAATAAAAAAAATATACAATGTTTATTTGACTATATCAACACACACAATGGGTTTGATGTTTTGGTTTATGTGGGCATAAATAATTTAATCGAGTTGATTGAGACCAAAAATGTATTTTGTTTTATATTAATGGATAACGGTAATATTGTTGCGTGTTATTTCTTTCGCAATACACGAATGGAAGTTACAGATAAACTTGTCGTTTCTTGTTTTGCATCCATAAAGCACGATATATTAGAACAATGTATATTTATGGACGGATTTTTACAGTCAATAAATACTATTCAAAAGGAAAATGATAACCTATTTTTTTATTTATTTATAGAAGATATTTCTCATAACTATTATTTATGCGATAATGAATTATTAGGTTCTCCGATGTCGTCATCCATATCTGCATATTTCTTATACAATTATATATCACAACCCATATCACCTAAGAAAATGTTATTCATCTAACATATCGTCCAACCTTGATAAAGTTATCAATTAAAAAAATAATAAATATTCCCAAAAAGCTATATAGTATAACCTCTTCTAATACATTATTTGTTTGTTCGTCGTGAGTTTCTTCTAATAGATGTATCATATAATTTAATTTCTCCATTAATAGTTTATTGTTACCATCGTATGATGTAACATAAGGTGGAGATTGTTCTACCATTGGAAATGTATCCATCCTTTCTTGTTTCTTGAAACGGTTCACAGTTTCCATCATATCTGGATATGGATAATATGGATATTCTGGGTCGTGGTCTGATTGATTATTAGAAACTTTGTATTGCGGCGATGATTGCATTTGTGAAATAACCTTATTTGTATTATTATCTCCAAAATTACTATATCCCTCCATATTGTTATTATTAGCCTCTTTTTTGGGAACTTTCATAGGGACGGGTGGCGTTATAGGTTCAAAGTTTTCGTAACTATCATCATATTCGTCGCCATTATCGTTGTGGATTTTGTTATGTATTTTACTTAATACATTATTTACCTTATCCGAATAATATGACTTATCAGTCATATTATTCATATTTTTGTGAGTTTTATTTTTTCGCCTCTGAACCATACTTTGCGATTTAGGCTCTTCGGAATCAAAAGTTGCGGCTGAAAATGCTAAACTCGACATTATCGTTTCTTAATATATATACAAAATATTAATTATCTCTATCACATACCACAACTGGATACACGAATTTTTGTAGTATATAATTCTTCCAAAGTCGGTACTCTCTCAATATAAATTGGATGCAGTCCTATATTCATCAGTTGATAAGTAGTGTCAAATTTTTTCAAAATTTTTATTTCGTCGGTATTATGACATCCCAAATCGACTCTTAAATTACCTATATATTCAGGTTTGATGTTTTCTATTGGTCTGAAAATACCACTCATTGTATTCGTTGGAATGGGGTGTACCATCATAGATACTGGTTGCCATACAGAATCATATTGATATATCATATGAGATTGACATTTAATATCAAAATCCACTCTTATTGTGTAATTAGGTAATTCACCATCTTCATAATCATTAATATTTTCTTTATTATCGTCACCACAACCAAAATTGGGATGAATAAAAATATCACATGGACACAATAATTTAAAACTATATGAATCGAGAATATTTCTATTGTGTTCTGCTATATGTTCATCGTATTTTTTAATAAATTTCTCATCATTTGAATCAATAAAAATTTTTACATACACATATTTCTCAAATTTCTCGAAAATTTCTCCTTCAATTTCAATGCACTCATCATAATACCTATCATCATCTTCATTATCGCCTGGATAAGAAAAAATTGTTTTAGTGTTTAAAGTAAATAAATTTAATTCATTTTCATCTAACATTATTTTAGATGAAAATGTGATAGGGTTATATATGTATATACACTATTGTCTTTAAGTAGTTTTAAGGGTTTGTGTTCATATATGCTCTCAACCCAATAAAAGATATCTTGAACTATCTGCCAACAATTCAGACTTGCTACCATCCTTTCCACTTGGCATATCTCCGTATAAAAAATGTGCATAAGCTCCTTGGTCATTTACGATTTTTGTATTTGCAGTAGAATAAAATAATCGGTTAGATTGGTCTAATTCGTAATTTTCCCATAAATCTCCATATAATTGACGATTTGTGTTGGTTATAGTTGGATTTAATGTTTGAACAGTCTTTTTTACAGTTTTCGTGATGGTTTCTCCAACCTTATCATTGAAACTCGGTGGTGCAGGTCTTCGCGATGGTGTATCATTTATCTCCGTTAACAAAACATTACTGAATGGATTTTTAGATGTAGGCTGGTAAAAATCGCTTTTCATCAAATCTGTAAAACCAGTTTCATTCAATACAACTTCATCCCCATTCGTAGGTATTTTATTCAAAGTTTCTTCTATATTAAATCTTCTTAGTTTGTTTTTTATATCAATCCCATCATTCATACCCTCTTTTTGACCTTTCTTACGAATTTCATATACAATAACAATCGCAATAACTGTTATCAAACCTATTAGAATATATCGAAATGAAAACGATACTATAAACCCAATAATAGATAATATTATCACTATGCGTGTTATTGTATTTAGTTTAGTTTGGTATGACATACTGTTTGTCAGATATATGTTTTGATAATTTCTCAACAAAACAGATGGGTCGTTAAACCAAAATTGTTCATTCATATTCTTATATGTTTTAGATAGAGATATTATAGTATGTAATATATCTACTACAAAGTAAATATACGGAATTTACATTCCTCTAAAAAATATATTACCATAATAGCTAATGTATATGTTATTATTTTGACGAAAAAATCTTTTCCAATTCTTCATCTGTAAATCGCGGGAGGGTATAGTCAGGACTTTCGTTTGAATTAGTATCTGCCATATTTCGTGGATTTTTACTTCTTAAATTTTGTCTACGCCTTTTATCTTGCGTTTTTTGACCCTTCTTATCATTATAAGATGAATTTGTGTTGTAATTATTCAATATATCTTGTAATGGGGACATATCCATATCAGATACACCCCTTTCAGGTTTCTTAAACATATTCATCATTGCACTCATATTTCCGGGACCAAAACTACTCATCATATTCATACTTTCTTGCAACAAATCGTTTTCAGTTATTTCACCACTCTTTATCTTATTATCAATAGTACTACCAATTTTACTCATCATTCCAAATAAATCGGGACTACCACCAGATTCACTACCAGAACTAATTGTATCTTTAGCCAACTCCATCGCTAACTTTCCTAAGCTCCCACCCATCAATCCTTTGAATGCTTCGGGCATATCATCTGGTATAGGAAAATCAGATGTCGGGATACTTCTTTCACCTGATGGTTCGGTATCAACACTTTTATCTTCATTCTCAACAATAACGATTTGAGAAAGAATATCGTTCAAATCTATATCTCCCAAATCCTCTATCGAATTTTTAGATATTGTAACAAACAATAATGATAAATAATTCCATATAGCTGCTTGAGTGTTGGGAGATATTTCGCTATTCCATAAATAATGGAATAGAATTCGTGGAAGAAATTCCGTGTTTTGCATAGTTCCTTCACTAAACAACTCTTCGTTCTTAGAAAGAATATATTGATAATTATCGATGATAACCTTCCCGATGTAATTATATAACTTCATCGGATTTTCATTCAATGTATATTTCAACAATAACATATTATACTCTGGGAAGGTTGTCCGCAAATCATTCGTAAAATCCCTTATAATCTTTGTAAATTCTTCTGGAATATTATCAATATTTGTTTCTATAATAAACTTCATTATGATAAAAATACCATAATGAAGTTTTAAGTATATATAATTATTCTTTATATTTGAGATTTATTTATACATTTATCTTTTACTTTCTTCATATAACTGGGTTAATTGAATAAGGTTCTTCAAATATTGTAAAATAAGCATTTTATTCTCTGATGACAAATCATTTAACGGTTCCCTAATTTTTTCAATACCCTTTAATATATCCTCATTGGAATATTTTATTGCATCAGTTTTTGGAACTGTTTCCACCTCTTCGCTGTAATCTTTTGTTACAAAAAAGTCAAAATCATCTGACAATATTTCAGACTCAAACTTTTGTAATAAATACAAATTCAACATTTCAAAGATAATTTTTGGATTCATTCTTCTCGCAGTCTCAAATACCTTTTTTGTTGTTTGTAAACCTTTGCGGTCAGGAAACAGACGAATGATATCTTCCATAAGTTCCATAAACTGGTTGTTAAATACAGAAAGGTAATTGATAGACATTTATAATTATGTATTTTATTTTGAAAACATTTTTAAATCCATATCTCGTTGATTGCGAATACTTTCTAATGATTGGCTTTTAGAATTTTCTTGTTTTGTTCCATATGATTCTGTGGGTGCCGATATATTTGCAGAGTCATCTATAGTAACATAACTATGCAACTGCCTCATCCCACCACTTCCAGTAGCAGTCAAATCGTCTGCATCCATATCCAAAAAGCTAAAGTTATCCGATACAATACCATTTGAACCACCTCCAAAAGAAAAGGATGTAGGTTCCATTTGTTCCATTGTAGCCTGTTTTACTTGTTGTGTTACTTTGCCTCTCAGATGTTCCTTAATCTCCATACCCGAATACAATCGCCCATTCTCTTCCAGTGATAATAAAGTAGGTACTCTTACCACATTAGGTGGTAGTATCATTTTTTTACCATTGCTTAACACTATATATGTTTTACCATTTTCCTGAATTCGTGTATCAATACAAAGAAAATGTATATCCTTTGCAACCTCCGATTTTGACAATTCCTTAAGCAACTCCTTTGAATTATTACAATAATTTGAATAATACAATATATCCGTCATTATGATATGAATTATTATTATTCTTTTATAATTTTTACTACAATTAATAAAGATAATACATAATTTCTCATTCTAATTACTTTTTTTCTTAGATTGTTTCAATTTTCATTTATCTGACAATATTTCATTCTTTGATATTTTGGGGAATTCTTGCAATGAATTTTAAAATCCACACACAGCTCCAAATCTGATTAATCAGATTTGGAGACTTTTATTACCTGTATTGTTGTTATCATAAAAGGTAATGGAACTCTATTAAAATATTTTAATTTGTTAGCAGTCTCCAAATTAATTAAGAAAATAATCAGATTTGGAGACTAAGTAATATATATTTTATTTGGTATATTTCTTAGATTAATTCATTCTAAGAAATATACCGTGAACTTTCATAATTGTTTTCTTTTTTAGAAATCTTGCAATGAAATTTTAAAATCCACACACAGCTCCAAATCTGATTAATCAGATTTGGAGACTTTTATTACCTGTATTGTTGTTATCATAAAAGGTAATGGAACTCTATTAAAATATTTTAATTTGTTAGCAGTCTCCAAATTAATTAAGAAAATAATCAGATTTGGAGACTAAGTAATATATAAATATATCATATTATTACTAC
>Ga0194047_10002617_pt1 | contig 10241 bp, 6 predicted proteins | sample JunL225m_MetaG_2_FD_160070 | JGI IMG/M metagenome (GOLD analysis project Ga0194047, IMG submission 160070) | Anoxic zone freshwater microbial communities from boreal shield lake in IISD Experimental Lakes Area, Ontario, Canada - Jun2016-L221-5m | ecosystem: Environmental > Aquatic > Freshwater >...
ACATTATTATACGTGGCGGTATGGTTCGATGCCATCGGCTGCTATACAGGGTACGAAAACTGCCAGTTTTGTACGATTTGCTGATAACTGGCAAGGCGATAAATTGCTCGAAATCGGCAACGGCGCTATCCAACGTGAAGTGCTTTTTGGGAATGAAGGCGGAGCAATTTCAACCAGCCTTCAGAATCTTCTGACCGGGCAGGAATATTTATCCAGTTCGGGGGCTGAGTTCAGGATTACTCTATCACACGAACTAGCTGGTGAACCCGATAATAATGTTGTGCTGGACTCTGGCATGTTCAGAGCCACCGCTTTTGAATTACCGGTGCAAGGTATTACAGGAAGTGTGGCGCGAGTACAGTTAGAAGGCGAGTTTCAGGGAGCGTTCGTAAAGGTATGGCTCTATTATCAGGCTTTATCGGCTGAAAACTTTATCAGGAAATGGATTGAGGTTGCGCCTTTTGAAGCCCCTGATTGGGTTATTAAACAGGTCATTCTGGAAGATTGGCAAGCAATACCCACGCTTGAGCCGATTGCCCCTGCACAACGCTTTGCACAAACCTTTGGGTCAGCCGAACCGAACTACGATGCCTCGATAGTCAAAAAACAGGTAAACTTAGATTCATTGTCGGAGCGTTATTTTGTTGCAAACGAATCGAACGCTATTGCTGCTTTGCATAATCAAAAGGAAGGGTTGTATTTCTTTGATGAGTCGCTATTTGGAGATGAGCTTTTTACCAATAAAGGCAATCTGAAAATTGGGAACACCGATTTTGTAGAACCTGCTAAAGGTTTTAGAAGTGGCAGCAGTGTGCTTGGAGCGTGGCGCGGCAATCTTGAACTTGGGTTTAAACGCTACAACGAATATATCTATAATCAGTATGCGGTGGTCAAAGGCAAGCGTGACCCGGTTTGGTTTAGCACTTGGTATCCGTATGAGCAGGAAATAAATGAGAAGCTATTGCTAGATGTGATTGACCAGATGCAATTGGTAGGCTTTTACGATATGCTGCATATTGATGCGGGTTGGCAGTTAGGCGCACCGCTTCAGGTAAATCCCGAACGCTTCCCCAACGGACTAGACCCTATTGTAGCAAAGCTCAAGGCAAATAATAAAACACTTGGCTTGTGGATTAATCCTTTCAGTCGCAGCTATGAAGCACAGGAGGGCTATAACGAGTTTGCCGCACAACATCCAAAATGGGTGGATAAGCAAGACCCCAAACAACGGTTTTGCCCACTTTCAGGCGCAGGCGATTATATTCATGCTCGTATGCTAGAAATTGCCCGCAATTATCCGCTTGAGGAAATATATTGGGATGGTAGGGACTGGTATATTAGCGGTTGCCAGAGTAGCGAGAGTCGTTGGCGCACTCCTGACGAAGAGCATCATGAGATGATTAAATATTATGCTTCTCTCCTAAGCGAGCTAAGAACCATTCGCCCGGATTTGCGAGTTGCGTTATGGAGCGCCCCGGCGAATGTTCATTGGTTGAGCGTGGTTGATCAGGTGCAATTATCTGACCTCGATACACCTCCGATACTGGAAGGCGAACTAGCACGCCGCCAGCAAATATTTCAGGCAACCTATGAGTATCCCTATAGCTCTATCTGGGGCGATTGGTATGGCGTTAACTATCGCCGCACTTTGAATCAAGGGTTGGGGCAGCCTTTGAACATTCTGAAGTACGCAACGATTAGCGTTATTGGAAATGGGGCAACGCAAGCGGGAGGTTCGCTTGACCTTACAAAAGTACCCAAAGAATATCTGAGTTTTCTCAAGGAATTATTCAACTGGCGCAAGCAATTTGCCGAATATTTTACGGTTTATCAGCATGTGCTTAACTTCCCTGATGGCGTGAATATTGATGGAGCAGCGCATATTCTGAATGGGCGTGGTTTTATTATCCTGTTCAACCCTTCGCCAAATTCTGGTCAGGTTGATTTGCCGCTCTCAGAACCAAGCCTTGAACTAAATGCCGCTACTGCATATACCCTTAACGACTGGACAGAACTAACAGAGCCTATCCAGATGGGCAAGGTGAAACCCGGCGATACCTACAGGCTCACCATTCCCGGCTATGGCTATCGGATAATCGGGGTGAATCTCTAAAAGGAATCAAAAAACCCCTTTCCGATTAGTTGGGATAGGGGCTTTTGCTTTACTATAGCAGTTTGGCGATTTTCTCGCCAAGCTTGATACTGTAATTCTGTCCTCGGTCTTGCGGGTACACGTGCGCCATATTTGCCAAATATACATTGGGGATGGGCGTTTCGTGCGGTGGAAGCTTGGAATAATAGTCCATCGTTACAATTGGCTGAGCGTAAGGTCCGCCCCAAACCCAGAAACGGTTTATCCAACTTTCGTCAAAATCCGGGTTGATGCGTTTGATTGCCGGAATGAATTCCTTGACCATTTCCTCAGCGGTTTTTGAAAAATAGGGGTGCGTGTGCGGCAAGTAATTGCCCATATAAAGCAAGTGTTGCCCATCGTAGTCGGAAGTAGGCATAAAGTTGGTATGCTCCACCATCGCTAGGAAGGGATAGCCGGGGTCGGTGATACTCAACCAATAGGCGGGCATTACCGAGCGTTTGAGCGACAATACTACCACCTGCGCCCCGTAATGCTCCACCGAATTTGCCCCACCGTATTTTTCAATATAACTTTGCGGAAGGCTTGATTCCGCCATTTTGGTAAAGACGCGGGTCGGTACTGTAGTCACTACCTTATCGAATATATACTCTTGCCCACCTTCGGTAATACTCACTTTGCCATCTGGCTTGGGCTTGATGTCGCTGATGTTTGCGCCAAATCGCACTTGCCCACCGGCTTTTTTGACCGCTTTTTCTAACGCAACATAAAATTTATTGAACCCGCCCTGCATATAGCCTAGCGCAAAAGTGCGCTCATGGATACGACTCCACAGCCACGGCATGGCAATTTGGTCGTATTTGTCGCCGAACTTGTTGAGCAGTTGCGGCTTCCAAACCACCTCGTAGCTGTTTTTGCCCATCCATTTTTGCACCCAAGCATTGGCGGTAGTTTTTGCTAAACGCTGGTAGTTGCCTTCCAGCTTTAGATATAGCCCTACTACTCCCATACGAATCCGGTCAATGAAGGGGATGGGCTTCAGGCGCAAAATGCTGACTACCCCATCCAATCGGAAAATCTTGCCATCGCGCAAAATGGCAGAATTGGGCTTTTTCCAGACCATTTCTGAGGTTAGCCCAAGCTCATCAATCAGGCGAATAATGTCTTTGTCTGTACCGAAGATATGATGATAATATTTCTCAAGGTGTGAACCATCTTTGCCCTTTGCAGTAACGGGGAAACTAGCAGCAAGTCCGCCCGACTCTTGTCCTTTCTCGAAAATTACCACTTCATCGCCTGCTTGAGCGCGGCGCAACGCCACCGTCAAGCCTAACGCTCCTCCGCCAATAACCCCTAATTTCATCTTTCTTCCTTTTTGCATATCTGTATGTTGCTGCAAACCAAATTCCATTATAATTGCTTCGTAGCTCTGATTTCACGCGAAATGATACCATGTTTGCGCTTTACCCGCAGCGTTTGCTTTTATCTTTGTCCTTTGGTTCGTAGATAGTGGCGCGGTCTGGACAGGTCTGGTCGTAGTTTTCCAGAATCGCGCTTGCCAAGGCAGGTGATAAATAAATATCCTGCAATTGTCCACCTCCGCTCACTCGTTTCTGGATACTCTCTCGCAGGACAATAACCGAGAATTTGCGTTCCCTGACCATTTGCACCAATTGAGACTCATCCCAACGCCCGTAGAAAGTGGCATGGGTTTGGGTGAAGGTGTCGGTGGTAAAAATGCGCTTTCCGGTAGGCATTACCAACGAAACATCATCACTGTAGATTAATGCGCCTGTATCGTTAGTAATAAACTGCACTACCCGGCTATAGCCGTTAATCTGATCGGGTTGAGGGACACGATATTGCAAACTGAGCCATTCCGGGTCGCTGAAACGGTCGCGCAGAAATGTTAAGCTTGCGCGGGTGGGCGCAATTGTACCCAATACCGGGAAATCGGCAGGCTTGACCCGCCCTTCAGCCACAAACATTGCTTGCGCTTGCACTATCAGCAGCAAAAGCACCAGCGGGTAAAGCCAGCGATACGGTCGCTTTGAGGAGCTTTGCCACCATTCGCGCAGATGCGATAGACTCAAGCCGACTCCTAAGCTCATTGCGGCAGCAAATTCGAGCAAGTGATTATGGTTGCCTCCATACGTTCCCGCCGACAGTGTGACCAACAGTGCAGCAGCAGCATAGCCCAATAGCAAAGTAGCAGGGTTTTGCGCCAGCGTTGGAAAAGGATTGCGGCGTTTGAGCAAACGAGGCAACATCTCAATCAAATAGAGCGCGGCAAAGAAAAGCGCAATGACTAGATATATCTGGTAGTTTAGGGCAAAAGCAGAAGCGAATTTCCAATAATTACTGAAACTCCACGGCAATTCGTGTACCGTGACAATGTGCCACCAGAACCCGCCGTTGCTCAGTAGATTTATTATCAGCATCGGCGCGAAACCTAGCAGCAGATATACCGCCAGAAACTTGAGCGCGGCGAGAGGTTTCTTAATTAATGCAAAGCACAGCACTGTAACGGCGGCAGCAAAGGCGGTTTGTTTGGTTTGTAGCGACAAGGCAGCCGCCAGCGCGGACAAATAAAGCCAACCCTCTGTACCTAGAAAGCGAAAAGCTCTTTGCCCAAGCCCCCATTTTGTCGCAAACCAGATTGCCAGCAAGTTAAAAAATACTGCCGTAATATCCGGCTTGACTGCCCCGCCCCAGAAAGCCGCCAGCCCCAAACTGCCCCAACTTGTCGCCGCTATAACCGCACTGCTAAACGAAGGCTTTTGACGGGTTTTGCCATATATATGCACCAACTTGAAAATCAGCAGGGCGATACCGAGCATAGCGGCAAACGAAATAAGCCTACCCGGTTTGAAACTGCCGGGCATTACTTCCAGAAAGGGCAAATTCAGCCAATAATAGAGCGGTGTATAGGGCGCGGAAATAAAAATGTCGCGAGAGGGCGGAGCAAATATATCTGCGCCTTTCGCCAGCATCCCGACTTCCGCCACAATCATTCCCTCCGACTCGTCCACTTGAAATGGATAATTGAAAATTTGCCACATAATGTTGAGAGAGAAAATTATTTTAGCAAGTAGCAACCCGCAGAGTAGCAAAAATAAGGCTAAAACCAGCCATTCTGAGGCGGTAACGGGCAGTTTCAGCCCTGAGTTTAGCGAAGGCTTTTCAAAATTCTTGCGGGTTATTTGCATAGCGCAATTTTAGCAGAAACCGACGCTCGTACCAAATTTGTGGTTCTCTCGCAATTCTAACCACTTAAACTTTCGACAAGAGCGAAGGGGCAGCTTCAGTATAAAATAAGTCGTTCCGAATCCAGGACGGTTGCAAGTATAAATACTGACTATGCAACAGCCCTGGCTTTAGGGCTGTTATTATTGACAAATATCTATAGGTTTGCTAAAATAATTTTAGACGTTCTAATTTATTTAAATGGTAAAATGTTGTTAAATGTCAGAAATTAATCAAACAAAATATACTCCCGAACCTGAGTTCGTCATTTCCGATTTAGAAACCTTGAAAGTCATGGCAGATCCTATGCGTCAGAGCATTATGGAAAAGGTATGTGATATGCCGATTAATGCCAAGCAAATTTCAGCACATCTAAATATCCCCGTGACCAAGCTTTATTACCACCTCAATATGATGGAGGAATATGGACTAATAAAGGTGGTAGGTACTCGTTTAGTATCGGGCATCCTTGAAAAGCAATATCAATCCAGCGCATACACCTTTCTCATCAACCGTTCTCTTTTCGATTTCTCTAAAGGCAGATCCAAACAGGCATAGTCTGTTATTACATGCGAGGAAATTAAAAAACAGCCTAGTTATATTTGCATGCCCCCATACCCTCGAGTTTTCAAAATACACCTGTTTTAAACAAAGAGGTTTAATCAAATGGGAGGTTTCAAATGATTCCGCTAAATCCCGATATTGTAAAGGCTGAAGCAGATTATAGGTGTAGTGCTTATCGCAACGAAGCAGAAAATATGCGCCAATGCCAAATGGCACAAGACAGCAGAACTAAAAGGGAAGCTAAAATTAATCCAGTGCGAAAAATAGTGGGAAAATTACTAACGCGCTGGAGTAAGCAACGAGCCGATAATAATCAATAAAGGTGCCACCCTCAATAATTAATAAGTGGTCTGACAAGTTAATACCAGACCACTTGGCTTTTTATAACGCAATAAAAGCGTATACCGCTTAAATAGTGCCTACCAATTTGTCAGCTTCTTCTACCTTATTGGATTTAACGTGAGGATAAGTATGTACCAACATTACGGGCAAGTGCGTTTTCCGAACAACTTCATCCGCAACACTACCCATCAAGAACTGACCAAATCTACCGCGAGCGTGAGTTGCCATCATTATAAGTGAAGCATGGCAATTATTGGCATAGTTTATAATCTCATAAGCGGGATTGCCGACAAATACAACCGAGCGGCATTTTACGCCCTGCTCTTCTATCTTCAGTTGCAACTTGTTGAGATAAACAAGCCCTGCATTTTGGCGTTCTTCCAAGTCTTTATCTAAATCGTAGCTATAAGACGAAATAGGCACACCATATTCCACCGGTATAATTGGATTAATCACCTGCACAAGCTGGATTTCGGCGCCCGTTTCTTCCGCAAAATGAATAGCAGTGGGCAATACTGCTTCCGATTCATGCGTACCATCCAATGTCACAACCAGATGCTTGATGCCATCTTGAACGCTGGAAGGCTCTAGCATCAATTCGCTAATAAGCTCGGAAGTATCCACCGAATCAGGGCGAATTAACACCATCGGAACATTGCAATTTCTCAGTACGCGGTTTGCCATACTCCCTACTACCACTCGTGCCAGTCCAGTTCGTCCGTGTGTAGTCATAACCACCAAATCGGCTTTCTCACGAGCAATCAAATCTATTAGGTCTTTTTCATGCTCACCGTAAACTGCCAACGCTTCTACTCGCCCGGAGTTAGCGTATAAATCCAGCGCGGAATCGCAAATATTCTGCTTAATATCATCAAGGTATTCTTCGGCGGTTTTTACAGCCAAAAGCTCATGCTCAGAGGTATCGGTGGTAAAAGCTGGAAGTTCGGCAACCCGTAACAATACCAGTTGCGCTTTATAAATGTTGGCTAATTTAATAGCACAGGGTAAGGCTTTTTCCGCCAGCGGTGAACCATCCAGAGGTACCAGAATTTTAGCAAACATGAGAACCCTCCTTATGTACCTTACTAACAGACTTCATTGTCATATAATACTCTGTTACAAGTTTAACAAAGTTTAGTGAATAAATCGGTCAATAAAGATATACATACGGTTAAGGTGGTTGGAGGGTGAAAATTTTAAGAGGAAAAGGGAAGAAAAAAAAACCTCCCAGTGGGGGAGGTTCTAAATTTAGTAGCGCATACGGGATTCGAACCCGTGGTCTCATCCTTGAGAGGGATGCGTCCTAGGCCGCTAGACGAATGCGCCAGATTGGAAAGGATGCGCAAGGAGGGATTTGAACCCTCACGCCCGTACGGGCACTACACCCTGAATGTAGCGCGTCTGCCGTTCCGCCACTTGCGCAGGGGAATTATGATGCGGAAGGAGGGATTTGAACCCTCACGCCTTACGGCGCAGCCCCCTCAAGACTGTGTGTCTGCCAATTCCACCACTTCCGCAGTTGGGCTTTTTAATATGGTGGGCGCAACTGGTCTCGAACCAGTGACCTCATTCTTATCAGGAATGTGCTCTAACCAACTGAGCTATGCGCCCAAATAAATAAGCCCGATATTTAATTGTGAAGGTGACGGGCGGATTCGAACCGCCGGATAAAGGTTTTGCAGACCTCTGCCTTACCACTTGGCTACGTCACCCCTGTACTCTTTAGACTGAGGGTTTCGTGTTAGGCAGGGGCGAGAGGATTCGAACCCCCGACCGGCCGTTTTGGAGACGGCTGCTCTACCAGCTGAGCTACACCCCTACGTTCAAACCAATAATTCGCACAAAGTGGGCGATACTGGTCTCGAACCAGTGACCTCAGCGATGTCAACGCTGCGCTCTAACCAACTGAGCTAATCGCCCTTGTAAGACATAAAAGCAACAACAGTATTTATGGTTGCGGGGGCAGGATTCGAACCTACGACCTTTGGGTTATGAGCCCAACGAGCTGCCACTGCTCCACCCCGCGCCGGTATTGTTGCCACTTGCCTATTTTTTGTTAATGGCGAGGGAGAGATTTGAACTCTCGACCAAGGGCTTATGAGTCCCCTGCTCTACCACTGAGCTACCTCGCCGCATCGCGGAGCCACGATTGCTTTGCGGTTTTGATCGCTCGCTTTTGCACCGGGCATTGCTCAATTGCAGGTGCTATTATATCAGCCCAATTTAAGCTTGTCAACAAACTTGACCGTTCATTGTTTCAGGTTTAGAATGCGCTATAGTCGGGTTGTCTCTGCAACTGGCTATTCATTACTTATATCAAATGAAACCTGATTTATCCTGCAAACGGATTTAAATGAAACTTGTAATACAGATTCCTTGCTTTAACGAAGAAGAGCAACTACCTGTCACTCTTTCTACCATACCGAAGCATATCGAGGGAATTGATTCTATTGAGTTGCTCATTATTGATGATGGTTCTACCGACCGCACAGTCGAGGTAGCACGCCAATGGGCAATTGCTAATAATTTCCCCTTGCAAATCGCCCACCATACCCGTAATCGGGGGCTTGCCGTCGCCTTCCAGACGGGCTTGAATACCGCACTGGCGATGGGCGCGGATATTATTGTTAATACTGATGCCGATAACCAATATCCCTCCGAATCAATTCCAGACCTGATTCGCCCTATCCAGCTAAAGCAATTGGATTTGGTTATAGCAGATCGCCAAACTCAGAGCATCGAGCATTTTTCGCCCATCAAGAAATTTTTGCAAAAAGTAGGCAGTTATACCGTCAGCATTTTTAGCGGCTCAAAAGTTACCGATGCGGTGAGTGGCTTTCGTGCTATGAGCCGTGAAACTGCCCTAACTTTAAACGTTATTACCAATTACACCTATACTGTTGAGACTATTTTCCAAGCCAGCAAGCGCAATCTGGCTATCGGCAGCATCCCCATTTTTACCAACCCCAAAACTAGAGATTCAAGGCTGGTTAAAAGCGTTTGGGGCTATGTCAAACGCATGGGCGCAACTATGGTGCGAATTTACGCCATGCACGAACCGCTCAAAGCCTTTTTCTACTTCAGCATACCTTTCTTTCTGGTTGGCGGTTTTTATATCTTCCGCTTTCTCATTTTATCAATAATCGAACGCAACATCGGGGCGCGTTTTATCCAGTCGGTCATACTTGGCGGAGTGAGCGTAATGCTAGGGGTAGTGCTGATAATGATTGGCTTGCTGGCAGACCTCATCAGCCGCAATCGCCGCTTGATAGAAGATTCGCTGTTCAGGGTCAAGCGCATTGAACTCGATATGATAAAACAACGAGAGCGAGAGGAAGATTTACTGGCAGAAATTAAGGCGCTAAGAACAGACTTAAAAGTCGAACCCTCCTCGCCAAACTCGCTTAAAAGTGGAAGTCACCACCATCTGACTCAGGTTGAAGAAATAATAATCGAAGATGTGGTTCCGGGAAAGAGTTGAGCCACTAATCAGGTGAACCATCGCTTTCCAACGCCAACCCATAATATTCTCGCGCTTCCGCTGCCACAAACAGCGACCCGGCAACACAAATCAGGTCGTTCTTTCCGGCGATTTTATGCGCTTCCTCAAGCGCGGTTGCTATGTTTTGTACCAATTCCGGTTGTTGTGGCGTATCACTGAAACCCCTGTCTCTTAGCATAGTAGGCGCAGCCGCGCGTGGATGCCGTGAGCGGGTCAGGATAAAGCTCACCGGAGCAGTGGCGTGGCGCAATTCCCGAAAAACTCCTTCTATATCCTTGTCAGAGGAACTACCGACTACAAATACCAGCTTTTCAAAGTTGAAAGCGCTTGCCAACGCCTCCCTTAAACGCGCCGCGCTTTCGGCATTATGCGCCCCATCTGCTATGACTAGAGGCTTATCGGGCGTATCTTGTAGAACTTCAAGACGCGCCTCCCACCGAGCTTTCTCAAATCCGGCTTTTATCGCGCCTGTATTAATCGACAATCCCTTGTGGC
>Ga0194047_10002618_pt1 | contig 10239 bp, 9 predicted proteins | sample JunL225m_MetaG_2_FD_160070 | JGI IMG/M metagenome (GOLD analysis project Ga0194047, IMG submission 160070) | Anoxic zone freshwater microbial communities from boreal shield lake in IISD Experimental Lakes Area, Ontario, Canada - Jun2016-L221-5m | ecosystem: Environmental > Aquatic > Freshwater >...
GGCCGCTGGAACAAAGAAGGCCTAGCCAAGCTCGGTCTAGAGGCAAAAGGACGAGTCCGCCACGGTTCTGCCTACCAAATCCTGATTAAAACCAAAGCAACTCTTTCTTCGTATCCACGAGAAGTTGGAGTGCCAGGAAAGAAACCACTCTTCTAGATGTTCCACGTGGAACATTGTTCCATCTGAACTCAGAGTCTAAAAATATGTTCCACGTGGAACATTCGAATCCTTAGACAACTGCCCGAATATCCTTCACATGGTCTGACCCCTTTAATCAGTCTGAGGCCAATATGTTCCACGTGGAACATTGGTACTTGACGAGGCAGAAAAAACCTAGTTGAATTGACATGTATTTGACGCAGTGTCGGGATGTACCTAGCTCGGGATGAGGCTCATGGCGGACGCCAGCAAGATGAGGATTTTCGCCGTTGCCAACCAAAAAGGTGGCGTCGGAAAGACAACAACCACAACGTCTTTAGGGGCAGCCCTTGCCGAAAAAGGCAAGCGAGTATTGATTGTTGACCTTGACCCCCAGGGAAACGCAACCACAGGACTAGGCGTTGATGGCCGCCAGTTTGAACGATCTGTCTATGACGTGCTTCTCAACGATGTTCCAATGGTGGACATTGTGGAACCTACAGGCTTTAAAAACCTTTTCGTCGCGCCAGCAACACTTGACCTAGCTGGAGTCGAACAAGAACTCACATCGGTCATCTCAAGAGAGCTCAGACTGAAAAAAGCCTTGGAGTCAGTTGAAGGGGAGTTTGAGTACGTCTTTATTGACTGCCCACCTTCTCTTGGTCTAATCACGATCAATGCTTTCGCAGCAGCTACCGACATCATGGTGCCCGTTCAGGCAGAGTTCTATGCCCTAGAAGGCCTTACACAGCTCTCTCGAATCGTAGACCTTGTTCAAAAGAACCTAAATCCGAGCCTCAGTATTACCAAGGTGGTTCTCACGATGTATGACTCAAGAAACACCTTGTCTGCCGATGTCGCGAAGGAAGTCCGAAAAGCGTTCCCAGAGGAGCTTTGTAAGTCAGTAATACCTCGAACCGTTCGATTGGCCGAGGCCCCTTCGTTCGGCCAGCCAATTACCGTATTTGATCCATCATCTAAGGGTGCCAAAGCGTACCGAGCATTAGCAGAGGAGATTCTCAATGGCTAGAAAACCAGGACTTGGAAAAGGACTCGGAGCTCTCATCCCTGACGGGGGCTCTGCAAGCGCCTCACCAGACGAAAGCGCCGCTGTTGGCGGACCACTTCGCAAGGTCCCCGTTGCCTCAATTCGCCCAAATAAGTTTCAGCCAAGAAAGACCTTTGACGCAGATGGTCTGAAGGCCTTATCTGCGTCGGTTCGCGAACTCGGTGTTTTGCAGCCAATCATTGTTAGGGCCATCACAAGTGAGCCAGGCGCATATGAGCTGATTGCTGGTGAGCGTCGCTGGCGTGCAGCTCAGATGGCAGGACTCGATGTAATGCCAGTCCTGATTCAAGATGATGTGAATGACCGCCTTTCATTGGAACAGGCTGTTGTAGAAAACCTTCACCGTGTTGACCTTCACGCACTTGAAGAAGCTGCGGCGTACAAGCAGCTCATTGATGACTTCCACTTGACCCATGATGACGTGGCGCAGCGAGTCGGAAAGAGCAGAACTAATGTTACGAACACATTACGACTACTTAACCTGGGAGAAGCTGGGCAGGCCGCCCTTGCCGGATCACAGATTTCAGAAGGTCACGCAAAGCTCCTTCTTTCATTGACAGACAACGATGTTCAAGGAACCATGGTTGCGAGAATCATCAAGAACGAACTCTCCGTTCGTGCAACCGATGAAGCCATCAAGGCTCTGATGGGAACAAAGCCAACCGGAACCGACGCGTCAGTAAAGCCTGGAACTACAGGAACAGGGCGACCAACACTTCGTCCAGTACCCGACGCCAGTGTGGCAGAGCTCGAAAAGCTTCTCGAGGACTACCTCGACACCCGAGTTCACGTCGACCTCAAGGGTAGAAATGGCCGAATCATTATTGATTTTGCTGACCTTGATGACCTAGAGCGTCTCTACATTGCAATTTCACAGGCAAAATAACCTTCAACCTTAAACCTAAAGTTCTCGTTGAAGTTATCCCCAAGTTGTGGATGAACCTGTGGGTTACTCTGAAAAGCCTTTAAGGTTATGGGTTTTCAGAGGTAAGAAAAATAGTCAAAACGACTAATTGTGGATAATTCCGTCCAGAACCCCAATGATTGACTCTGAAAAGTCCCTTAAAGCATCCAGGCTTAAGGGCCCGTGTTCTATCTGGAGTGTGGTCATCCGAGTTTCTCGCAGAATTGGCAGTGCCATCCCAGTTACCTCAACCCGTGGCAGTACTGGTGAGCGAGATAGCGATGTAGCAACAGTGCTGGCGAGCTGCTCACCTCGACGAGAGTGCGCTTTGTAGCTAGCCCAGTAGTGCAGATGTATTGCATTCAGCTCATCGTTTTGTTGAAATGAGAGCACCACCGCTGCATTATTGGCATTCGCGTGAGCTGCAATGTCGCTCGGGGGAGTGGTTCCAAGATCAATGACATCAAAATTTGATCGAGTTTGATCAAACAAGATCTCAAGTAATGGGCTTGTTCCACAGAGAACGAGAAGTCCATTAGCAACATCATCAAAGCCCGCTATGTCTCGAGCTTCATTAACGAGGTTTCGCACCGAGGCTGCTGTTGTCATACGTCGCAACTCATTTAAAGTTTCGCGCGTAAGCGTTGCGCTCGGAGAAATTCCTAAGTTGTTTTGAAATTCGCAAAGTGCATTCTCAAGCAGCGGGCCAAAAATGCCATCGATCTGACCGGGATTAAATCCAAGTTGAGCCAACTCGACTTGTAGTTGAGCAACATCGTCACCACGCATGTTCGGGTGAGTGTGAAACAACAAACGTTGTCCAAGATGCCACCCTGCTTCGACAAGACGCGCCCACGTCGTAGAGTCAATTTCTCCAGTAATTTTAAGGCCTTTAGACCTTTGAAAGGCCTCAACACTTACCTTCGTGGCGTCACCAAAAACACCAATCTTGTCTTTGACTGAATCGTGTCCAAGGTTGCGTAAACGATCTTGAAGCTCTCGAACTCGCTCACCCGAGTTCCCGTGTTGCAGGGTTTCGAAATTCAGAGTGACTTAAAGGTTCGCAGTGATTTCTTGAAGCAACGCACCCTTTGGCTTTGCGCCAACGAGACGTGCAACAACTTCACCATTCTTGAAGAGAAGAAGCGTCGGGATGCTCATAACAGAGAACTTCGTTGCGGTCGCAACATTGACGTCAACATCGAGCTTTCCAATAACGAACTTGTCTGATTGTTCTACAGCGAGCTCTTCGAGAATCGGAGCAATCATTTTGCACGGTCCGCACCACTCTGCCCAGAAGTCAACCAGTACAGGCTTGTCTGATGATCCAATGACTTCAGCAAAAGTTGCGTCAGTAAGTGTTGTGATGTTCGTGCTCATGTGTTCCTCCAATGTAAACGCCTAAATAAAGGCGTTGCATATTCCACCTTAGCGAGGAAGCCTTAGTGACCTTGCGCTTCTAGCCAGCGTTCGGCGTCGATGGCAGCAATGCAGCCAGAACCAGCAGAGGTAATTGCTTGTCGGTAGACGTGGTCTTGCACATCGCCAGCGGCAAAGAGGCCATCGATGTTGGTGAATGAACCAATCCCGGTGCGAACATATCCGTTTTCTTCGAGGTCAACTTGTCCCGACACCAATGTGGTGTTTGGAATGTGACCAATGGCAACAAAGATGCCAGTCACATCAAGCACTCGCTCCTCACCAGTAATCGTGTCCTTCACCTTCATGCCCGAAACCTTCTCGTCTCCCAAAACCTCAACGACCTGAGTGTTCCAAGCGAACTTGATCTTTTCATTTTTAAATGCACGTTCTTGCATGATCTTGGAGGCTCGAAGAGCGTCACGTCGGTGAACCAGGGTCACGCTTGATGCGAAGCGGGTAAGAAAGGTTGCTTCTTCAATGGCAGAGTCGCCACCACCAACCACGGCAATGTCTTGTCCTCTGAAGAAGAAGCCGTCACATGTGGCACATGTTGAAAGTCCGTGGCTGAGTAGGCGTTCTTCACCCGGGACACCCATCATTAATGAGCGTGCGCCGGTAGCGAGAATAACGGTGTCTGCAGTAATGCTTGGCTCGACGTCGTCTGTGAGCCAGGCCTTAAATGGACGAGAAGTTGCATCTAGTTTCTGGACCTTGGTGATACGAAGATCAGCACCGAAGCGTTCGGCTTGCGCGCGCATGTTGGCCATGAGCTCTGGGCCGGTAATTGCCTCTGGGAAACCAGGGAAGTTCTCAATGTCTGTAGTGAGCATCAACTGTCCACCAGGTTGATCGGTGGTTGACGAGGGCTCGCCTTCAATAACAATTGGCTTCAACTGCGCACGAGCTGTGTAAATAGCTGCTGTAAGTCCTGCGGGGCCAGAGCCAATGATTAGTACTGATGTGTGCTCTGACATTTACTTCCTTAGATTTGCAGGACGACGACGTCGCCAAATAATAAAACCAGTTACGACAAGTGCTCCACCAAGGAGCAAACAACTAAGCCACTCATGCCCAGCGAAGACGTACACGTTTAGAAGTCGGATGATTCCAATTGTGAGAACAATTAGTAGCACCAGTGCAATCAACAAAAGAATGAACCCGAATGCAATGGTGCGACCAATAACAAGGATTGGGCGAAGAATGCGGTCATGGACCACATCAAGGACGTGATCAAAAGCTTCGAAAGCTTTATCGACTACGTCTGGTTCGTGTTCTTTTTTCTCTTCACTCACACTAAGAACTTAGTTGGAGAGGGGGGGTTCTAGGCCTGCACCCAGCAAAGACCAATTATCCCCGGCCCACCGTGAGTTCCAACCACTGGACCAATGTCAGTCACGAGTAGTGGGAATTCGGTTGCAATGTCGCTCACTAGTTTTGTGAGAGCTTCAACTTCATCAGATGCTCCGTGCACTAATGCCAAACGACGAAGAGGGGCGTTGTTGCGAGCAACATCAGCAATTGCAGCTAGTGCTTTTGCCTTAGTTCGTTGACGACCAGCTTCAGAAACAATCCCATCCTTCAGCTCTAGCAGCGGCTTAATTGAGAGAACTTGCCCCATAAGTGCTTTGGCTCCACCAACGCGACCACCCTTTTGAAGGTGCTCGAGCGTGTCGAGCATTGCCACTACACCGACTTTGTCAGTTAGTTCAAGTGCTTTCTTCTCAAGTTCATCGAGCGATGCTCCCGTTTTTGCGAGTTCAGCAATCTCAACTGCAAGTAGACCTTGAGCCATTGAAACAGCCTTTGAATCAACTACACGAACAGGAATTTTTTGTGCCACTGCATCTTTTGCGAGCATTGCAGATTGATGAGTTGCACTAAGAGCTTCCGAAAGTGCAATAACGAGCACGCCGTCACACCCAGCACTGAGTGCACGCTCGTAGGCGAGCTGGAATGCACCAGGTGATGGAGCTGCGGTTTCTGGGAGGGTCTTGGATGCTTTGCACTTGGCCCAGAATTCGTCGGGCGTGAGATCAACGCGGTCAGTAAATTCATCATCGCCGAAACGAATGCTTAGTGAAACAACATCGATGTTGAGTCTTTCAACAACGTCTTGAGGTAAATCACACGCGCTGTCGGTGACTATTCGAATGTTTGCCATGATGCTCCTTTATAACTTGTCCAGCCTTACACTTTTTTTGCCGTTTCGCACGGCGTTGCGCTGCCAAATAAGAATAAAAGTCAAATACATCAACATTCCAAGAAAGGCACTTGCTCCAAAACGAGTGAGTAGGCCAAAACCACTGGAAGCCGTTGATGACGCGTACGCCAAGGCAATTACAACTCCGCTGGCCACTGAGGCCAGAACACTACGAAGCACATGCTTTGACCAGAGCGTTGCGCTGATGTTCACCTGATATCTCGTCAGGTTCGCCAATGCCACCAACGCAATAGCGCTGTAGGAAATTGACACGCTCGCACAGAGCCCGGCCATTGAATGGCGACCAATTGACATAGCGAGAAGCACCGTAAGTCCATTTTGTAATGCGTAGAGATAGAAAACATCGCGAGCTCGCTGCATTGCCTGGAGACCTCGAATGCACACCTGAAAAACAGTAAATCCTGGGAGCCCAGCTCCAAGAACAGCAAGAACAGAACCAGCGAGAAGACGATGTTCTGCGTGCACGTGATTTAACAACACTCCAACCAGTGGTTGCGATAACAACACCAGTCCAATTGTGCAAGGAACAATGATTACGAGCGATTGACGGAGCCCAAATCTCAAACGTTCGGCGAATCCCGCAAAGTCTTTATCGCTTGCGAGCTTTGATAGTTGCGGGGTGAGTGCAGATAGGACCGAGACAACTATTACGGCGTAGGGCATCTGCATGAATGACCAGCCGTAGGTGTAAGCACTCACCGGTCCACCACCACCAATTCCAAATGCAAAAGCCAGCACAATGTAAAGCGACAATTGATTTGCTACCACTACCAGCAATGTCCAACTGCCAAGTCTTCCAATGGTGCGAACTACTGGGTCGCGGAAATTGAAATTAAAGGTAACTCTGCCTAGGTCGCTCTTCGCGAGTGATGGCAACAAGCACATAAATTGCAACATCACACCACATGTTGTTCCAAGACCTAGCCACACAAGATGACCTGAACCGTTCAGAGTAGACATTGTTGGCGTTGGATCTACTAAGTGGAACCAAACGAGAACCGCAATGCAAACAATGTTGTTTACAACCGGAACCCATGAACCAGGTGCAAACTTATTTCTGATGTTGAGTAGCGCGGTAGCAATGCCAATAATTCCATAAAAGAAAATTTGTGGAATGAACCATCGAAGCAGTGATGTTGCGAGGGCTCGCTGTTCATGGAGCTTTGAGATGTGTGAAAGCCCATGCGGATGATTTAGTGCTGTAAAGCCATCAATGATCCAAGGAGCAAAAATCCACGCAAGTACCGATGCACCAAACAGCACAACAAGTGATCCGGTAATCACGCTTGAGATTGATCGCCATGCTTTTCTTTCACCATCAACGCTAAGTCGCTCAATGAACACAGGAATAAACGTTGCACTTGCGATGCCACCAAGAACAAGGTCAAACAGCATGTTTGGAACGGTGTTTGCGAGGTTGAAGGCGTCAGCTATTGGTGTGAAGCCAAACACCCACGCAAGTACCAGCACGCGTAGTAGTCCAGTGAGTCTTGAAACAAGTGTTCCTGAAGCCATAGAGAACACACGTGAGCTGTGTGAGGTAACTGAACTCACTGTGTCCGCTCGTTCCTGCGGCGTCTACTTGTTCTGATCCACCAAAGGGCGAGAACTGCGAGCGATCCAATCGAAATTACATAACCAACTACCGACGTTCCAGCGATTCGCACCTGTATCGCGCTGTGCGCAAGCACAACTTGTCCGTTAGGGGTTGTAACAATCACCTGAAGTGTGAGGTTTCCTCCCTTTGGATCAGTAACTGGCACACGCAACGACTTCGTTGATGAATCGAGTGAAGTCACAATGTTTGATCCTTTGGGAAAGTTCAAACGATTTGATACCAGGTGAACAACGGCAGTCATTGTGTAATCGGCCCGACTGAGCAGGGTTATGGGCAGCGAAGCATCAGTTCCAGTCAAAGTGATTGTGCTTGGATTCACAGAGAATTTTCGCAACTCTGCATTAAGCGCACTCTGAGCAGCGTCTATTGCACTTTGACGTTCTGAAGGTGTTCCGACAATTTCTGACGCTGCAACCCGGGTGCTGAGTTGATTGCTAAGGGTGGGTGAGCCCACTCCTTGATTGAAGGAGGTGACTTCGTTGATGAGCTTGTTGAGTGATGAAACATTGCGCGCACTCCACGAAGGTGTTCGCACTGGAACAAGTGTGCGAGTAAAAGGTGCACCGTTTGCTCCAAAATTTTTTTCATTAAATAACGGCGTGAGTGGACTTGCGTTGCGAAGGAGAAGTGAGTGAGCCCTGTCAAAAATTCAGTTACAAATTGCGATGAGTTTTCACCTAGAGATGTCGCAACAACCACACTCCGCGGAGCTGTTAAGCCAGGAGCTTCATAGTGCAGAAAAGCGATTGTGCCAAGTGCAATTGCGGCACGTCTTGCGGGCTCAATGTTGTTGTTCATCATGAGCCTCGAAAGTGGCTCGTCAATACTCAACGCAGTTAACGCGCTGGCACCTGGAACATGAAATGGTGCACCCCAATGCAAACTGCTTGACGGTGCGTAGCTAAGTGCAGTTTCTGGAAAGACAACATTTTTTACACCAATTCCTGCAAGCGCATCCAATGTTGCAATAGACGGCGTTGCTGTGAGTAGGACTGGAGCGTCAATGTATCGACCAGTTGCAGCTTGCACCAATGACTTTGTGTAGTCGAGTTGATTGCTTGCTCGAGATGTGAGGCCGCTCGCCAAGAGTCCGGCAAAGTCAATGTTTCCCGGTGGAGCACTGATGATTGAATGAACAGGACTCTGGACTGCTGACTTGAATTCACTCAGAATCTTTGGTGCGACAACACTCACGTTTGTGAGTGTTTGGTAATCAGCTCCAATGGTGATTGGCACACGAGGAAATTTGGAATCTGCTGCTAACGATCCAAGTGACATTGAAGTCAATGTTTGAATCCAACTGAACTGGAGCGGATGCAGAACTTGCGAAGCTCGAACAGTAATGAGAGACCACTCGGGTTTTCTGTTCTTTAAGGAGTAGCTAACTGGGTACACACCATCACAAGAACTTGCTTTGCATTGAAGAACGAGCCGGGCAGTTGAATCTGCACAGTTTGATCCGCTTCTGCTTCCAGAGCGAGTAGTGATTTCAACATTGAACGTAGTGGTGCCACTTTTGGCACAAACTTGCACACTCGAAGTTGCACTAAGTGGCGATCCAGCTCCACTCACGATTGGTTGAATCTGTGAGCGTTGAAGAATTCTTGGAAAGAGCTTTATTTCGAAGCCAGAAGGTGAAGCGCCCTGGTCAATACTGAGCGAGAAATGTGCAGAGCCATTTGTGGCGAGTGGGGCAACGCTGTCTTGGTGGACAACACTGAACGAAGGGGTCGCCAGGGCCTGCGTGGCCGTGGGCCACGCCACCGCCGCGAGGCTGAGGAGTACGACGCAGAGCGCCCGCCACCAGGTCGAAAATCGGTGGAACATTGCATTACTAGGCTACCTTCGCTCAACGGCTTTGCACGTCGCCTACTACCCTTCATTCAGAGTGAATTCTTTTGACCAAGTACACGAGCGCCTAAATGAGCTGGCGCGGCTTTCAGCCCCACTAGCCCGTGCCTTTGATGACGCGGGCTTCTCTCTCTACGCCGTTGGGGGCTCAGTACGAGACTGCATCCTCGACATTGCTCGCCGCGATGACTTTGAAATTGACTTCACAACTAATGCTCGCCCCGACGACATTGCTCGACTTATGGAGCCTCTGTGCTCAGGTCTCTGGGAACAAGGGCGTGCCTTTGGCACCATTGGTGGGTTGCTGAAGGACAGCGGTATCAAGGCAGAGATCACTACCTTTCGCTCTGAAGCGTATGTTGATCACTCGCGTAAACCATCTGTTGAGTGGGGCGACTCACTCGAATCAGATTTAAGTCGTCGCGATTTCACAATTAACGCACTCGCTCTTGATGTGATTGCGCTACATAACAACACTCCAGAAGTGCAAACACTCTTCGACTTCTTTAATGGATTCAATGACCTGCATGACCGGGTACTTCGTGCACCGATTGATCCAGAAGTTTTGTTCAGCGACGACCCACTGCGGATGCTTCGTGCTGCACGTTTTGCATCACGTTTCAATTTGAAGATCGATGCCAGCATTGAAGTGGCGGCAACAAAAATGTCCGAGAAGATAAAAATCGTCTCGGCTGAACGGATTAGAAACGAAATCGACCTGTTGTTGATGACCGAGCAACCATCAGTTGGCCTGGACTTCATTGTTCGCACGGGACTTGCAGATCACTTCTTTCCAGAACTTCCGAAACTGCAACTAGAACAAGACCCAATACACCACCACAAAGACGTTCTCAAACACACGTGGGCGGTAGTAGATAAGACATCGCCAAACCTCGTGTTGCGTCTCGCAGCGCTCTATCACGACATCGGAAAACCAAACACTCGTGACATTACGAGTGAAGGTGTCACGTTTAGGTTCCACGAAGTTGTCGGTGCAAAAATGACGCGCAAGCGAA
>Ga0194047_10002619_pt1 | contig 10239 bp, 10 predicted proteins | sample JunL225m_MetaG_2_FD_160070 | JGI IMG/M metagenome (GOLD analysis project Ga0194047, IMG submission 160070) | Anoxic zone freshwater microbial communities from boreal shield lake in IISD Experimental Lakes Area, Ontario, Canada - Jun2016-L221-5m | ecosystem: Environmental > Aquatic > Freshwater...
ACGCGTCGGGAACACTAGAAGACGTGAAGAATCAGATACGTATCGTCGCCGGGAGCTGGGCATGACCATCACCGTTGATTTAGGTGCACGCTCCTACGACGTTGCCATTGGCGACGGTGTTCGCCGCGGACTGAAAGACCTCATTGCTAAGCGCGCCCCTAAGGCACAGGTTGCTGTCATTGTGACGTCTCCATCACTTCGTGCTCAGCCATGGTTTGATTTCGAAACTGGCATTACCCAACACGTTCTAGAAGTTCCTGAAGGAGAAGATGCCAAGACACTTCAGACGGTTGCTGCACTTCTTGAAAAAATTGCATCACTGGGTCTTTCCAGAAACGACATTCTGATTGCCGTTGGTGGCGGGGCAATAACGGACCTCGGTGGGTTTGCTGCAGCGTCGTATCTTCGTGGCATTGGGCTCATCAACGTTTCAACATCAGTTGCTGGTCAAGTTGACGCAGCTATTGGCGGAAAGACCGGTGTGAATCTCAGTGCTGGAAAAAATCTTGTTGGCGCGTTTCATCAACCACTTGGTGTGTTCTGCGACTTTGAAACAATCGCGACGCTTCCTGAACGTGAGCGACTCGCTGGAATGGGCGAAGTCGCTAAGTGCTGGCTACTTGAAGGCAGGAGTGCGAAAGATCTCGGTTCACAGACATCAGCTGAGCTCAACACAATGGCGGTTGCCCTGAAGGCACGAATTGTTTCAGGTGATGAACGTGAAGGCGGGGAGCGCGCCCTTCTTAACTACGGCCACACGTTTGGTCATGCTTTGGAAGTTCTCTCACTCGCAAAGAATAAGGACGAACTTCGCCACGGTGAAGCAGTCGCTATTGGACTCAGTTTCGCAGCTCACCTCGCACACGCACTTGGCAGAGTTGGCGCTGAGGTGATTGCTAATCACAATGCAGTGCTTGACTTCTTTGGTCTTTCCTACGCAGCTCCTCGCGACTTCAGCGTGGACGCGCTACTTGAAGCAATGAGCCACGACAAGAAGGCTCACCATGACCTAACGTTTGTACTACTAGGTGCAAACGGATTTGAAGTTGTGACCGGAATTGACCCTGATGTTGTAGCAAAAACAATTGAAAGTTTTCGAGGATAACTATGAGCAAACAAATTCTTCTTCTGTCAGGTCCAAACCTTGACCAGCTGGGAACACGTAGCCCAGAGATCTATGGAACACAGACACTCAGCGAACACGTAGCGCGCTTCAGCGACGCAGCCAAGAGCCACGGCTACAGCGTTCGTCACCTGCAGTCAAACTTCGAGGGAGACCTCATTGAAGCGGTACACGCTGCGCGAACAGACTGTGCTGCAATCGTCATTAACGCCGGTGCCTTCACACACACTTCTTGGGCACTCACTGACGCCCTCGCAATGTTCGATGGCGTGAAGATTGAACTGCACATTTCTAATCCTGCTGCTCGTGAACCATTTCGCCACGTTGACACGTTGGCCGGGGTAGTAAACGGCACAATTGCTGGATTCGGGCCAACAAGCTACGACCTGGCTCTTGATGCAGTCGTGCGTTTACTGGGTAAATAGCATTTCCGGTGACCACGTTGGTTGCCTAGAATAGGTATCGCAACTTTTTGAAAGGTTTCTAGGCTCATGGCCGTAATTTCTACCAGCGACATCAAGAACGGCATCACCATCAAGATCGATGAAGGACTCTTCACCGTTATTGACTTCCAGCACGTAAAGCCAGGTAAGGGTGGAGCATTTGTTCGAACCAAGATTCGCAACGCTCGCACCGGTGCAGTAATCGAGCGCACCTACCGTTCAGACGAGCGCCTCGAACAGGCAATTATTGACAAGCGCGACACACAGTACTTATACCGCGATGGAGATGACTACGTCTTTATGGACCAAGCCACCTTTGATCAGATTCCAGTTTCTTCTAAGAACCTCGGTGAAGCTGCAAACTTTCTAAAAGAAACTGGCAAAGCAATGCTCGTTCAGTTCGAAGATGAAATCATTGGCGTAGAACTTCCTGCATCAGTGGAGCTCATCATTGCTGAGACTGAGCCAGGAATGCAGGGCGACCGTGTTTCAGGTGCTCGCAAGCCAGCAACTCTCGAAACTGGATTTGTTGTACAGGTTCCGCTATTCGTTGGTCCGGGAGAAGTCATCAAAGTTGACACCCGCACCGGTGAATACATGACGCGAGCGTAGAGTGAGCGAACTTGGTGCGCAGCGCCACCATGCTCGTGAGCGTGCGCTAGAAATCTTTTACGAAGCAACAATCAAAGAACGCACCATTGCGGAAGTTCTAAACCAACTTGGTATTCGTCCCGACGAATACACCGTTGCAATTCTCGTGTCGGCTGAACAGAATCAGCAAAAAGCCAATGAGCTCATTAGTGAGTTCGCCGTTGACTGGACGCTTGAACGGATTGCAATTGTTGACCGCTTAGTAATGACCATGGCAGTAGGCGAAATGCTGATGGAGAGTGCACCACCAAAGGCCGTTATTTTGGATGAAGCAGTGGAACTTGCAAAGATTTATTCAACTGACGGCTCACCGTCATTTGTAAATGGCGTGTTATCTTCGATTGCGGAGAAACTTCTTAAGTAAGGATCACTCATCATGATAATGCATTCCCCAACGTTTAGTTACACGAATCCATTTATTGTTTCAATCTTCAAACACGCATTATTCGTTTCTGCAGTGTTCTGGATTGTAGGAATTGCGCTCGCTCTAATAGCCATCTCGTTCCTTACTAAGCGAATCTCCCTTTTCAATCTCTCTGAATCTGGACTGAATGAGCCGCGAGCCAGAACGTATCTCAGGATGATTTTTGGAGTCATCTGGCTGGTTGATGGTGTTCTTCAGTTCCAGCCAGCAATGCCACTCGGAATGGCATCGGGTGTAGTTCAGCCAATGGCCGAAGGCACTCCAGGGTGGCTGCACTCGCTCATTCTTGATGGCGTTGGAATTTGGAACTTGCACCCAATTGCTTTCGCGGTAGGAACCGCATGGTTGCAAATTGGAATTGCAATACTGCTCATTGTCTCTAACGGCAAAGTCAGCCGTTACGCCGGTGGCATCTCTGCTGCGTGGGCGGGACTTATTTGGCTCATAGGAAATGGAGCAGGTGGGATTTTCCAGTCAACGAGCTCGATTCTTTTTGGGTGGCCTGGCGCGACATTGTTCTATGTGATCGCCGGTGTGTGGATCGCCGTTTCAAACGAGCGCTTTAAGAATGATTTCTCAAAGTGGACGCTACGAATCCTGAGCGTTATTGCGGGGCTTGCTGTAGTTCTGCAAATACTTCCCAACCGTGGATTCTGGCATGGCGGTAACGAAAACGCGCTAACCAAAATGGCTCAAGACATGACCCAAACCCCACAGCCCCACCTGGTTGCTTGGTTCGCAACAAAGGTTGGAAACCTCAGTGGAACCATGGGTGGCGGATTCAACATCTTGATCATTCTCTGGCTTGGTATTTGTGCATTTGGACTTTGGAATGCGCATAAGAAATCTTGGCAGTGGCCAGTGTGGACATTTGTTACTGGGTCCATCATCTTCTGGTTCAGTGCGCAGGATGCTCCATTCTGGGGAGGACTCGCAACGGACTGGAACTCACTTGTTCCAATGGCCGCACTCACTTGGGCGGCACTGGCTAAGTATGAAAACGAGACTCCGCTTGCAAAGCGTCTTCCAAAAGAAATGCGCAACTTGTCTGGCGCGGTTATTGCATCATTTGCAGCCGCTGCGATTATTTTTTCTGTCAGCTCAATGGCATGGGCGAGCGTTATTTCACAGCCTGAAAATGCAATTTTCATTGCGGTAAACGGCCCTGCCCAAGAAGTGAAAACTATTGCCCCAACATTTAGCTTGACTGATCAGTTCGAAAAGCCATATTCGCTGAACGAGCACAAGGGTAACTACACGCTTCTTTCATTCTTGGACCCAACGTGCTGGACAGACTGCGCGTTGTTGGCTAATCAATTGCAGCAAGTTGGTAGCGCACTACCGAAGGACTCAAAACTCGACATTGTGGCAGTTGTAACAAACAGATTCACGACTGACGTTGCATCAATGAAGCATTTCATCAAAACGAGATCACTTGATGCAACAAAGAACTTTTACTTTGTAACGGGAAGTGTCCCCTCCTTAGAGTCAGTTTGGAACTCTTACGGAATTTCTGTCTCTCAAAAAAAGACCGACAAGATGAGCGCCCACATGAATTACATATTCATAATTGATCCAACTGGACATCTTCGCTGGGTCATAAGCGATGAGCCACCCGAAAGTTGGGCAGGAGAGCGTTCATCGAGCTCGGAGCTCATTAGGTTGCTCCACAAGTCTGGTCTTAAATAGTTATGGCTCCACTGGGCGTAGTTGCGATAATCGGAGCTGCACTCTCGATTATTAGTTTTCTTCGTCGCCCCAGCAGGAGACAAAGAACTCAACTGCAATTCATCGCTTCAATTTTTTCTTGGACTTCCTTATGGTTTGCAACAGCTTCGTCGTTTGCAAGTTCGGGTATGACGAATCTCACTAGTCACATGATTGGACACGTGATTGTGATGTTCCTCGTTCCAATTGGATTAGTTCTTTCGGGAACTGCACGTTCGTGGTGGTGGTTACTTCCAGTTAACAGTCGACGCAAAGTGCTTCGCTGGTGGAACGTTGATCGAGACGTTCGTGTTCCGAAGTTTTTGTTCAATCCAATTTCTGCAGCTCTGGTTCTCAATGCAGTAATGATTGCTTCTCACATTCCTTCTGTGTTTGATGCCTCGATGGAGCATCAGTGGGGGATGGACTATCTATTAGAGCCATCATTCCTGCTTTCAGGACTTTTCTTTTTCCACTTCATTGTTTCAAGCTCGCCTAGAAAAAATAAAGTGGGTATTCGCCTTCAGTTATTTATGGTTCTTTCCACGATGCTCGAAATGCTCGTTATGGCAATGTCACTTTCAATTTTCTCGAATAGTGCTTGGTATGCGGTAATGAAACCAATGGCCGGAATGACAAACATGAACATGGCGGGTATGACAATGCCAGCGACAACACTCCTAGAGGCGTTTCACCAGCAGCAACTCGCCGCAGGAGTGCTGTGGGTGTGCGGAGACTTTTGGGCAGTCCCATGTCTCATACTTATTATTAGAAGACTGGCAAATCGAAACGGTGGATCGCTTTTTAATGCGCTTAACCGTGGCTCAGAAAAGTTCACTGGTAGCACCAGTTAATTTTTTTCATCCTCGTGCACTTTGGCGAGGTAGGCGTTCCACGCTGCAAGCTCTGGATCGTCTTCAGTGATGAGTTCGCTTATTTTTCCTGGCTTTTTAGAAGCCTCTCCACGCTCTTCTTTAAGCATTTTGCGCCACATGTAGACCGCATAGATGCCTAGAAATGGCCATTCAAAGACGTAGGCCCACGAAAGTCGGTTCCCAGCCAGTGCCCTAGAAATTTCAAAGAAAAAGGCAGGAATACAGATGAGTTCAGCAAGAAACAATCCAAAATGAATTCGTATTGTGTCTTTTGTCATTACTAAAGAGTAACCCAGAGCAATAGTGTTTATGGCAAATTTAAGGTCAACTTAAGTTGTAGTGTCTAAGAAACTAACAAATGTGAAAAAAATCACACAGAGGTCAAAGTCCAAAGGGGGACCAATGAACCATACGAAAGCAATAGGCATAGCCCTTGCTTCGGTGCTCCTAGGTGGTGGTGCTTTAGCACTCGCGGGATATTCACTCGCAAGCGCAACGCCTCATCAAACAGCACAGAAGTGTGTTCCTAATCCGACACAAGCTGGTCACTGCACACTAACTATTAGCTCGTACCCTGACTCACTCGCTGGTGAACACGGAACTACTGGTGGCGCTCACCCAGACTGGGTATCATACATGAATCAAGATCTTTCTGTGCCAGCCAACACTGTCATTGACGTAGTTGTTAACCAGTACGACGGTGGAGAAAAGTTAAACAATATTTTCTTCGATCAAGTAATGGGAACTGTTGGCAACGTTGCGACCTATGACGGAGTGACGATGTCCAAGGTGTCTCCTGACCACGTCGCTCACACATTTACGCTTCGCGGCTACCCAGGAATTGACGGACAGTCTGGAAAGAGACTCTTCGTTAATGTTCCACTTCCTGCCAATGAAGGCGACAACGCCGTGAAAATTGGTTCAGGTGAATATCCAAAGCCACTAGTCGTGAAGTTCTCATTCAAGACTGGCTCTAAGGGTGTTTACCAATGGAACTGTGAATACCCATGTGGAAGTTCACGCGTGGGTCAATTTGGTTTCGCAATGTCATCGTACGGATACATGTCCGGCACACTCACGGTTGAATAAGGAGATCTTGTGACTAATTCAAATGAAAACAAGAAGTCGCTAAAGAGTTTCTATTGGCTGTGGGCAATCCTCACAGTTCTTGGAGTTGCAGCTTCTCTGTATGCACCTGGCTACTTGATGCCAAAGTCAATGAGCCAAAGCATGCACCTCTCGATTCTCACCATGGTGGTATTTAGTGTCGCTGCAGCTCCAGTAGCAGCAGGTGTGTACGCGGCAGCGCTGTACATTTTGCGCAACTGGACTCACAAGGGTGACACTGTTCCAGCAGCGGGACCAGCATTTCGTGAAAGTGGAAAAGTTGTAATTACTTGGACACTTACTTCAATACTGCTCACTGTGTTCCTACTTATCTGGGGACTAGGCGCACTTGCCGCTGACGGCGCAGGTTCGACTTCGAATCCACTCGTTGTGAAAGTTGTTGGTCAGCAGTGGGTCTGGTCGTTTGAATACCAGGGTGCCAATGGCACGACAATTATGTCTAATGACCTCTACGTTCCCAAGGGTCGTGAAGTTCTATTCCACGTCACCTCACTCGACGTAACCCACGGTTTCTGGCTTCCACAAATGGGAATTCAGGTTGACGCGAACAATGACACGACAACAGATCTTCGTGTTACGCCAAACAAGCTTGGAACATTCGACGTTCGCTGTACGCAGTTCTGTGGTCTTAACCACGCATTCATGGTGACGCAAGGACATGTTCTTACGCCATCGGCATTTACAACCTGGCTTAATGCACAGCCAGCAAGGTCATAGGAGGAATCATGACTACAACACTTGAACACAAGGCTCCAGTGATTAAGCACGAAGGTGGCGGACTTGCTCGTCACCAGAACTTTCTCACTGGACTAATTGGTGGAGTTGCTGGAGCATTTATTGCTTGGGCCATCTCTCACCACTTACTTGCACAAGACGTACGAACAACTAGCGACGCCGTTGCTGTACTCACAGGGTGCGGATGGATTGTTGGTTTCTGGTTCGGAATCGGTGCGCTCAACGCACCATTCGCGTGGTTGATTGGTAAAGACCAGACCCGTAAGGACCAGTTGTACTACGCCGGTGAAGATCAGGGAACAAAGCGTTACTGGAAGTACTGTACTGACCACAAGGTTGTAGGTGTTCAGTACATTGTCATGACCATGGTGCTACTTGGTGCAGGTGGAATCCTCGCCATGGCTATTCGTACCGAGTTGATTGTCCCAGGTAACCACTTTGTTGACCAGCAGGTCTACAACGGATTCATTGCCGTGCACGGAATGCTCATGATCTTGGCGCTGATTGTTGCGGTAGCTGGCCCATGGGGAAACTTCGTAGTTCCAATTATGTGTGGTGCAAAGGACATGGCGTTCCCGCGTCTTAATGCTCTAAGTCTCTGGACACTTGTTGGTGCTGCTGGACTGCTTCTTACGACACTTGCTGTTGGTTCACTAACAATGGGATGGGTGGTACTTGCTCCAATCACTGACCAAGCGGCGGTCGGAATGGACTTCTTCGCATTAGCGATTCTGGTATTCACGGTTTCGACAACTGTTGCCGGTGTGAACACAATTTGTACCGTGTTCACAATGCGCACCAAGGGCATGACGCTTGAGCGTCTTCCAATCATGGTGTGGGGTGCAATCATCGCCGCAGCACTTGGACTCTACGCATTCCCATACTTCTCACTCGTAGAAGCACTTCAGATCTTGGACCGTACGTTCTCAACCAGCTTCTTCATTGGCAACGGTGGAGGAACTGGATGGCTGCAAGCAAACTTGTTCTGGCTAATGGGTCACCCAGAGGTATACGTAATTTTGATTCCAGCTGTGGCTGCTCTCTTTGAGATCGCTGCGGTAATGGCACGAAAGCCAGTGTTCAGTTACCGCACAGCGGTTGCTGGAATGGTGGGACTTGCCGGTCTTTCAATTCTTGTATGGGCTCACCACATGTTCACGACTGGCTGGGCGCCAACGCTCGGTGGTCCATTCATGGTTACGACAGAGCTGATTTCAATCCCTACTGGTCTCTTCTTCCTCGTTCTTATTGGAACACTATGGCGCGGAAACATTTGGATGAAGCTTCCAACAGTGTGGATGTTCGGATTTATTGCCAACTTCATCATCGCTGGAATTACTGGTATTTACCTTTCAGACATTCCAATTGACAACCAGTTGCACGGAACAATGTTCGTAACTGCTCACTTCCACTACGTCTTCGTAGGATCAGTCTTGTTTGGTGCAATTGCGGCACTCGCATTCTGGTACCCGAAGGTGACTGGTCGTTTCTTGGATGAGAAGCTTGGACGAATTTCCTTCTGGCTTGCATTCATCGGTGTCCAGGTGACGTTCCTTTCAATGTTCATTTCAGGACTTCGCGGAATGCCACGTCGCTACGCGTCGTACTCATTCATCTTTGAGCACACCAACTTCCTGACAACGATCGGTGCTTACATGATTATGGCTGGAATGCTCGTACTTATGGCGGCCGTGATCTACTGCTGGAACCACGGTGAGCCATCTGGCTCTAATCCATGGCACGCGAACTCACTTGAATGGCTGGTTTCAACACCACCACCTCTCGAAAACTTCGACGTACTTCCTGTAATCACCGAAGACCCATACAACTTTGAAAAGGAAATGGTGCTTTCATGAGTATCGACACCCACTCACATCACGATGCTCACGCTGACGGCGGGCATCACGAGCCACCCGAAGTAGTCGATGGTCGCCAGCGCATGTCAATCTGGCTGTTCATCGCCGGAGACGCACTGACACTCGCTGCATTGGTCTTTACATACCTTTACCTGCGTGGTGTAAACACCAGCGGACACTGGATGAGCATGGTTGGATACCCTGGACCGCAGCTTCCTGGCGGCCACTCATGGGCGTACTACTCCGGTCTAGATTCACTTCCTGAGCCAACAACAGTTGTGACTGGACCGCTAAGTGCTGGTCTTAACTGGTTGGGCACCGCAGTGACCATCATCAGTGCTGGATTCATTTGGGCTGCAGAACGTGCGCTGCGTGTTGCTAAGAACAAGAGTGCATTCACATTGCTTGCCGCAATTGGAACACTTGTTGCTTTGGCGGGAATCTTTATCTCATTCCACCAGTTAGCTGCTGTGCCGCAGATTCTGTCAGTTCACGCCGACAACACTGTTTTGGCCTTCACTGCCTACGGCTCTTCAATGATCATCATTATTGGCTCAGCCGCAGTTCACTTGATGTTGCTGGTATTCCTCGGGGTGGGGCTAACGCTTCGTTCAATCCGCGGCGCAATTAGCGTTGAAAACTGGTACCAATCACGCCTTGTACGCATGTTCTGGGTATGGGTTGCAATTTCTGCAGTTGCGGTATCTGCACTAACGACTACAATTAATACAATTCATTAACAACAGCTCTTCGGAGTGCCCCAGCAAGGGGTGCTCCGAAGGACTGTCGTGAAGCGAGTCCTGTGAGGCTCGTACGACAGGAGACATATGAGTAGTACTAACGAACGTCAGACGCCTAACGGTGGTCTGACGTTTTTTGCAAAGAGCCAGCTTTTATCGGCCGACGACGTAGCGCGTGGCTTAAAGCGCATGGCCCATGAAATCGTTGAACGCAATGAGTCACTTGATGATGTTGTAATCATTGGCCTGCAAACTGGTGGCAAGCCCTTCGCTGAGAAAATTGTCGAACTTCTCCGTGACATCTCAAAGAGTGAAGTGCCCCTGGGCATGCTCGACGTCTCGTTCTACCGAGACGATCTTTCACTACACCCAGTAGCAAAGTCCGCACAGACAATCATTGATGAAGATCTCACTGGAAAGACAGTCATCTTGGTAGACGACGTCCTCTACACCGGTCGAACAATCAGGGCTTCATTCAATGCGCTCTCTGACTACGGACGACCAAAGGCCATCCAGCTCTGCGTGATGGTTGACCGCGGTCACCGTGAACTCCCTAT
>Ga0194047_10002621_pt1 | contig 10238 bp, 8 predicted proteins | sample JunL225m_MetaG_2_FD_160070 | JGI IMG/M metagenome (GOLD analysis project Ga0194047, IMG submission 160070) | Anoxic zone freshwater microbial communities from boreal shield lake in IISD Experimental Lakes Area, Ontario, Canada - Jun2016-L221-5m | ecosystem: Environmental > Aquatic > Freshwater >...
GGAATATTCACACCCAGAGTTTGGCCAATAATGGCGGCATCTTTACCAATCAGGAAAACGCCTTTAACGAATCGCAAAGTAGGCTCACGTAATGGACTGAAATCTTGGCCCTTACCATCACCTCCAGCGATCAACCAAATTCTTTTGCCAGATTCATTACTACCTAACCCGTTCAATGCAGCTACAGTAGCGCCTACATTGGTACCCTTACTATCATCGATATATTCAATATCATTCACGATCGCAATGCTCTGAACCCGATGTGGCTCGCCATGGTAATCACGTAGTCCATGTAAGAGCACATTCATTGGTAAGTTAGCAGCCTTTGCCAATGCAAGCGCAGCTAATGCATTCAATGCGTTGTGTCGGCCACGTATTCTTAATGCATCGGCTGGGATTAAACGCTTGAGACGTAATGGCTCAGCTTCGGCAATTGCTGTCGATTTGCGACGACGCTTTGGTTTTGGATCAATATCTTCGTCCACTTCAGCCCATACCAACCAGTCAATACCGCCCGCGCGCAAATCATGCTCAATACCAAATGCGCCTTGCGCATCTGGCGTACTAGAGCCAAATGTCACAATCGTTTTTTCTTGTTTTTGCTCTTCAGAAAGCAATCCCATCACCAAGGAATCATCTCTGTTCAAAATACAAATTGAATCTGTACCAAATATTTTTGCCTTTGCCTCAGCATAAGCTTGCATATCGCCATGCCAATCTAAATGATCTTGGGTAATATTGAGCACGGTTGCTGCTGTTGCATTTAAGGTGTGGGTATAGACCAACTGAAAGCTAGATAACTCCAGTACCCAAATATCCGGCATGTCCTCAATTTGATCTGCCTCATTAAGACTACTCATGAGTTTCTCTAAGGCAGCGGGGCTAATATTGCCTGCGACAGCCACCTTCTTTCCGGCCCGCTCACATAACTGACCGGTTAAAGCGGTAGTAGTGGTCTTACCATTGGTCCCTGTGACTGCGAGTACTCTAGTTGCATAAGTGGATGCACCCGCTAGAGCCATACGATCGAGAGCAGCAAGGGCACGGGCAAAAAATTCAATCTCACCCCAAACATCAATTCTGGCTTTTCTAGCTTTTACTAAAAAGGATTCAATCGGCTCTTGGATGGGTGATAAACCCGGGCTAATTCCGATTACCTCTATGTTGTCTAACAGAGCATCATTCAATGGGCCAAATTGAATATCTGTCAAACCAGCAGTTCTTAATTCATCAAGCCAGGCATGTTGCTGCTTAGAGAATTGAGACTGTTCACGAGTATCTACAAGGCGGACAATGGCGCCATTACGCAAACACCACTTAGCCATAGCAATGCCAGACTCGCCTAGACCCATTATTAAGAAGCGATTTGGGGCCTCATAGCCTATATCGGCGATGAAAGTAGGGTTCGCAAAAGTGTTTTCTATATTCAGCATATTTACTTTTGGCTCACCGTAATTTCAAGCTTGATAAACCAACCAACACTAATAGGATGGTGATGATCCAGAAACGGACAACCACTTGGGTTTCTTTCCAGCCACCTAATTCAAAATGATGGTGGAGTGGAGCCATGCGGAATATACGACGGCCCTCCCCAAAATATTTTTTCGTTAATTTGAACCAAAGGACTTGTAGCATTACCGAAAGTGTTTCAGCAACAAAAATTCCACCCATAACAAAGAGCACAATCTCTTGGCGCACAATGACGGCGATGGTTCCAAGTGCGCCGCCTAGAGCAAGCGCACCAACATCCCCCATAAATACTTGCGCTGGATGCGTGTTGTACCAAAGAAAGGCAAGCCCCGCTCCACCCATTGCACCGCAGAAGATCATTAACTCACCCGCACCCGGAATGTAGGGGAATAATAAATACTTGGCATAAATGGCATTACCCATGACATAGGCAAATGCGCCTAATGCAGCGCCTACCAAAATCACAGGCATGATTACTAGACCATCTAGGCCATCTGTCAGATTGACAGCATTACTGCTACCCACAATGACTAAATAACTCAGGATGATGAAGCCCATCATTCCTAAGGGGTAACTTACTTCTTTAATGAAAGGTAGGAGTAAGTTAGTTTTAGCTGGCAGATCCAATGCAAAACCACTTCTTAACCACTCGTAAAAAAGTTGGAGCACCTTTAGGTTATTTACCTCAGAAACTGAGAACGCCAAGTAGATGGCGGCAAATAAACCAATCAATGTTTGCCAAAAGAATTTTTCTCTTGAAGCCATTCCCTTCGGATCTTTACGGGCAACTTTACGATAGTCATCTACCCAGCCAATTGCACCAAACCCAAAAGTCACAATCATCACAATCCAAATGAAACGGTTACTTAAGTCTGCCCACAATATGCATGAGACAAAAATACCGATCAAAATCAGAACTCCACCCATAGTAGGAGTGCCAGTCTTGACTAAATGGGTTTGCGGGCCATCAGTCCGTATAGCTTGTCCCATCTTCAAGGTAGTCAGCTTACGAATAACCCATGGTCCTGCTGCCAGGCCAATCAGTAACGCAGTTAATGTTGCCATCACCGCTCTAAAGGTGATGTAGTTGAAGACTCGGAAAAACCCGAAATCATCTTGTAGCCATTGCGCCAAAATTAAGAGCATGATTTAGCCTCCTCCATCAAGGCTTGCACTACACGCTCCATGCGCATAAAACGTGATCCTTTAACCAAAATATTCAAATGCTCATTGCTACCAGTGGACTGAGCATGTAATGCGTCTCTTAGATGCAAAATTAGACTATCCATATCTCCAAAATGTTTTGCGCTAGAGGTGAGTTGTCCCACTTTCTTAGTATCTTCAAATCCTTTAAGGGCGAATGCACATTGCTCGCCAAGTGCAAATAATTTTGAGATGCCTTGCTCAGCAGCATAGGATCCCACTTCCCGATGAAACTCTGGACCTTGATTGCCAACTTCACCCATATCTCCTAAGACTAACCAGGACATATTGCCCGACTGCTTTAATGCATCAATTGCAGCCCTAACTGAATCAGGATTAGCGTTATAGCTGTCATCAATTAAGGTGTGATTTGGATCAATTGTTTTGGCTTGCATACGCCCATTTACAGGGGTAAACGCCTCGAGACCTTGCTTGATTTTTTCAAGACTTACTCCAGCAGCTATAGCAACAGCGCTAGCCGCCAATGCGTTTCGAACATTATGACTACCCAAGGCATTTAATTGAACTTCAACTGAGCCCAACTCAGTTTGGACTTGTACATGACCATTACTAAGCAGACGACCCGTCACCCCAGCTTGGAGCTCTGATTGTCCAGACAGCAGAGCAAAATCAATGACTTTGCGACCAGCCGCCGCTTGATGCCATAGGCCTGCAAATTCAGATTCAGCTGGGAAGACGGCGACGCCATCTATTGGCAATGCTCGAATTGCATCAGAATGCTCTTCGGCAACTGCAACCACAGTAGCCATAAACTCTTGATGCTCACGTTGAGCATTATTAATTAATACAATATTGGCTTGGGCTATGGCGGCTAACTGTGCAGTTTCACCTGGATGATTCATGCCAAGTTCAACAACAGCAAGGCGATCGCTTGAACGCAATTTCAACAGGGTCAGCGGCAAGCCAATATCATTATTGAGGTTGCCTTTAGTCACGAGAGTGTGCTCTTCACCAACCGCAGCCTTAAAGATAGAGGCAATCATTTCTTTGACAGTAGTCTTTCCATTGCTACCTGTAACAAGGGCTAATGGAATAGGGTGAGTTGCGCGCCATGCTTTTGCTAATTCACCTAGGCTGATTCTTGTATCTGCTACGCAAACTGCTGCTAGATTTTCTGGGCACTTATCTTGATTACTAATAAGCGCTCCCACCGCTCCCGCTTTAGCAACATCGGCTAAAAAATCATGGGCATCAAAGCGCTCACCCGTCAAGGCTATAAATAGCTCGCCATCATCAATTTGACGACTGTCTGTACCTACCCGAGTAATCTTTAGTGCTTGTGCATCCTGAACAGAAACGTTAATCATGCTACTTCCAGGTAGCATGGCATGAACATGGGCTAGCGTTGTCATTGTAGATATCAAGCCATACCCCCTGCAGCTAAAAGAATGTGCTCTTGGTCTGAAAAATCAAACTTCTTGCCCTTAATTTCTTGAGAGGTTTCATGGCCTTTGCCAGCCACCAATACGATATCGCACCCACTAGCATTGCGCACGGCAGCCATAATCGCCGCCGCACGATCAACAATTGTCTGTACGTTAGCCGCCTCTGGGTCTATACCGCTGCGAATCATTTGAATAATTGCCTGCGGATCCTCAGAGCGCGGGTTATCACTAGTGATAATAATTTTGTCGGCAAATTTCTGAGCGACCGCACCCATTTGAGGACGCTTACCAACATCTCGATCCCCGCCACAACCAAAAACACACCAAATTTTTCCGCCCCGTTTCTCAGCGATAGGGCGCAGGGCTTGTAATGTCTTTTCTAGAGCATCAGGGGTATGAGCATAATCAACAATAGTCAATACACCATCAGATTTTTGATGCTTACCAACTTGAATTAGCTCCATACGACCAATGACTGGACGGAGTTGACTCACCCGTTTACTAGCCTCATCGCAGGTATAGCCTTGAGTAAGTAACACGGTCCACACAGCTAGCGCATTGCTTAAATTAAAGTCGCCCAATAAAGGAATATGCAGTGTATTAGCGCCAACTCCCTCATGTGTAAATAATGAGTCATATCCAAGGCCATTTAAAACGCTATCTTTTGCATAAACACATTGCAGACGATCGCCAAATTTTTCAAAGCCTTTAAGCGCTTCTGCTCTTAGTGTGTATGCCCAAACCTGGATATCGCCCTTAGCCAAAAGCTTTGCAGCTAATTCGCGTCCAAATGCATCGTCTACATTAATCACAGCATGCTCCAAACCTACTTGCTGAAATAACTTGGCTTTTGCTTGGGCATAGTCAGCCATAGTGCCGTGATAATCCAAATGATCTTGTGTCAGATTAGTAAATACAGCGCAATTAAATTGGGTGCCTGCTACTCGGTCCTGATCTAAGGCGTGCGATGATACTTCCATGGCAACTTGCTTGGCACCAGCTTCTAGTAATTCTTTAAGCTGTGTCTGTAATTTAGGTGCATCAGGAGTGGTATAGCCCATCTGTACCAACGCACCTGGAAAGCCAGTCCCAAGAGTGCCTAGGACTGCTGTTCGATGATTCGGCTCATCTAAAGCTTGGGCTAACCACTGCGTAATACTAGTCTTGCCATTAGTGCCGGTTACACCGACGATCTTTAATTGGCTACTTGGGTAGTCATACCATTTTGCACAGAGATCTCCCGCTATTGCTGCAAGATGATCAATCGCAATGCACTGTGGATGGTCTATATATTGAATACCAGAATCCGCAGGGTCAAAAACCACTGCTGCTGCGCCACTTTCTAATGCTGCTTCAATGAAAGGACGTCCGTCGCGCAATGCCTTCCCATGACCAACGGGATAGGCAAAAAAGATATCGCCAGCTTGGATTTGGCGACTGTCTACACTTACCTTAGCAGAACTTTTCACTATGGTGTGTAAGTAGTCAATCAAGTGATTGGGCTCTATTTTCAATGCCACACTCATCTTTTCAAAACCACATGCTGAGTCTGTACATTTGCAGTACGAATCTCATCCGGATTCTTATCTTGCAAAACCATTTGCTTCACTTTGCTGTCTGGTAAAACATTGAGAGTGTTTAGTGTTTCACTCACAATCGTTGAGAACACGGGTGCTGCAACATCGCCGCCATAGTGACTGCCGCCTGTTGGCTCATCAATCATGACTGCCACCACAATTCGAGGGGCACTAATTGGTGCCAGCCCAGCAAAGTAAGCCCGATACTTATTGCCATACCCTTTACCAACCAATTTATGAGCTGTACCCGTCTTACCACCAACCCTAAAACCTTCGGCCTGTGCCTTGATTGCAGTACCGCCTGGCTCAGTAACGGTTTCAAGCATGGTGCGCATTTCAATCGCAGTTTTTGCAGAAAGTACTCTAGTACCGGGTTTGAATTCAGGGCTACGCTCAATGGTAAGAGGTACTAATTCACCATCACGTGCAAATACCGTATAAGCACGCGCCACCTGAAATAGCGATGCGGAAATTCCGTAACCAAATGCAATACGCGCCTGATCAGTTGGCATCCACTTTTTGAATGGGTGCACAGTTCCAGCCACAGCGCCAGGGAATCCTATTTTAGGTGCTTGCCCGAAACCAACTGCGGTGTAGAAATCCCACATTTCTTCTGCAGAAAGATTATTCATGGCAATTTTTGCAGTACCGATATTGCTTGATTTCTGAATGACCTGTGCAACAGTCAGACTATCGTATGGATGAGTATCAGTGATCGGCTTAGGACCGATAAGATATTTAGCACCAATCACCATATTGCTATCTGGCTTAATGGCGCCCTTTTCTAAAGCAATCGCGATAGTGAAAGGTTTCATCGTTGAGCCTGGTTCAAAAGTATCGGTCAACACACGATTACGCAACTGCTCGCCAGTGAGGTATTTACGATCGTTCGGGTTGTAGCTTGGATAATTTGCTAGAGCCAAAATCTCGCCAGTTTGCGTATCTAAAACGACAGCGCCACCAGCCTTCGCATGGTGCTTCTCAACCGCATCCTTCACTGCGTTATAAGCCAAATATTGAATCTTGCTATCAATAGAAAGGTTTAAATCTTTACCGTTTTGTGGCAACTGCAGGATAGCCATCTCATCAACAACACGACCTAAGCGATCAACCACCACCCGTCTTTGCCCTGGATGACCAGCAAGCTCATTTTCTCTAGAAAGCTCCATGCCCTCTTGACCGCGATCTTCCACATTGGTAAATCCAACGACGTGCGCCATTGCCTCACCCTCTGGGTAGAATCGGCGATATTCATTGTTTAGGCCAATACCGGGGATTTCTAATTGCTTAATTTGCTGTGCAACCGCTGGCTCGACCTGACGCTTTAAGAAAATCTGTTTGCGATCTTCGCTTAATTTCTTACGCAATTCAGACTCACTCATTTGCAAAAGACTGGCAAGTTTTTTTACCTTATCGGCTGCTAAATCATCTGGCACCGTATCGTTATAAGCAATAACCGACTTTGCTTCTAAGCTAGTCGCAATGACTTGACCATTACGATCCAAAATTTTTCCACGGCTTGCAGGTAGCTCTAATTCACGCTGTGTACCTCGAATACCTTTAGCTTCATAGAATGCATTTCCTGGACCCTGAATCCAAAAAGCCCGAATTAAAAGCAACATGAATACGAAAAATAAAAGGAATAACATCAAGCGCGACCGCCACATTGGCAGACGCAAAACTAAATTTGGCGAGGTAGAAAAACCAACTGGCCTCATTTAGCCTCCTTTAAATACAAAGTACGCTCAGGAGAAATCGGGGACATACGTAACTGCTTCAGTGCCACATCCCGAATACGTGCCGACTTCGATAAATTACGTTGCTCATATTCCAGGCGAAGCCAATCTTGATTTAATTTGCGCTCTTCAATTTGAGCTCGCTCTTGGGCAATAAATAATTTACGCGCACGCTGCTGCGCCGCTACCAAAGACAAAGCGCAGATAAGAAGCAAGGCAAGTAAGGTCAAGGTTGCACGATTCATGCCAAAGACCCCATGCGCTTTTCTGCTATCCGCATAATTGCTGAACGAGCACGGGGATTTTCTAAAACTTCAAGATCGCTTGGCTTAACACGTCCAATAATTTCTAGAGCGCTTTGCGGTAAATCTTTTTCACGTACCGGTAAGCCACGCGGTACCACTACTTTTGCATGGGCTTGTAAAAATTGCTTCACGATGCGATCTTCCAAAGAATGAAAGCTAATGACTGCAAGCCTTGCGCCAGGCTTTAATAAATGTAGTGCTGCCTTTAAACCCAGCTCTAAATCTTCTAACTCACGATTGATAAAAATACGTAATGCCTGAAAAGTTCTAGTGGCGGGATCTTGACCAGCCTCGCGGGTTCGAACTACGCTAGCAACCAAGCTTGCGAGTTGGGTTGTCGTTTTTGGAGACAAGCCCTCTTCTCGCTTTGCCACAATGGCTTTAGCGATTTGAAATGCAAAACGCTCTTCTCCGTAAGTCTTAATCACGTGCGTGATCTCCTCCTGCGGTGCTTGCTCTAACCATTCTGCTGCTGTCAACCCGTGTTTGGTATTCATCCGCATATCGAGCGGACCTTCGCGACGAAAAGAAAAGCCTCGATGTGCCTCGTCCACTTGCGGTGAACTGATTCCTAAATCCAACAAAATTCCATCGACTGATTCCGCTTCTGCATACTGATCCATCTGCGCAAAACTGTCGTGAACAATCTTTAAACGGGGATCGTTGATCTTCTCTGCTACGGTAATCGCAGCCAAATCTTTGTCGAAAACGATCATGCGTGCGGAAGCAGAAAGCTGCTTGAGCAATGCTTGCGTATGACCGCCGCGACCAAATGTGCCATCGATTACTAAAATATTTTTTGCTGTGTCTTGATTCTGAATGAGCGGACCACTGATTAGCGCCGTCACCGCCTCGGCCAGTAACACTGGGCGATGAGTTATGTTCATGGCACCCTGTCATCAAAAATTAAATTGTTTGAGTGCTTCAGGCATACCTTGAGCAATTGCAGCCTGTTCTTTTGCAGCATAGGTAGCTGCATCCCACAACTCCAAATGGCTTCCCATGCCGAGCAAGATCACTTCTTTTTCAATGCCAGCTGCCGAGCGTAGTTCTGGGCTTACCAAAATTCGACCAGCGCTATCTAAATCGATCTCTGCTGCGTTGCCCAAGAAAATTCTGCGCCACCAATGCGCGTCCATCGGCAGTTGTGCAACTCGAGCTCTAAACGTTTCCCATTCCGGTCTCGGGAAGAGCAGGAGGCAACCATCGGGGTGTTTTGTCAGCGTGATACGACCTTCGCCTTGTACCAACAAGGCGTCACGATGCTTGGCCGGAACAGACATTCGGCCTTTTGCATCTAAATTGAGAGCTGACGCACCTTGAAACACTAATTACCCCACTTTTTCACACTTCCTCCCACTTTAGAGGATCGTACTAAGAGGGTCAAGTGTTTTTAGGGATTTTTTTAGGAATTTCTCTAGTGTTTACAAACACTTAGCGTAATGTGTTCATAAAATGGTGATATTAAAATAGCTACTTGAAACAATGGCTTGGAAAATATACTTAAGAATAGGTCTTAGCTATTTCGCTAGATAATACGTAAATACACTGTATTTAAAAACAGTACTATTCAAAAAATATATCAAAATTAATCTGAAACAAATTCTCTAAATGTAATCTCAATATCAGTATTAAATTTTATAAGCAGTTGATGTCATTACCTTGGATACTACTTGCATCATTTTCTGAATCGGTTCTGGCAAAGGAATGCCGCCAGCATGCAATGCCGCTTGTCCGTGTTCAATTTCATCCTTACGCATTTGATCAACAATGGCACGCGAACGATGATCTTCTTCAGGTAATTTTTTGAGATGACTTTCTAAATGATTTTCAACCTGTTTTTCAGTTTCAGCGACAAAACCTAAACTCCACTTATCACCCGCTAAGCCTGCTATCAAGCCGATTGCAAAGGATCCTGCATACCAGAATGGATTGAGATAACTCGTATGTGATCCGAGTTCTTTGAGCCGCGTTTCGCACCACGCCAAGTGATCCATTTCTTCTTGACCCGAGCGCTCAAGCATCTCTTGAATTTGAGGATCTCTTGCGACTAATTTTTGCGATTGATAGAGTGCTTGTGCGCACACTTCACCCACATGATTTACTCGCATTAAGCCTGCGGCATGTTTTCGCTCGGCGCTATCTAAGGTGAAATTTGTCCCTGATTCTGATCCGGGAGCAGGACGTTGCGCATTTGCTCCGCCTACTACTGAGCGAAGGGCAGTATCAAACTCAATAATGAAGCGATCTATTGGAGTCATAAGCCAGCTTGTTAGACTAAAACCTCGGCTTTACAGCTTTGCTTAGTCTTCAATCCTAGCTCAGCCAAAAGCTCACGGTCTTGCTCTGCCTCGGGGTTACCGGTAGTGAGTAGTTGCTCACCGTAGAAAATAGAATTAGCACCAGCCATGAAGCACATGGCCTGAACTGCTCTTCCTAATTCTTGACGGCCAGCAGATAAACGCACACGAGCCTTGGGCATAGTAATTCGAGCAACCGCAATGGTTCTAACAAATTCAAGGGGATCTAAGGGCTTTTGAT
>Ga0194047_10002623_pt1 | contig 10236 bp, 5 predicted proteins | sample JunL225m_MetaG_2_FD_160070 | JGI IMG/M metagenome (GOLD analysis project Ga0194047, IMG submission 160070) | Anoxic zone freshwater microbial communities from boreal shield lake in IISD Experimental Lakes Area, Ontario, Canada - Jun2016-L221-5m | ecosystem: Environmental > Aquatic > Freshwater >...
GTTATTAGCCTTCGCTTTGGCAAAGATGGTGTCCATCCAGCGAAATGCTGCTCCTGTACGGTTATCAATTTCCTGCTGACGAACTTGGTCTGTAATTGAAGGAAGGTTGCTAAGGCCGCTTACTCCGGTAGTAAGGTAACTTGCTCCGTTGTTTGAGCCGCCAGGCAAGTTAAGAGTAGCAATCATCACATTTGATTTTTCGAACCAAATATTTTCTACATACGCTTTATCTGTAGGGAATTTTGGATCATATTGAGTGGCCTGGGTGTTAACACTCATCGCTGTCTTGCCTAAAGTCTTACCAGGCTGTGAGAAATATAGTGAACGTACGATATCTAAATTGGCATACGGATCGCCTAGTTGATAGCTATTTGTAGTTCCTCCGCCTTCCTTGACTTTTTGACAATCAATCCACTCATTATCACCAATGGTATAGACAAATGGGGTTGTAAATGCAGCAAACATATTGAAAACGGATTGGTTAAAATCTTGCGTGCAGTATTGTTTGCCAGAATGCAGATCTCCGGTATGGAGCACCATAGAGACATCTTTATCGCTATTAATTGCTGCAACGTAAGAAGGATATTTTAAAAATTCAGCCGTATCTGTAGGGCTTGCACCATAAGGCGAATCCCCAATTAGGGCAAGGGTAAAAGGGGTAGCAACGCTCGGTGTTGGGCTCGGTGTTGAGCTCGTGGTGCTCGTTGTTGAATCTCCACCGCCACAGCCGGATAAGGCCACTATTGCTAAAAGTCCAAGAACGTAGAAATATTGCTTTAAATTTTTCATAAGGCTTTCACAAAATAAAAGATAGAACACATTTTTATAAATTTACAAGACCATAATCCTCGTTAAATATTTCAGTTTTATGAAATTGACACTAAAAATCCTTTGCGTCCGCAATGCATCTTTGCGCCAACTTATCCAAGAAATCCCAAAATCAGACTGAGATTAGCAAGACATCTCCCACCACTCTTGTGGTAGCGCTGTGTTGGGGTATCAGATTGGTACTAACCCTAAAAGGATTTACCCCTAATTCATAACATTAATTGTCATAAATTTGTAATATTAAATTCCTGCACACCATTGTGCCTTTCGTATTTGTTAGAGAACTCTGGGCTTGCAAGGCATAGCAACATTTAAAAAATTCATAAAAAACAAAGAGGGGGATCATTATGTTCTGTAATGTTTTAAAAACCAATAAAAAGAAATTGGGCATTACAATCTCGACCATTGGAGTAGCTGCTTTAATCGCTGCTTGCGGCGGTGGCGGTGGCAGTAGCAGTAGCTCAACCCCTTCGACTGCCCCTGCTGCGGAGACATCCTCCTTATTGGCAGTTCATCCAAGTAAACCCTGTCCAATTACCAGCTCCAATATTCAGTCCTTAACTACCAAAGGATCAGCTTTGGCCTTTAATGGAGCAAGCTTTGGAAGTGTTGGAACCTATTCCTATGTTTTGGCAGAGGCTGTCGCTAATGTATCTGCCAAAGATGCTTGTGCGTCGACTATTGTTGACTTGGCAAATGCGGGCGATGCAAACGGCAATGTGCAGTACAAGTTTGATGTGGTGATCCTCATGCCCACCGATGCAGCAAAGGGCAATGGCAGCTTGCTATACATCGTGAATAATCGCACTAGCACAAGCTCCTTGGAAGTGTTGAACGATGGCTCGTCTAACAATCTTTTTGATAATGTTGCCCCAGTCATACCTAAGTCGGGACTTGCTAGCGCAGGCCTTGGCGCCGGTAGTGCCTGGTTAATGAAACAAGGCTACACAGTGGTTTTCTCAGGTTGGCAAGGCGATCGCCCTCAAACTTTAAATGTTGCTAGCGCTGCTATTAGCTCTACCACGAAATGGTATGCCCCAGGCATGACTTTGCCAGTAGCAAAAATTAATGGCGCTGCGATTACCGGTACTGTTCAAGATGAATTTATTGCCGATACTGCTACCCTGACAACCAATCTGTTAGGTACTTACTATAGTCGAGCTACTGGAACACCAGCAACATTGACGATTAGAAAGACTGCCACTTCTGCACCATTGACGGTAAATCCGTCTTATTGGACTTATACCGCTGGCTCTGGAGCTGCTGAGGGTGGCAACACCACCGCTACGGGTTATGGGTATGTGACTATTGATCGCTCTAAAGTCATTGCAGATCCAAGCTTGGCCTCTGCATTAGATGCAGGCTTAGATAATGGCTCTATTTATCAGTTTAATTACACTGCAATAAACCCTCGTCCTTTTGGTCTTGGTTTCTTGGGCGTGAGAGACCTCATTACTTATCTCAAAAATGGTCAATCGGATCCTGTAGGAAATCCCAATCCTTTAGCTGGGCGAATCAAGACCACCTTGGCTACTGGCATTTCCCAATCTGGTCGCTACTTAAGAGACTTCTTATGGCAAGGATTTAATACTAGCGCTACTGGGCAGACAGTATTTGATGGCATGATGCCTTTGGTTGGCGGTTCGCGTAAGACTTATACCAATTATCGCTGGGCTAAGCCTGGTGATTACTCAAGGCAGCATGAGACCCATTACACGCCTGGTGATCAATTCCCATTTGCTTATGCAACGATTACTGATCCATTAACCGGTACTAACGATGGAATCTTAAAGTTATGCGCACAAAATAACACTTGTCCAAAAGTGATTCAGTACGATAGCCCCATCGAGTTTGGTGGTGCAAGGGCATCTTTAACTGTAACTGATGGTCAAGGTAAAGACATCACTATTCCATCAAATGTTCGAATGATCTACGCAGCGGGCACATCACATGGACCATCACAGTTAGCTGGTAATGCGGTTGCGCAGCCAGATTATTCTGTAGATAGAACTGTGGCCTCTACAGCGGTATCTACTTCACCTGGCGCATTAATTGCTAGTAGCGCTTTGTTTAGATCTTTGATCAACAATCTCGATGGGTGGGTTAAAGGAACAGCAACACCCGTAGAGAATAGTTTTCCTAAAGTTGCAGATGGAACCATGGCAGTACCGACGAGCAGTCCAAGTAGTCTTGGCGCGCCAGACTTATCGGCGTTAGGGCTCAGCTTTAATGGGGTATATAACACTTTAAGCGTGAATGATGAGTCGGTTATTCCTTCAATACCTTCTAATAAGTTTTACGTAGTGCACTTGCCCACTTCTGATGGCCAGGGTAATGATAAGGGTGGCATTAGGATGCCTGACTTAGCTGCAGCAATCACAACCTCTAAAGGCTATAGTGTGCGTAAGTCGGGTTTTGTTGCGGGTGATCAAAACGGCTTATCTAGCTCTCAGTTGGCATTTGGCTTAACGACTGCTGCTAAAAATCCGTCTGACCCAAGAAAAACCGTCCAAGAGTTGTATACCAACAAAGCGGGTTATCAGGCTGCTTGGAATGCTGCAGTAGATGCATTGGCAGCGAAGAACTTAATCTTGCCTGATGATGTTATCGAGTATAAGAATCGTGTTCAGATGCAAATCTCACAACCCAATTTTTCAACCTTGCCGTAAGGTGCTCTAGATTCTTTAGTAGATTTTCTAGTAATAAAAATACCAACCTTTGGGTTGGTATTTTTTTATCTATTGATTTATCACGATAATGGCCAGCAGGAGGAATTATTTATAGATATTTATATTAAGCTGAGATATTATGAATTTAATAATGGGCAAAAATAGGCATGAACAATGACCGAAGTGAGCTTACCTACTCAAGAGTCTGCAAAATCTCATGATGCAACGAGTGAGCATTTGCTTGCAAAAAGTACTGCATCATTAGCAGCTATTGCTCTTTTGGATGGGTGCGGCGGGGGTGGTGGCAGTGGTGGCGCAAGTGCCAGTGCACCCTCTACTACACCTGTCAATGTCAGTTCTATTGAAGCCGCCAGATTTTTATCTCAAGCGAGTTTAGCTGCGACAGATCAAGATATTCAATTCGTCGTTAATTACGGTAAAGAGGCTTGGATTAATCAACAGGCGACACTAAGCTCAAGTACTACTAGAGTGGCATGGCTTAATAATGCTGGGTATCTCAATGCTAGCAATATGAATTCGGACGCTGGACTCAATAACGTTCTGTGGCATCATTTAATCGCAGAGCAAAATCCATTTGTGCAGCGCATGGCATTATTTTGGTCAGAGTTTTTTGTAGTCTCTGTATTGGGGCTACCGGTTTCTTGGCGCCAATACATGGCAGCAGCTTATATGGACACTCTAGAAAAGAATGCTTTAGGAAATTTTAGGGATCTTCTTCAAGCGGTGACTTTATCCCCTGGCATGGGTGAATACTTAAATTTAGCAGGTAGTCAAAAGTCAGATACTGCTACCAATCGGCATCCTGATGAAAATTATGCTCGTGAAGTCATGCAGTTATTTACCATTGGCCTATATAAGTTAAATCAGGACGGTAGTGCGGTAATGGGTTCGAATGGCCAGCCAGTGCCTACTTATACTCAGGCTGATGTTACTGGATTAGCAGCCGCATTTACGGGTTGGAATTTTACCGGGTCAAGTACAAATATTGCTTATGCCATAACGCCGATGACCGTGACGGAAAGTGTTCATCAAGGCTCTACACCTAATTCTTTTTTGGGAACAACTATTCCTGCTGGAACGACGGGAGCGCAGTCACTACAATTAATTTTAGAGACCCTTTTTAATCACTCTAATACCGCTCCTTTTGTGTCTAAGCAAATGATTCAAAGATTGGTATCGTCTAATCCCTCCTCGGGATATGTCAGCCGCGTTGCTCAAGTCTTTGCCAATAATGGTAAAGGGGTGCGAGGTGATTTAATGGCAGTGACTAAAGCAGTGCTCTTAGATCCAGAAGCAAGTCAGCCCGTTTCTAGTTCGGTTGGGAAAATTCGAGAGCCGATGTTGCGTTTGGTGCAATGGGCACGCACCTTTCAGGTGGGTAGCGCAACAGGCGCTTGGAATATTGGGGACATGAGCGATCCTGGCACCAGATTAAGTCAAAGCCCTATGCGCTCGCCTACAGTATTTAACTATTTTAGCCCAGATTACATGCCTCCTAATACTGCTTTGAGTTCGCAAAACTTGGTTGCTCCAGAGCTGCAAATTATTGATGAGACCTCTATTGCAGGATACCTTAATTATCTTCAGCAGTTTGTTGTAAGTGGAATTTCTGATGCGGTACCCAATTATGCTAATGAGTTAGCCATTGGAGGAAATGTCACCCAACTGGTTGCTCGCCTCAATTTATTATTAGCTGCTAATCAACTATCTGCCACAACGATGAGTACCATTACCAATGCGGTCAGCACGATGAGTAGCTCTAGTAATGCTGCAAAATTAAACCAAATTTACGCGGCTATCTTTTTGGTGATGGCTAGTCCCGATTATTTGGTCATCAGGTAGATTGATCATGCCAACAAATTTAGTACGCCGAGAATTTTTAAAAAAAGTTGCCCAATATGGCGCCTTGGGAACCGCTGCGCCATTAGCGCTATCCCTCTCATCGATTGCCCATGCCAGCTCACCAGCAGCTACGGACTATAAGGCGGTAGTTTGCGTTTACTTATATGGCGGCAATGACTACGCTAATACTGTTGTGCCGTATGACAGTACCAGTTATAACTTATACAATAATTTGCGATCATCGATTGCCCTAACTCGTAGCAGTCTTGCTAGTACGGTACTTACCCCAACTCAGCCTTTGTCCGGGGGTTTAAGTTTTGCGCTTGCGCCTAATCTTTCTTCATTAATGCCGCTATTTGCAGGTAATCAAATGGCAGTACTACTCAATGTTGGCACGCTTATTCAGCCAACGACCAAGGCGCAATACCTTGCTAAATCGGTAGCTTTGCCTCCCAGATTATTTTCACATAACGATCAGCAAAAATTTAGTCAATCCATGCTAGATCCAGGTGACAGCGGTTGGGGTGGTCGCTTAGAGGATTTGTTAATGTCTAATAATGCGTCAAGTACTTTTAATGCAATCTCTGCTAGTGGTAATGCGTTGTTTTTATCAGGAAGATATACAAATCAATATCAGGTCAGTACCAATGGCCCGATTGCTATTAATGCACTCACTGGTACCCCTTTTGGTAATTCCGCTGTCTCATCTGCTTTGCGATCGATCATTACAACACCGCCTAATCAAATATTGAGTGATCAGTTAACTGCTTACGCTTCTCGATCGATTAGCGCGCAAGGCATGCTATCGTCGGTCATTGGCAGCTCTACTCCATTTGGCACGACATTTCCAGCCAATAACAGCCTAGCCTCCCAGTTACAAATTGTGGCAAGGATCATTAAGGCTAATCAATCATTGGGAGTTAAAAGACAGGTCTTTTTTGTTTCTTTGGGGGGCTTTGATACCCATGACCATCTTCCTACTCTCCATCCTCAACTCATGGCTACACTTGGCAGTGCCATTGCCGCCTTTCAAACAGCAGTAGCCAGTATGAGCTTGTCTCCCAATGTATTGACCTTTACCTCATCGGATTTTGGCAGAACACTGACCTCAAATGGTGATGGCACTGATCATGGCTGGGGATCGCATCAGTTTGCATTTGGAGGACCCATTACTAGCTCTAAATTCATTGGCACCCCTCCAGCTCTTGCCAACAATGGGCCAGATGATTTAGGTCAAGGCCGCCTGATTCCAACGACGAGTAATGATCAATTAGCCTACAGCATTGGTAAGTGGCTTGGCGCTTCAGACTCGGATTTAAAAGGGGCTTTACCCAATGCCCAAAACTTTAGCACATTGACTTTTTAAGCGTCCCTCGATGCATGTTTACATCCTAGTTGCTAATCAAAAATGCCCATACCAACCCTAAGGTTGGTATTTTTTTGATTTATAAAGCGCTACCTTAGCAATCGATAGGAGTGATTGATGACAGTTTGGTGACTGATGCTTTATAAATCAATGAATACGAGGGGCAATCAGACATATCCTCATGACCTATCTAATCCTAGTTGGCTTAAATTTAAATCTGCTTCAGAGTCAATATTAAGTTCACCTCGTTTATAAGTAAGTAAATACTTCTGATATCTACTTGTAAATAACGACTTCATAAATCACTTCTATCAATTGTTCAAGGATAGAAATCACTCACCACCACAATATTTTTTAAAAGCTATTTTTTTGTCACAATTTTGTAATACGCAAGGTAGAAGATAGCCCCACTTTTTAACTCATTGTGAGGATCGCATTTATGAAATACTTACGTTCAATGGTTGCAATTGCGACTGCCACCAGTTTTTTGGTAGCCTGCTCTGGAGGTTCTAGTGATACTTCAACCACAAGTAGTTCAACAACGCCTCCCAAGAATGTCATTTTCTTTCTAGGTGATGGCATGGGTATGACTACCATGACAGCTGCTAGGATTTACAGTGTTGGTGAAGATGGCCAGTTAACTATGGATACCCTTCCCGAAACTGGTTTTGTTAAGACCTTTTCAAATGATGCTCAGGTTACTGATAGTGCGCCATCCATGGCCGCCTACATGACAGGTGTCAAAATGAATAATGAAGTCATTTCGATGAGCACTCCAACTCAAGCCTACGATGCTAAAGGGGCTGCTTATACCTCTGGTCGTGATAGTACTTGCCCAAGCTTTGGTAATGGCGCAAGGGTCCCTACTGTATTGGAGCTCGCAATTGCTAATGGTATGAGTACTGGGGTCGTAACGACAGCGCGCTTAACCCATGCAACACCAGCAGCAACATATGCCCATACCTGTAATCGAAATGGTGAAAATGATATTGCTTCACAGGCGGTACCAGGTAATAAAAACTTTAACAGCGCTCTAGGCGCTGGAGTTGATGTTATGCTCGGTGGCGATAGCACCTTCTGGCGTCCCGTAGGCGCTGTTCCGGCAGCTCCTACCCTAGGTAGAACTGATAAAGCAGATCTTGTAAAAGATATGCAAAGCGCAGGCTATTCTTTTGTTAGCGATGTGACTGGTTTAAATGCATTTACCCCAGGCGCTAACAAAAAGCTCTTTGGCTTATTTGATCAAGCTGTTACCCAAGGTCATATGTCATATGAAGCAGATCGTAATCCTGCATTAGAGCCAAGTATTGCTCAGATGACCACTAAAGCGATTGATGTGCTATCGCAAAACAAAAAGGGCTATTTTTTAATGGTAGAGGGCGGTCGAATTGACCACGCTCTGCACGAAACTAGCGGCAAGCGCGCTTTAATTGATACGGTTGCTTTTGATGATGCGATTAAGGCAGCCATTGCAAAAGTAGATTTGAAAAATACTTTAATCGTAGTTACTGCAGACCATGACCATACCTTAGTTTTAAATGGTTACGCCAAGCGTACCGGTAAAACTACTAGTTCTGAGGCTGGCGTGTTAGGTTTAGTTAAGGACTATGTGCTTGGCGGTCTCACCAAAGATATCGCTGGCTTAGGCTACTCCATCATGGGCTTTGGCAACGGCGAGAACCGTCCAGCTACTAGAGGAGCCCTTACTGATGTGCAAACATCAGATCTGAACTATCACCAAGAGGCTGTCATTCAAACTTCTGCCGGCGGTGAAACGCACGGCGGCGCGGATGTATTTATTGGCGCAATTGGTTCTGGCGCTGAAAGTATTGGTGGCGTAATTAACAATACAGAGGTATTTAAAATCCTCAAAGCCGGCTTAGGTCTCTAATAATTCCCTATATACGAATACGAAGGATTTTGAAAATGAAAAAATATAGCTCTGGTCTTGCTGCCGCTAGTTTTCTGGGCATGGCTCTTTTTGCAACTGCTGCAACTGCTGCTGGTGAGGCAAAAAATGTCATCTTCTTTTTAGGTGATGGTATGGGTCCAACAACCGTTACTGCTGCTCGTATTTATGCCTATGGAGAAGGCGGCACTCTCAATATGGAAAAGTTAAAGAGAACTGCTCGTATTAAGACGTTTTCAAAGGATGCTCAAACTACCGATAGTGCACCGTCTATGGCTGCTTATATGACTGGTGTCAAAATGAATAATGAAGTCATTTCGATGTCTGCTGATACCGTAGCATGGAGCTCAGCTGGAGTAGCGCTAGGAAGCCGGGCTTCAAACACTTGCAATACGGTTGCCAACAATGGCACTCCTGCTCCAACGATCCTAGAAGAAGCAATTGCTAAAGGTAAGGCTACAGGAGTGGTCACTACAGCCCGTCTTACTCACGCGACGCCAGCAGCAACCTATGCTCACATATGCAATCGTAATGCCGAAAATGATATTGCCTCTCAAGCTGTGCCAGGCAATGCTAATTTCAACAAAGCGTTGGGCAGGGGTGTTGACGTATTAATGGGTGGTGATAGTACTTATTGGCAGCCTAAGAGCGGCACTATGTATAACGGTAGAGCTGATGGTGTCAATTTAATTAGTGCCATGCAAACTTCTGGTTATAACTATGTTTATGACTTAGCCACATTTAATGCTGCGCCAGTAGCTGGAGGCACTAAAGTATTGGGCTTATTTGATCAAGCCGGTTCACAAGGCCACATGTCTTATGAGGCTGATCGTGATCCGACTAAAGAGCCTAGTCTTGCACAAATGACTAAAAAAGCCATTGATATTTTGTCAAAAAATGGCAATGGCTATTTTTTAATGGTGGAAGGTGGTCGTATTGACCATGCACTACACGGTACCAACGCTTATCGTGCATTAACCGATACCATTGCATTTGATGATGCTATTAAGATGGCCTTAGATAACGTCGATTTAAGAAATACTTTGGTGGTAGTGACAGCTGATCATGATCACACGATGGCATTTAATGGCTACCCTAGTATAGGTAATCCTATTCTTGGAAAAGCAGACAATTACGTCAATGTGAAAAAAGGGATCCCAGCACTTAGTTCTGGTGATAAGCTTCCTTATACAACCTTAGTGTTTGGTAACGGCTCTGGAAACGGGAACTTTACTACCAACGGTGGTGCAACGCGCCTAGCTACCCGCGCTGATTTAACGGGTATTGACACGACCACTAAAGACTTTAACCAGGAGTATGGAGTGCAACTTGGTTCATCTGGCGCAGGTTCAGAATCCCATGGTGGTGGCGATGTGATGTTATTTAGTACGGGTGCTGGTAATGCAGGATTTAAAGGTACCTTAGACAATACCAAGGTCTATGGCTTGATCAAATCCGCCTTTGGGTTTTAATTACTTTTTTTAGGTAGGGCAGATGTTCAATCGAAATAGGTGGTTGTGTTTTGGATGCTGGGCAGGTATTTTTTTGACCTGCCCAGCATTTGCCCAAGAAAATGCGGCTTATAAAATTGAGCACTACGC
>Ga0194047_10002625_pt1 | contig 10235 bp, 8 predicted proteins | sample JunL225m_MetaG_2_FD_160070 | JGI IMG/M metagenome (GOLD analysis project Ga0194047, IMG submission 160070) | Anoxic zone freshwater microbial communities from boreal shield lake in IISD Experimental Lakes Area, Ontario, Canada - Jun2016-L221-5m | ecosystem: Environmental > Aquatic > Freshwater >...
CTAAACCTTTGATGGCTTGGTAGCTCAGTTGGTACGAGCGAACGACTGAAAATCGTTAGGTCGCCGGTTCGATCCCGGCCCAAGCCACATAGTTTCAATAATCCTCTTGAATTGACTGAGAAATATTCAATCTGCCCATTAACTATGCTCCATGATTTTCGCACCTAACACATGGTTTATCTGCAGAAAATTTTCTGAAGATATCTAAAATTTCTAGTGGGGGGCGAATATTTCGATTAGATACTATCTTGACTTTATTTGGTCCCATGTCAATTGAAACTCTGGCAATTTTCATTAAAGAGGCTAGCCTGAAAAATGTGAATGGTGGCATTTTATATCCTCTACCTCGGCCATAAAAATTCAATTTTCGTTTTATTTGGTTTTTATTAACCCACCCGAGATGGTTAATGAAGTATGGGTAAGTTAAATAAGCATCCTTTGAAGTTAAAAATCCACCATTTTTGTACCACGTACCCGAAAAGTGTCCAAGGTTAGCGTCGACTATGTTTTTCCACACGCGAGGTGGCGAAAAATAGAAATCTTTTTTAGATGAGCTCGAAAACACGTTTCGCACTGATTTTACATAGATTAAATGAGGGATGAAAACTCTTTCGGCCCCCAATTCTATTTCCAATAGCGACTTTTCAATCACTTGCTCAGGCCAGAATTCATCTGCATCAAGTTGAAGTAAAATATCTGTGTCAAGTAAGCTTATGGCGACATTCTGCATGTCATCTTTCGTCGGATAAGCCTCAAAATCGACAATAAATAGCTTATTCAATGGGTCGTCAATCTTGGAAAGGAATTTCCTAGAGCAAACGTCAATCACAAGTGGATTAGATGTTGAAATCTCGACTTGTCCTATAACGACCACAAACTTGTCAACGTAAGAATACATCAACTCAATGTTTTGCGCCAATAACTCGCCTTCTAGATAGCAAATCGAGTATGCACCTACAGACTGCCTAGACATTTCCTCCCCAGTTTATTACAATTAAAAAGATCGGTACCGAAATCTGATCTTAAAAGATTTTTGTTAAATTTCATGATACTACGGATAATGGCCTGAAATAAACAGCATCCAGATTAATTATACCGGTGCTTTTCCATTTCTGTAATATAAAGACTCCCTTCTGTGATAGATTTTAGATGCGCAAAGTTTTGTATTCCCTTAAGGGATTTTTGTTGTCATACATTCTGACGAAAAAGCGTAGGTGAAGAGACTAGAAGTAAATCCTTTATAGCGCCTGTCCATATAAAGACATAAAATGCGTAATGAGCATTGGTTTATTGCGATGGGCTCAGGTATAGCATTAATAGTTACTATTGAGATAAATCTTCAACCAGATGACTTGATTGTCATTTCGATTGGCACAAAACATAGAATTTCAAACAATTCAGACGAGCCGTTAGTATTTATTGAAGATTAAACTTGGAATTTTTTTGATGAGGAAGGTATTGAGCGTTTTGAAGATGATTTTGGTCAAATATAACTCGCGAATGTAAATGATTCACACAGCTCGCGTTATCGATCTTCATCTACCGTTAACATATGTTGCAATTTGCGTAAATAATAGTGTTGCAAGAATTAGAGATACACTCGTCTCCATCAAAGGCTTAGATGAAAATTTTGTGATAACTAAAGTCGGATGAGTAAGGGCGACTTTCCCAATTGATAAGCGTCACTTAATTTTACTTTCATTTCAGATGGCGATTCTGGCGTTTACGGTGCCATGAATACGGCACTCTCTATAATCTCCAATTCGGAAAGTTTTGTATTCTTCTTGAATGCTGGCGATAAGGTGGTGTCGTCATCTTCATTAATCGAAGTTATCCAAACCTTAAGAAGAAGCACTTCTTTTTGGACTATAGTAAATAGCAATTTATATAATGGTCAAGAAATATTCGAGAAAATCATCAGAAGATTTCTCCAAATAGAAAAGTGTGACCTGGGTCAAGCATGGTTTTCATCAACAGGCGACAGTAGTTCAAAAGAGTTTACGACACAGTTAGTCAATTTCGTGAAGAATATCTTGTTGCTGCTGACTTAGACTTCTTTCGTAGAATAGCAAAACTGTCTAATCCGATAGAAATTAGAGTTACTCTTTCCAACTTCTTCCTTGAAGGCTACTCCTCGAAAATGAGGCACATAAATTGTAATGAACTTCATCAAATCAGAACCTATTTTTATAAAGAACCTAACTCTATGCTTTTTAGCTGTGTCAGTTATGCCTTTTATTTAGTGACGTTGTGCTTATCTCTCAGTTTTGGATTCCTGGAAAGTGTAGACCCTTTGGTCACACACATTCTAAGACGTCTTTCGGTTTTGAGAATTAATCAACGATTGATCAGCGTCAACCATTAAGGTTGCTAGTTCCTTCCAAGTCGTTCTAGCTTCCCAGCCTAAAATCTCTTTAGCTTTTCTTGGATCACCAATTAAAGCATCTACTTCAGTTGGTCTGAAGTAATTTTCGTCGACCACCACATGGTCTTCATAATTCATGCCCAGATGTGCAAAGGACTCACGACAAAAATCTCTAACTGTTGCCTTAACTCCTGTTGCAATCACAAAATCTGATGGAGTATCTTGCTGAAGCATCATCCACATGCTTTCGACATACTCCTTTGCATATCCCCAATCCCGAATTGCATCTAGATTTCCTAAATAAAGTTTGTCTTGGAAACCAGCGTGTATTTTCGCTGCAGCTAAAGTTATTTTCCTAGTCACAAATGTTTCTCCTCTTCGCGGAGATTCGTGATTGAAAAGGATTCCATTGGTGGCATGCATTCCATACGCCTCACGATAATTCTTAACCACCCAATATGAGTAGAGTTTCGCCGCCGCATAGGGACTACGTGGGTAAAAGGGAGTTTCCTCACTTTGTGGTGGTGGTGTTGCCCCATAGAGCTCGGAAGTTGAAGCTTGGTAAATTCTCGAATTTAGTTTCAAAGTCCTGACTGCTTCCAATAGCCTTATTGTTCCAAGAGCGTCTACTTGGGCGGTGAAGTCTGGAACTTCGAATGAAACCTTGACATGACTTTGTGCGCCAAGATTATAGATTTCATGCGGTTGAATTTTATTCAATATAGAAACTAAAGAAATAGCATCAGTCATATCTCCGTAATGCAGAAAGAATTTTTGCGACTCGGCATGTGGGTCCTGGTATAGGTGGTCTATTCGGAAAGTATTTATATTCGAACTTCGTCGTACGAGGCCATGAACTTCGTAACCCTTCGACAGCAAAAGCTCTGCTAAATATGACCCGTCCTGTCCAGTTACTCCTATAATAAATGCGCTCTTAGAAACCACGTATCTTTCCTTTCCTAAGTTCATTTATCAGCCAAGAATAAGTCTGTCTCAGGCCATCTTCCAGATTTACTTGGTGCTTCCAACCATAAGAGTGGATTTTTTTTGAGTCTAATAATTTTTGCGGGGTGCCATCTGGTTTCGATGTGTCATAAACTATAGAACCAGTGAAACCGACGACTTTAGCCACTAGTTTTGCGAATTCATTGATCTCCATGTCGACACCAGTCCCTACATTGATTAACTCTCCTCCTACATTTTGATCAAGCATGTGCCAGCAGGCACGTGCCATGTCATCAACATGCATAAATTCACGCCGCGGTTTACCCGAACCCCATACAACAACCTCTTTTTCGCCAGAAACTTTTGCATTATGAAACTTTTTCATTAATGCAGCAGGAACATGGCTAGAGAAGTCATCAAAGTTATCATTTGGCCCGTATAGATTTGTCGGCATGAGAGAAAAGTACTGAAGTTGATGTTCATCGAATATTGCTCTTGCTAATCTAATTCCAGCAATCTTGGCCAGGGCATATCCATCATTTGTTTCTTCTAATTTTCCAGCAAGGAGGTCTTCTTCGGAAATTGGTTGGTTTGCAAATTTCGGATATACGCATGACGATCCTAAAAAAACAAAGCTTTTGACTTTGGTATTTACAGATGCTTCCATCACGGCATTTTGAATCTTTAGGTTCTTCAATAGAAAATCATATTGACGCGTGGCATTTGCCTGGATTCCTCCAACTTTGGCGGCAGCCAAAATCACTACATCAAAACGATGAAGTTTAAAATATTTCAAAACTTCACTATGGTCCTCTAAGTCTAATTGGGTTCTGTCCATTACAAATGCCTCATAATTGGCCGGCAAGTGTCGTACAAGTGCCGAACCCACCATTCCCTTGTGCCCCGCAATGAAAACTTTCTTCAAAGAACGCCCCCCTATAAACCCATGTCCACCGAAGTTTATCAATTTAATGAGAAGATTATGCTCAATCGACCACATGGATGGTCAGTTAATTCAAGAATTGCTGAAGGGATGGGCATGGGGCACATAGTGGAGTCGGATCTCTTGATTGTCACCTTGGTGAATAATGATAAAGACCTTTTTAACATTACAAGAGATTCAATACTTCTAAATCAATCCCTCACTGCTACGCACCTGGTATTTGACAGTTCTATCGAGCCTATAAGTCAATTCTACGCCCATGATTCATTGAATATATATTTCATGCATATTCCACCACTTGGTATTTATGAATCAATGAATTATGCAATTCAATGGATCCAAAAAAGCGTGACTGGAAATCCATATGTGCTTTTCCTGAATTCAGGAGATTCCCTGAATGGGACATTTTCACAATTTCAGTCAGAGCTAAATGAAAGTGATGGAGATTTCATATATGGAAAGTATAACGTTATAGATCCAATAACCTGTCTATGGGTAGAAATAGACCCTATTCATTGGAAAAGATGGCACCAATATTTCACCTACCGGCCTATTTCCCATCAAGCAATATTGGTACGTAAGTCGAGTTTTGAAAAATTTGGGAAATTTAATACTAACTTCAAGGTTGCTGCAGATTGGGACTTTATTCTTAGGTGCTCTAAAGGTGCACCATTTAAATACTATCCTTATCTTATCTCAAATTTTCAACTTGGAGGTTTCTCAAGCCGAAATAAGAAAGTTGCGAATAAAGAATTACTAAAGATTCGAAAGATCCATGGACCAAAGATTTTCTTGTTTTCTCTCGTTAGCATATTCTTCTACGCATGGCGAAATTTACGTATCTTGCTTTTGAAAAATATACGCGAAAATCGCCCAAATTTACTAAAAAAAGTCAGAAAGTTTAAAGGGTGGCACCCGTGATTTTTTTTGTCCACACTTCCAAACCGTCTTTTCTCAATTCATGTTGCTGATAATATAATTTTCCATATAACCGTTTTGCAACGTAGTTCGTTGGCTTAACCGCGAGTCGTATTTGTGTCACTCCTCTGCTGGACGCCAAATCTTCTAAACTCTTCATGAGCTTCTTCGCAACGCCCGAACCTCTAAACTTCTTGAAGACAAAAATCCCAAGACTAAAGTCTTGGTAGCCTTCATCTAAACCTCGCAGCAATACGTAACCTACATAATCCGTACGGTGGCGAACAATAAAATACAAGTCCTGCTGAGCTGTAAGAATGATTTTCAAAGTGTCTTTATCAAAAGCATGGGGATTGAAAGATTCATCTTGATCTTCGTCCCGGATTTGTTTAAAGATTTCAATCAGTGTCGCCTCTTCAAAGGTGTTCAGCGGATCAAATTCAAGTTCATCAAGGCTGAGATCTATTACTTTGTGTGAGTCGTCTACAAAGTTTAAATTATTTTGCGATTTTGCTCTGCGGGTTTCTGTCTTGAGTTTATTCTTTAGAACCTTGAAGATACCGACTCGGTCTCCAGTAATACTTCCACTTAAAGCTAACGGAACAAAAAATACCAATTTGAAAGCATAGAGTGGGTTTCTGCGGTTCAATACAATGCAATTTCGCTTAAAATATATGAGTCTCTTGAGGTAGGACTCGAAGGGCTGGTTCTTTTCTTGCGATGAATATAAGTAGTCACTTACGGCTTGGATTACATACGGAGAAACCTTCCCAAAAATTCTCATTTGGGTTTTGACTAATTCTCTCAACAACTGATAATAGTTAGATTGTGTCTTTGTTTCCGGATATTCACGATTACTTGAAATCTCAATCGGAAGATAACAGACTTGTTCATTAGTAACAAATCTTGACATCTTTGCCCAAAGCTCGTAGTCAAATACATATTCTAGATCGACATTTATTCCTCCTGAGGCTAAATACAGATCTTTTTTGTAAAAGACTGAAGGTTGTGCGACGTAAAGTTGCTCAAAAATTAACTTGGAAAACTCTCCTGACCGCACATCCAAAGTCGGATAGTTCCGGAGCCAATAGCCTTCAATGTTAGAAAAATGTGCATTTCCGTATAGGAGCATGATCCCATTTTCCTGGCTTATTTTATTCAGTACTCTACTTAGAGCCCAGGGCAATAGATAATCATCGCCATTCAACCAACCTAGCCATTCTGTGTCAAGCATAGAAAAACCTATAGCTATTGCATCTGATTGACCGTCATCTACGCCCGAAATTAGTTTGAAGTTTGGATTAGATTCAATAAATTTTGCACATATCTCAAGCGTGCCATCAGTTGAACCTCCGTCAACTATAATTACATCTAGTTCCTCAGATTGACAGTTCAAGAGAGAATTTAAGGCAAAAAGAATAAAATTACGTTGATCCTTAACCGGAACTACTATTCCAAGTTTTTTCATTCTATTTCTTTGCGTACTTCAGTATCATTACAATTTTCTTTTTACAAGAATTAGCCAATTGGTCAGGGATGGTTAACAGAGTTAATAATATCCATTCGAACCTTGACCATATTGCAATCAAAATAATTTTTGATTTACTAATCGGCTTATCCGAAAAATTACCTCTGGCGATAACTTCATGCTTTTTTCTCACCCAGGAATAAGAAATGACATGAAACTCAGAATAGACAGTTTTAATAATTCCATTTAACAATTTTTTTTCAGCGTTCATTGTTATCGAATTACCATGAAGTCGGGATAGTGAGAGTTTGTGTGGAATGTAATTAAATTGAAAATCTCTTGACCACCTAAGCCACATTTCATAATCGATAATTTTAGAGTTAGGTCCTTGAACATATTGAAGCAAAGTACGGCGGAAAAAAAGTGAAGGCTGTGGAACTTGGCAAAAATCCACTAAATTCGAGCGAAACTCTGACATTTTCACGGAGTGTTTAATTGGGTACTCATACATAAAATTCAATTTTTCGTCGACATAATCGTTGTCACCGAAGACTATATACTGAGAGGTATTAAACATGAAAAATCGAGCAACATGCCAAAATGCTCCACTTGTGTAAACATCATCGGAGTTGATCCAAGCAATCACTTCTCCGTTTGTTGCTTCTATACCTCGTTTAACACCAGCGCTATGAGATCCGTCTTTTAAAGCAGAAAATGTAATTTGTCCCGGGTGTGATAATTGGTAGGGCAAAACAATTTGATGAGTTTCGTCTGATGAGCCACCATCTGCAATGAATATCTCAAAGTTTGGGTAATTTTGAGCATATATCGAATCCAATGTCTGAGAGATAAACTTAGCTTGATTCATAGATGGTATTACTACGGAAAACTTAGGTAATTTTTCTATTGGAATACTATGCAAAAATTCCATTCCAAAGTCTTTTGAAGGGTGATTCACGTTTTCACCGTATTCTCAATACAATGTTTGTAATTTGAGAACAAATAAAATAAACATCGCTCTCGTTTAACGTTTTATAAGTTGGTAAATTAATGCCAGATTCACTTAGAGTCAAGGCATTGGGATTTCCATTAGTCTTATACATCGGCAACTTATTAACCGGGTGGAAGAAAGGTCTCGATTCAATTCCCTGTACCTGAAGGGCATCAATGAGATCATTTCGTTTATAAGCACTTTGGTCTAAAGTAATAGATGTCAACCAGTTGACAGGCACAGCATTTTTTAAATGACTTTGAAAGGAAATAATGCCCCTCTCGCTTAGGGGGGCTAGGAATTGCTTGTACTGCTCGAGAATTTTGGAGCGGGCGTCGATGTGAGAATTTATTTCTTCCATCTGAGATAGCCCAAGTGCAGCTTGAATGTTTGTCATTCTATAGTTGTACCCAACAACCGTATGCCAATACCTTCGATTGAGATCCATACCTTGTCCCCTGAAAAGTTTGGCAGACTCTTTTAGCTCTGAACTACTGCAAGTTAGCGCGCCACCTTCTCCTGTCGTGATGATCTTGTTTCCATAGAAGCTAAAGGTGCCCATTTCGCCAAAGTTTCCGACTCGAATGCCATCTAGCGTTGCTCCGATCGCTTCTGCGCAATCCTCAACCAACCATAGGTTATTTTTTTTACACAACTCCTTCAAGCCAGCAGCATCACAGGGGGAACCATATAAATGTACGGCTAAAATTCCTACTGTTCGAGGGGTTATTTTCTCTTCAAAACTAAGGAGATCGGAGTTCCAGGTTTCTAGATTTGAATCCACGCAAATAGGAACTCCTCCGCAATACTGAATTGCATTAGCAGTTGCAACATATGTTAGCGCTGGGATTAAAACTTCGTCTCCAGGCTTTAGATTCAAAGCAAGTAATGCGAGGTGAAGTGCGGTGGTCCCATTTGAAGAGACTAAAGTGTTTCTATTCTCTAAAAATGTTTCTAGTGATTTCTCAAATAAGTCGAGATACTTACCCGTGCTTGATATCCAATTTTCGTCCAGACAATCATTAACGTAATTCTTTGCATTCACCCCAAGCGTGGGCTGCGATACCGGATATATCAAGTGTTTTTCGCCCCCAAATTCATTAACTCATAATAAAGACTGCATAAATTCTTAGTAAAGCTCTCTTGCGAATTTTCAAATAATACACGCTGGAGGGCATTATTTCTGATTAATGACAAGTCATATTTTCCTTCCAATAGATCAATTATTCTCTCCTCCAATTCTGCAACGCTATTTGGGTCGAAGGTAATCCCTGACCCATCTCGTAATAATTCAGGAAGAGATGTAGTGTGCGCAGCAATTACAGGTGATCCAGCCAATTGCGCTTCAATAATCGGAAAACTGGATGCCTCAAAAAGTGAAGGTACAACTGTTGCTAAAGAGTTTAGATAGAGCCAAGCCAATTCATTTAAAGTCATGTGCCCTAAGACGTAGACTTGTTCCTGGAGAGAGTAACCTTCAATCAATTTTTTCATTTCTTCTATACTTCTGATTGAACGCCCGCCTGTAAAAATCAAATTTACTTTATGCAATTTAAAGTATGAACTATTCTTCGCGAAAACCTGCAAAAGGATTTTATGATTTTTATGAGGCCAAAAATTGGCAGGATAGAATAAGAATTTTTCTGCATGAAAATTTGCGGGCTTTTCAGGATGACCTAGGGCGTGATAAAATTCAGCATTCCAGGCTACATCAATCTTCCTAATTTTTGTTTTTTCAACTTGTAGAAATAAGGCAATGTCGTCCGCAACGTAATTCGAGGACGCGATTATTCTGTCTGCTGCATCAGCAGACTGCTTATATAAATAATCTCTTGCCTCTAGGTCGCCATTGGAGAAATTTTCAGGAAAATATTTGTGCTGCATATCATGTAAATTTAGAATCGCTGGAATGTTGAAGTCGTAAACAGTAAATATCTGCACAGGACTGTGAAGTAACGAAACATGGAGTGACTTTTCTAAATCAGAGAAAGAAACAGCAGATCGAGATAAAACGGTCAGCTTGGGTCGTAGGCTCCTAACCTTTGAAAGTATTTCTAAAGGAACGCTGAACTGTATTGTGGCGATTGTAGCGATTTTACCAAATTGATCTTCAAAACTTTTCGAGTTTAACGGGTGGCACACGACGACAGCTTGAAATTCAGTTTCTTTTAATGAATTTAGTAACATGGCTAAATAAGTTTCAACACCACCAGAAATCCCTGGCTCGATCTGAAAGGCATCAAACGCTACATAATGTGTTCGGGAATCTGATTCAGTACCCTTTCGTAACCAAGTAAGCTTTGATAATTTTGGGCGCTTTTGTGTGACGCGAACATAGATAAGATACCTAAGTGAAATTTGTTTAGATTCCACGCCAGAAATGAAGCGTTTGAGTTTTAAGGTTAACTTGTAAACATCTTTTTTTAATTGTTTTGAAACTGTCATGGCATCTCGCTCAACTACCAGTCCATCTCGCTCAACTACCAGTCCATCTCGCTCAACTACCAGTCCATCTCGCTCAACTACCAGTCCATCTCGCTCAACTACCAGTCCATCTCGCTCAACTACCAGTCCATCTCGCTCAACTACCAGTCCATCTCGCTCA
>Ga0194047_10002626_pt1 | contig 10233 bp, 5 predicted proteins | sample JunL225m_MetaG_2_FD_160070 | JGI IMG/M metagenome (GOLD analysis project Ga0194047, IMG submission 160070) | Anoxic zone freshwater microbial communities from boreal shield lake in IISD Experimental Lakes Area, Ontario, Canada - Jun2016-L221-5m | ecosystem: Environmental > Aquatic > Freshwater >...
ACACGATCCAGGCATCGTTGGGGCGGCGGATGATCCCGCGCACGACCACATCGGGCTGCTCGGGGTCGAGGGCGAACGCGGCCACTGGCCCGATGATGAGGGGGATGCCGTGCGGCTGGCCGCCCATCGGCTGGCGCTTCCAGACGGTGAGCGGTGCGCCGGTCTTCTCGGTGGTGAGGGTCTCGCTCTTGAGCCGGTGGTAGCGCCCCCAGGACGCGGTCACCTGAAGCGCCTGCGCGTCCCCGCCCACGGTGAAGGTCAGGCCAAACGACGAGGGGAACATGCTCGGCGCCTGGGTGGCCCCGCGGTCGATCGGCCCGTCGTCGGGCGCGTCCTCGCCGGCGGGGTCGATGTCGTCCTGCTCCTCGGGGGCGACCTGCTGCTGGCGCGGGGCGAGCATCCCGACCAGGTAGCGGTCACGCACGCCGCCCTCGGCGATCTCCTCCTCGGGGCCGCCGGCCGGGCCGAGCAGGTCGAGGATGACCAGGCGCTCCAGCTCGGCGCGCAGCGCGGCGGGGGAGGGCGGAGCGAGCAATGGAGACGAGTCTATCATAGCGGACCCGAAGCCGTGATCGAGATGGATACGCCACGATGGTCACTGACTGGCTTGGGCCCATTCCCTGGCGAATCAGTATAGGTGGTCTGCCACCAATATGGGTCGCTCGCATGCGCGGCCCAACGGTGGCTCAGGCAGATATGATCAATTGCATAATCCAGCGACTGGGTGAGGTGGCGCATACCATTATCGGACAGCGCCTTCCGCAGATCATCTGAACATGGTTTAGTCGGATATCGCTTGCCATCTAAGGTCGTATTCAGATCGCCTGCTACGCAGAGCGGGGTGTCTGAATAGGTATCCCGAAGACGGATCCAGTCCTCACGGTGGGCGAGAATTGATTCGTGCTGGAGATCTGCGTAGCCTGCTTTACGGGTTGGGTCATCCCCATACGGTCCGAGGTCATTGGGCCATGTGATAACTGTGCCATAGATCAGCAACGAGCCAAGGGGCGTCTCAACCAGTGCGCAGGCTGCTGGTGAAGTCGCCCGGCTAGTCACTGCGTACGTTAATGTTGTTCGCGGCGGAACCTCATTGGGCGGAAGATCTGCAAAGGTCGAGATCGCACGCGCATCCCAGTCGGGACGAACCCAGATCATCGTGGTTCGTTCCTCTGGTCTTATCTTTATCTGTGGGTGCGATGGGAGTTGCGGCGATTCGAACGCACGATAGGTCGCGTCTGGGCTGAGATCGATGTGGGTTTCGGTGAGGATCCATATATCCGCGTTGAGCTGACGAAGCTTCCGTGCGATAGCATCAAAGCACGGGTCGCCAGGGCGAAGCGGGCGACGGACGTTCCATGTGGCGATGGTCAGGGTGTGATTCATCAAAGAGCCTCGGTGATAACGCGCTGGATTCCACAGAGAAACGGTCAGCGACCGAGAAGCATGAACACTGCGGCCTCAACATCGGCCACGTACCATACCGACTGCCCATCGCGTGCGGGGTTGGGGGTCTTCTGTTCGCCGAGGAAGTCAGCGACGGCACGGCAATCACCGGCAAACGCGCAGTAGCCAGTTGAGTTCAGCGGATACCCAAGATGTTCGTGGATCTGTGCGTCAAGCACCGGGCAATGCTCCGGCCAGAGCATGCGCAGATGCTTCGAGGCAAAGGATAGGCCCAGGCTATGGATCGCCCGCACCTCGCGGATGGCCGTCTGAAGGTTGGGCGGCTGCTCACCCATTGCTGCTTTTGCGGCACGCAGCCGGGCGCAGATCGTACCTGGGGCATTATGATCAGGATTCAGCACCCGCCCGCTAATCCCAGAATAGCCACCCCACCAGCACACCTTGCGGATGAACGTCGCCATGGCCTCGTCATCAGCGAAGTCATGCTTGGGCAAATCTGCCGCCAACTGCTCGATTTCCAGGGTGCGCCCGGTGCGCCGCTCTGGTCGAAGGTATCGAGTGAGGGCCTCTGCCATCGACTCCAGAGATACCTCTTGAGCGCCGAAGCAGATCGATGTGCCGATGACACACAATTGAGGAGGTTGACTCATTGTGGACTCCTTACGTTGTAGGTGCGCTTCATGACACCGCCCAATCAGCCGTGGCTCGGCTCCCGCCACGCACGCACATACGCGTGCTGCTCGTCGGCCTCGGGGCTGCGCGGCTGGCGCCAGCGCTTCTCGACGCCTGCCAGTGGCGTGCGATGGTCGCCAGTGCCTCGTCATCGCTCATGCCACTGTGAATATCAAGTCAAACTCTCTAGGTATTGTTCCAATTTCCGAAAGGGTAAAGAATCTCGCTCGTAAAAGCGTACAAAGTCAATGAGTTGTTCCAAATAACCTTGTTCAACAACTTCCCGAACGATATTATACACATCTACATTGGTCTGTGGATTACGAGGTATGACATACCTAACATCATCCGGTAAGTCTTTAACTATTCCGTCCCGAATATCCCTATCTTCCATGCAAGGGCAATTCATAATGTGGTCGCTAAGATCTTGGGTTTGGCGTGGCCTTATTGTTGTTAATGGCCTGCTAAAATCATGGCCGTTCATAAGCCATTCGTCGAACATCCTTCCTGCTATTTGATAATGAGTTACTGAGCTTGTATTTGTAATAATCCCATAGCAATATAATTCGGTAAGCACTAGGCTGACTAACTCTGAATGCACTCCTATCGCATTACGGACTGATGTTTGGTCAAGAGGCGTATTGCTTTTTGCGAGAGCGTGATAAACTCTAGTGCCGATTTTACCTATAGCTGTTTGCCAATCGCTAAAATCTGGCCGCAACATGTAAAAAGATTGAACTGCGTGTTGAATCTGTTCGGCAGTGATTCCTGATACGCCTTCCTCACACACCATGTACATCAGATATTGCAGGAGGAATGGATGGCCACCGGTGTACTCCAAGAGTAAATCAACAATATTAGTAGGTATTATAAAATCATTGCCCTTAAATAAGTGACCTATAGGTTCTTTTATGAGCTTGATTGCAGAATCATGATCTAATACACCGAGATAGTGGTAGCTAAGGATATTACTAAGTGGTGAACCTGGAGATTTCGCCCGAGACCAGAAACCATGAGAGCCGGCCAAAACTATTTTCAGTACACTACGACATTCTTTTGCCGTGAGCATCGCTCGGATCATGCCTTGCAGGCTTGCTGACCATGGAGCACCGGATAATTTTTCGCATTCGTCGAAAAGGATTACGAGTCTTGGTTGTAAGCCGTACCGCTTCAAAAAACCAGTAGCCCATCCGTCAAGTTTTCGATGAAATGCTCCACCAGAATAAGTACTTGAAAGTTGACTTGAAAGCGGATCGAGAGCATTATATTCACTACAAGCAATCTCCTCGTCAATGCAATTTAACATGACTCGTAAAAAGTCTTGTGGTGATTCGATGACCTCACCTTTCAAGTCAATCAGTATCGGAATTGGCTTCAATCGATCTGAACCTACAGAATCCGAAAGAGAACGATATACTGCCTCTAGCAAACTGGTTTTGCCAATACGACGACCACCTATCAGCGCGATAGAGTCACCTGGCTTAGAGAGAACGGTCTGTACAATCTTATTGACTAGTTCATGTCGTCCATAAAACACACTTTCATCTGCGGGCAGATTGTAATTGTACGGATTATTGAAATGTTTCATACGTTTAGATGAAATCCTCAATGGATCGAGGTGGATCCCCGATGATGTTTCGCCGAATCCACTCCCGGTAGAGTGGGATCGTCAACGAGTAGCCTTGAGTAGATTGCGCAACAAGTGAACGATTACGTAGTCTCTCAAGGGTTATTTTGTACTGGTATCGTTGTACGCCAGGTAATTGCATTTCCAGTAATTCGGCTTCTGGTGTCATCTCAGCTACCGCTAACCGGCAAAGGATTTGTTGTTCAATGAGACTTGGACCACCAGCTTCAATATTCCAGAGACTCATAGCAATGTAATTGCTGAAATCTTGTAAATACGCTTCAACTGCATGTCTAACTAGATCTGGCTCAACCGTTAACGGACGCCCAGAGTTTTGTGCGGTTAAACTACAAATTTGCCTTGTTAGGAACGGATGTCCACCGGCAAGGGAGACTAATATCTTCATGGCATCCTTAGTAAAGGTTATCCCCATTAACCCTCCAATCGAGGCGATCATTTGCTCGGTATCTTCAGCAGAAAGTGGTGGCACACGTATTTCTTGAAAGAAGCTAAAGAATGGATTGTTTTTTTGTTCTACGCCTAAATAATCTACACGGTTGATCTGCGGGTCGAGCCCTGCCATTACAACGGAAAAACGCCCCTTACCATCTGGCCTTTCAGCAATACCACGTAGTATCCCTGCAAGTTCGAGATAGTATGGTTGTTTAAATAGTATTTCCATCTCATCCAAGAAGAGCAGTAACCCTGGACGCTCTTCATGTCCTGCCAATACTTCAAGCAGATTGATCGTCATTTCGCGGAATGTCCCCAAAGTAAAACTAGTTGGCAGATTAACTATTATGTCTTCTAGCGACAATTCGGGGTATAATTTTCCTGTGGCGTTTATCCAAAGATTGAATATCTCAGCACAGAGATGTTCACTTGTTGGCTCAGGATACGCCTCTAAGTCAATCATTGCCACAGGCCAAATGCTAGTCTCACGCATACGGCCCAATAACGAGGACTTGCCGATCTTGCGGATACCGAACAACATGGTTGATTTTCCACGTAAACTTAAGCTGCGAAGTTCGGCGATTTGGGTACTACGCCCAAAGAAAGAGAGCACATCAGTAACCGCATCCCGCGTGTTATAGAGATCTCTTCGCCCTTTATGTACATCTATCTGATCGAGTAAGACCTGCATCTCTCGCCCATCAAGGAGCGCTTGCGCCATTAGTGCTTGTGATATGGGCACAATCGTTGTGCTTGTGCTTTCTTGGAAACCAAAAATCTGATGTAGTTGTCCATGAGTGGGTGTTTGATCTATGACTAGCAGGGTAATGTTCTCGTTTCTTGGTTTTGCTCTGCGCTGTACGGTTTCTCGTATCTGTACAAAATCGTCTAGCTCGATACCTCTTCCAACTACAAGATGAGCATAAAAAGGGACAAGTTCTCTCCAAATAGTATCAGAGTCGTTGCTTTGACATGAGAAACCTCTATGCTCGTCATCTATCACTGTCAAGCCAGCACGGGAGAGAAAATCACGTGCTGTTTGTCGCTCAATTCGGCCTTCCACCAGGCCGCGCATATGATATGGTGCTTTCTCGGTAAGCGGACGTGCATTGGGATCATAGCTAAATCCAAAAGCGCGTAACCGAGCATGTAAACTTTCAATAATCTCGTCAATAACTAATGTCATCATAGATCCAAGGTCGCGTTCAATATCGCGAGGACTACGACGTAGCGGCTCTGCATCACGAGTCAAGCTCTCTTCCAGTAGGTTAATCAGTTGACTATCATTACCCCCCTCGATATTGATCTCATTCCGACGCCGGTCAACGCTAACCCGTCCGCCGGTTGCCTGGGCTTCGTAGGTTCGCAATTCGATCTCTAGCTGATCAAAGTCAATTGGTGCTGCGCTGCTATTGACATCAGTGCCTTGGAAGATGAATGTCTCCATCGCAGTGAATAATGAAGGAGAGCGTTCAGCAAAGGCTAACTCGAAACGACCAATGCTACGACGTCCCGCTGTACTAGGAGTGTAGGTGAGTATATAGCGGTTGCTGAAGCCGCCCGCAGACTCAATTTTGATAAACCCATATATCTTGCAGAGGATGAATTGCTCAACTCGCTTACGGTTCTCCAGCATCGCTGTGAGACGCGGATGGAACTTGCGGCGAGGCTCATGGATCTTCGGCAAGTTCTGCTCTAGCCATACTGCATTGACTTCAGCCGGGAAGATATGCAACAGTCGGGCGTCGCCCTGAAACATGTCGTAGGCACGCTCAGCAACCATATAGGGCAGCAAACCTTTCGAGTTGATCACATCAATTGTGTTAAGCATGGTGCATGTATGGAGGTTTGCAGATGAGAGTACCTGGTTCGCGCTATATTGTGTACCTAGGCGACGAAACGCGTTGATGAAGTCGATGACAAATCCATTTTCGCGACCGGGGTTGACACAGGCGAAACTGCGGTGCTCGTCGTAGCCTTGGCGGTTGGGGTCGATACGCACCATCGGGCTGCACTTCTCATCAAGCTTCATCGCTAGATCAGTGGCACTCGTAAGCTCACGGAGCCGCTCGGTGATGGTCAGAGCGCGTAGCGGCGTGAAGTAGGCCCGGGCCAGGCCCAGCAAGAATTCGGTGTTACGATCGGTGGCGCGCACACTGGTCGGGATGCCTGGCACCACCGGGGTTAGCCCACATAAGTCACTATCGAGCCGCTCAGATCTCACGCGCATGCTGCTATTCAATGCCAGCTTGAAGGTAGCACTACTATTGTCAACCTCCCATATCAGCTGAGCAAGCACATCGTCTTGCTTACCCTGGGCATATTGCGTATAGAGACGCTCTTCGTAGGCCGGGTCGCTGACATACTCATGCACCCGAATCTGCTTCTTTTCCTCCCGATAGGAATCGTGGAGGCGACCCCTCTCCTGCAGGCTACGATAGGCTCCAGGGTCGGTGAAGCTACCGCTAAAGCCGTAGGCCAGCGAGCTGACCCAGGAGTCGACCGCCGCCTTATGATCCTCGGTTGCCCGGCGCAACTCGTCAGCGATCGAGCGCATCGCCTCGATCATGAGCTCGTTGATCTCGTAATCAATCAGGATCTGCTCCGCCTCCAGATAGCCCTGCTGCGCCTTCACCGCCGGATGCAAACCCTTGATGAAGGTGCCTATGAAGCTGCTACGGGTTTTGGTCTCCTCCATTTCCTGGCGCAGGCGGGCAGCGTCCTCACGACGAATGCGCAACTCATCGGTGTTGGCACGGTAGGTACGCACTCTTTCAAAGAACTGGCCCATGCGATCAAATGCCTGGCTCAGGTGACTCAGCAGGTGCTGGGTGTAGCCGAGCTTGCCGCGGCGATAGGTCTGGAAGTCGCGGTTGGTTGGGTCGGGACCATTAAGTAGGTTGAGAAGGAATTCCTGAAGGAGTGCGTTGTAGCGTTGGCGCTGCAAGCCAACACACTTCTCTAAAGCCTCACGGTATTTACCACCCTGGCGCTTACCAGCGATCTCGCGACCCAGGAACTCTTGCTTGAACTCTCTTGCACCTTTCGCAACCCGATCACAACCCGTAATATAGTCATCACCCTCAATGTTGCTAGGAAACACCTGATTTGCTAACAGCATCTGGAGCGCCTCACGTACATCTTGGATGATCGAGACTACCGCTGGGTCGCTCTCGGGGGGAAGTACCCAGGTAAGTAACTCACCCGAAGTCATCTCCATGATCTCACGAAGGTAGGGCACCTCGTCGATACTAGTATTACGATCGACGACACCGGGCGTATTGATGATAAATTGAGTGGTATCGATGCCTGAGGCCGAGCGCGGCATGCGTAGGAAATCCATCGCGTCGTGCTGCGGGTCGCCCTCATAGTCGAAGATCATTTGCTCGCGCCCGTGATTGTCGTGGACATGGCGGATGCACAGTAAATGTTGGCTGAGGATCTCTATGGCGAAGCGGTAGGTCAGGCTGGTAATGATGTCCTCGACCGGAAGAATCAGCGAATAGGTGCCCAGGCTAGAGTACATTGGCTGACCGGTCTGGGTCTGCACTTGGGCGATGCGAGTGTTGACGTTCTTATAGTGTTGGGCGTAGGTATCGCCAGTACTCGGATCGAGCAGCATCGTGATGCAGTCAGCAATCGAAGGGTAGACACCGTATTTGGGTGGGATGCCGTCGAGGGGAATGCGATCGCGAGCTGCGTCGAGCAGGTAGCAGTTATCGAAGAGCTTGCCGGTCCTACCGCCGTAGGTCGTCCTCAGATCAGCGAAGTTCGGATTATAGGTGATAGGGTATGGCTGGTCAAAGATCAACATGAAGCGGTCGAGCTCTCGCATCGCGGCGGCAGCGTTAGCCTCAACCTGATCGACCGTGATCACCGAGCGAAACGTGTTCTGTAATGCCAGGAAGCCGCGGACTGCAAAGCCAGTCTTCGACTGCTTCTCGGCGTACCAACGGGCCAGATGTGCCACATCGATAAACATACCCGAGCCAGTGCCACCGGCCAATGAGGCAACAATATAGATTTCGACGGCGGTCTGACTCTCATTGGCAGCAACCGCATCGGTAATTGCTTTGCGAATGCGAATTATTAGCTCATTTTGATTTTGTATTTGGAGGTCGTTAAAGATCGCCATACGCCCGAAGGGGCGCTTCTGCCCGGCGCCCTGGCCGATATCATACGCATCGGTCTCGAGTGACTCCAGGTAATTTCCGGCCTGGAGCCATGAGCCAATATGCGGGTAGCTACCCTTCTCTCGAATATCGAGGCAGATCTGGCGGATATTGCCGCCCAAATAGAAGAACTCACTCTTGTCGAGTTGTACGTCGCCAACGTGGGCATCTTCCTCCTGGGGCCGCCCATCGCGGGAGACCTTCTCTTGAGTTGTATCGAAGCTCAGCAGCTTGACAGTCTTGGGGATACGACCACCATAGGTGTCGAGCAAGTTTTTCTTGACGTAGGTCAACACCCATTTGCCGGTGCCGCCCAGTCCGATGATCACCGTCGGTTTGGACACCTCTTGGTTTGGGTTAGAGTTAAACATCATAGGGTTTTACATTTCCAGTAATGCAGGTCGAAGACGCTGCACAAGAATATCAACTTCAGCCATAGCTGGAGTTCCTTCATCGTAAAAGCGAATCTCGGCCAGCAAGCTACGAAGACCATCAGCATAGTTATTACACACAGTAACGAGAGATCGTACATCAGCATCTGTTCGCGGCAAACGCGTTCGTGCTTTCCGAATTGTTTCTGGCAACTGACGAATGACTGCTTCGCGCACCAAGTCATCTATCATGGACGGACATCCAAGTAGCGCATTAGTCAAAAGCCGTGCTTCTTCTTTGGTAAGGCTTGAGTTCACTTGTACTGATTTCGGTTTTAAAGATGTAGTGGGTACATCTGGTGTAGTAGAGGTGTGCTCTTCCCAGATTCGCCCATCGCGCAGCCGGGTATAGAGGACGGGGCGCCACCAATCAAGAAGATCCCGCCCGGCTGCACGCGCTGCGGCTAATGCGCGGTCGATCATCCCATCACGCTGGAGCTCACGTAGGAAGATTGGTATCATTCGCTCGATAGCGGCCATACTCACCTTACCCTGCATTGCCAGCACCGCTGGTACTCCAGATCGTACAAGCTCTGGGCCAAGGGCATTGAGAGGGGCTTCGTAATCAGTGCCGGCCGTCTCACAAGCAGCCAAAATCACAAGCGTTGGGCGATGTGTAATCTGGCACAGGGCATCAGTGATGGCTGTCCCTGTCGCCCATGCGACACTACCATGCTCGTCCTCCAAACATAATGCTGGCCTACCTCCAACGAACTGCCCGTGAGCAACCACGTAGATGATATCGTAGCCATCGCGGGCTACACCAATAAGGGCTGATAAGGTTGCCTGCTGCCCTTTCAGGTTGCTTGCGATCACGTCCGGCTGTAGCTCGCTCAACGCAGTCAAGGCATGTTCAGCCTCGGCGGCTACATTCACAGGAGCGAGTCGGTATCTTGCGAGATTGCTCGGGTTGGCAATGAGGACGAGGGCACGCATAGCTCTGGGTGAGCGACGAACCACAGGGGCAGCTTCAGTGCTTGTCAGGTAGCGCGAGAGCAGAATCCGCTCGTCTGTGGCGAGAAAGCGCCCAGTTTGTGGGTGCTGCAATGTCTCCCAGTGTATGGCGTGAAGCAACGCATCGTCACCGTCGAGGCGCAAGCGCAGGCGCAGTGTGGCCTTGCCCCCCTCGGTATACCCGATGCCGCGTGTCCAGCCATCACGCATCTGTGTGTCGGCGAAGAGCATCATGCTCAATTCGGCACCGTACCGTGCTGAGTCACTAGTCAGCGCACGTAGTGCGACAGGGTCAAGTGTAATAGGAACATTTGCAGCAAAATCGACTGGCGTAGCGCTGGTCGGGTCGTTAAACTGCATATCAGCGATGTAGCACCCCTCACCTATAGAGCGAAGGCGAATCTCAAGATCGTAGATGTGATTATGCGTTAGAGGTGTCATGAGATTCCTTTAAAACAGCTCCCCCTGCCCCTCGGCCTTCTTCCCCTTGCCGCCCTTCCCCGCCGCCTTCTTGGTGCCC
>Ga0194047_10002628_pt1 | contig 10231 bp, 7 predicted proteins | sample JunL225m_MetaG_2_FD_160070 | JGI IMG/M metagenome (GOLD analysis project Ga0194047, IMG submission 160070) | Anoxic zone freshwater microbial communities from boreal shield lake in IISD Experimental Lakes Area, Ontario, Canada - Jun2016-L221-5m | ecosystem: Environmental > Aquatic > Freshwater >...
GTGTTCTGGGTGCTCGGTGCGCCGGGATTTTTGGTCGGCTTGCTGATCTGGCTGACGATCAAGGAACCCAAGCGCGGCCAGCTGGATCACACCATCGAAGGGGCGGCGCCGAGCGTTCTGGAGACGGCCCGCTTTCTCTGGCAGCAGCGTTCTGCGGTGCATGTGATGCTGGCGAGTGCGCTGACGGCCATGTGGGGTTGGGGGCTGATCTATTTTACGCCTTCCTTCCTGCAGCGTATCTATCACCTGGATGCCGCACAGGCCGGCGATGTCACCGGTCCGATCCATCTATATGGCGGTGGCCTCGCGACCCTCTTGACCGGGTTTTTGCTTGGGCTGGGTGCTTTTAAAGATCCCCGCCGCATTGTGCGCTTCATGGGCGTGATCATCGGCATCGCGACCGTGGCTTCGATCGGCATTTACTGGACGCGGGACCTCGCGTTGGCGCGCAAGCTGTTCTGGGTCTTCATCCCGGCGATCTACTTTTATATTGGCCCGTGCTTTGGGCTGCTGAACAATCTGGCCAAGCCGCGCATGCGTGCGATGTTCTGTGCCGGCACGCTGTTCGCAGCCAACGTTGGTAATTTGCTGATTGCGCCGGGTTATGTCGGCAGCCTGAGCAATTATTTCGATCCGAGTGGTCAAGGTTCCGCCGAGTCCTTGCGCATTGCGTTGCTGTGCCTTGCGCCGGTCGGTTTTTGGGCGACCTTCCACTACTTCTGGTCCGCACGGCAGCTCGTGTCGGATCAGGAGAGAGCGACGGGCATTAAAATTTAAAGCCCGCCATCGCGGGTCTTAACCGCCGGCGAGTTCTGCCGGCGGTGCATTACGGAGAGAGTCATGAAGACATTGCAGCATTACATCGACGGCGCTTTTGTGAGCCCCGTTTCCGATCAAGGTCGCTTCCCGGTCATCGATCCGGCGACCGAGCAACAAGTCGCTGAAATCGCCATGGGTTCAGCGCAGGACGCGAACATCGCGGTGGCTGCGGCGCATCGTGCGTTTCAGACCTACTCGTTGACCACGCTGGATACGCGCATTGCGCTGATGGAGAAGTTGCTCGAGGTCTATACGCGTCGCTACACCGAGGTCGCCGAAGCGATCACAACCGAAATGGGCGCGCCGAAGGACCTTTCCTACAATGCGCAGGCCGAGTGTGGATCCGGTCACATCAAGCAGACCTTGAAGGCAGCGCGCGAACTCGACTGGGAAGAGCGCAGCGGTGCGCGCGGCAACGTGGTGCGCGAGGCCGTGGGTGTTTGCGGGTTGATTACCCCGTGGAACTGGCCCATGAACCAGGTGGCTGCGAAAGTCGTGCCGGCGCTGCTGGCCGGTTGCACAGTTGTGCTCAAGCCGTCCGAGCAGAGCCCGCTGTCGGCGCAAATCTTTGCGGAGTGCGTGCACGAGGCGGGTTATCCGGCCGGTGTGTTCAACATGGTGCACGGGACGGGTGTTGAGGTCGGTCATGCGCTCTCCATTCACCCGGATATTGAGTTGATGTCCTTCACCGGCTCTACCCGCGCCGGCATCGCCGTCGCCAAGGCGGCCGCGGAGTCCGTCAAGCGCGTCGCACAGGAGCTCGGCGGCAAGTCACCCAATATTGTGTTTGCCGATACGGATTTGGAAAAAGCCATCAAGCGTGGTGTGCTGCATTGCATGAGCAACACAGGCCAGTCCTGCAACGCCCCGACCCGCATGTTGGTCGAGGCCTCGGTGTATGACAAAGCGGTAGAAATTGCCGCTGCGGTGGCTTCGAAGATCAAGGTGGGTGATCCGACGCAGCCGGGCAACCACATCGGGCCCTTGGCCTCGAAAATTCAGTTTGAACGCGTCCAACATTGGATCGAAGAAGGGATTGCGGAAGGTGCGCGTCTGGTCGCTGGCGGGCCTGGCCGTCCCGAAGGCCTCGAGAAGGGTTACTACACGCGCCCGACCGTCTTTGCAGGCGTTAACAATCAGATGAAGATTGCCCGCAATGAAATTTTCGGGCCGGTGCTGGTCATGATCCCCTTCACGGATATCAATGAAGCGATCGCCATCGCTAACGACACGCCGTACGGTTTGGCCGCCTATGTACAGACGGGTGATCAGGAGAAGGCGCGGTTTGTGGCCAAGCGCTTGCGCGCCGGCGGCGTCTACTTGAACGGCGTGGGTCAGGACTATAGTTCGCCGTTCGGCGGTTTCAAACAGTCCGGCAACGGCCGCGAGTGGGGCAAGTACGGCCTCTTGGACTTCCTGGAGTTCAAGGCCATCAACGGTTATTACGAGGCCTGAGCCGATGAAACTCGTCGATATCGAGACCTTCGTGGTGGGTAACCCGCCGCCCCATTATGGCGGCCGTTACTTCGTGTTCGTGAAGATCACCACAGACGGTAACGTCTCGGGTATCGGCGAGGCTTATTGCGTCCCATTCGAGCCACATTTGGTGGCGCGCATGTGCGAGGACTTATTCAATCGCTACATGCGCGGTGAAGACCCGCATCGCATTGAGCACATGTGGCGGCGTGTTTACTCGGCTGGTTTCACGCAGCATCCGGACCTCACGGTCATGGGCTGCATGTCGGCGCTGGAGATGGCCTGTTGGGACATTATTGGCAAAGAGGCCGGCCAGCCGGTGTACAACTTGCTCGGTGGCAAGGTGCATGAACGGCTGCGCTCGTACACTTATATCTACGCCCGCCCGGGCGACACGGTCGATGTGTACCAAGATCCAGAGTTGTCGGCGGTGCGCGCGGCCGAATACGTCTCGCAGGGGTTCACTGCGCTCAAATTCGATCCGGCGGGGCCTTACACGGCCTTTGATGGTCGGCAACTCTCGCTGCACGCACTCGATTTATCCGAGCGGTTTTGCGCCGTCCTGCGTGAGGCGGTGGGTTCGAAAGCGGACTTGTTGTTTGGCACTCATGGTCAGATGACCGCGGCGGGTGCGATTCGCTTGGCACGTCGGCTCGAGAAATACGATCCGCTCTGGTTCGAAGAACCGGTCCCACCGGACGCGCCGGAGGAAATGGCGAAAGTCGCACGCGGCACGACGATTCCGATTGCAGCGGGCGAGCGACTGACCACGAAGTATGACTTTGCCCGATTGCTCGCGGCTGGATCGGCAGCGATTCTGCAAATGAATCTTGGTCGCGTGGGCGGCTTGCTGGAAGCGAAGAAAATCGCCGGTATGGCCGAAGTCAGTCACGTACAGATTGCGCCGCACCTGTACTGCGGCCCCGTCGTCGGCGCTGCGAACGTGCAGTTGGCCACCTGCAGCCCGAACTTCCTGATGCAGGAGAGCATCGAGCGCTGGGACGGCTTCCAGGCCAAAGTACTGAGCAAAGGTATTCGTTGGGAGGAGGGCTACATCATCCCACCCACCGAACCGGGTCTTGGCATTGAGTTGGATGAGGCGGTGTGTCGCGCCAATCCATATACCGGTACCTTGCTGCATCTGGATATGACCGGGCATCCGGTCGTCTAAGGCCCAGGCGATGCTGAGCGGCCGGTGTGAGTGCGGGGCCGTGACCTACGAGGCGACGGGGCCCCTGCGCGATGTGGTGGCCTGTCACTGCACGCAGTGTCGCCGCAGCAGCGGTCATTACAGCGCATATACCTCGGCTGCCGTCACGGACCTGGTGCTTACCCGGATGGACGGACTGCGTTGGTATCGTTCGTCCGAATCCGCCGAGCGGGGGTTCTGCGCGCGCTGTGGTAGCAATCTGTTCTGGCGACCGTTCGCTGAACCGCTGCGTCTCAGTATCGCCGCCGGCACCCTCACCGGGCCGACCGGTCTTCGTATCAGCCGCCACATTTTTGTTGCCGACGGCGGCGATTACTACACGCTCCCGCCCGGCGCAGCACACGGTCTCGGTGGGTAGTCCAGCGACCTCAGACTTGACCTGGGTAGGCTGTCAGCCTTCCACGGAGCGGCACTAGATCCCCGCGTGTTTCTGTGGTCGCCTCCGTGTGACTGTGCAGGACGGTAAGCGCGCAAGCCTGCCTTAGGCGCGCAGTCGCAACCCTTCAGGGTCATACAGCGGTTGGAGTCGGACTACCGCTTTGGCCACGTGACCGAGTATGTCGATTTCGAACACCTCGCCCTCGCGCGCGAATTCGGCGGGAACAAAGCCGGCCGCGAGGCTGCGATCGATGCAGTGCCCGTACGCGCCGGAGGTCACATAGCCGACGGCCTTGCCGTCCTTGATGATGGATTCGTAGCCCACCACATCGGCGTCTGCTGCGGTGACTTCCATGACGACGAAGCGACGCTGCGGTCCCGTCGCCTGCTCGGCCAGTGCGGCGGCGCGGCCCATGAAGGCGGGTTTTTGGAAGTCGACGTAGCGATCGAGCCCCGTTTGCGCGGGGGTGTAATCGGGTCGAAAATCACGGTTGAATGAACCGTAATTTTTCTCAAGTCGCAGGGAAGATAATGCGCGCCCCCCAAAGTGGACGAGTCCCAGATCCTCCCCGGCCGTGCACAGATCCTCATGCAGCGTGGCCAGGTAATCGGGTGTCGTCCAGAGTTCATAGCCCAGTTCGCCGGTAAAGCCCGCGCGCGTCAGCATGACGGGCGCGTAGCCCACCGCCGTTTCCCGCACGTCGAACAATTTGTATGCGGCATTGGATAGATCGAGTCGCGTCAGCCGTTGCAGCAACGTACGCGCGTGCGGTCCGGCGATCGCGACGCCACCGAGCGTCGATGCGGCGGAGCGCACCCAGACATCCGCCGGCGGCTGCATTTGCCAGAACCAACGCAAGTGAAATTCCTCGGCAAAGCCTGAACCCACAATCAGGTAGCGATCCTCAGCAAGGCAGGCGATCGACAGATCACCGACCAGACGGCCTGCTGCATTCAGCATCGGCGCGAGCGCCAAACGCCCGGGCTTGGGGATGCGGCAGGCGAAGACCCGGTCGAGCCAAGCGCGGGCGCCGGCGCCCGTGATTTCGTATTTTCCGTAGTTGGTCGTCTCATACAGACCGACCTGGCTGCGCACGCGACGGCACTCTTCGCGCACGATCGCAAAGGCTTCCGAGCGCCGATAGGTCGGTGTTTCGCGCCGATCGACGCCGGGCGGCGCAAACCACAGCGCGTGCTCAAGCCCGAAATTGGCGCCCATGACCGCGCCGCGTGCGATGAAACGCTCGTACAGCGGTGAGCGGCGCACCGGGCGGCCTTCCTGTAATTCTTCGTTGGGATAGACGAGGCGAAAGCGCCGTGCGTAGTTCTCCGGCACCTTGACCGCGGTGTACTTGGGCGTCGCAAAGGCACCAAAGCGCGCGACATCCATCGACAGAATGTCCTGACCGGGATCGCCTTCGGCCATCCAGCGCGACAACATGAGACCGATCCCGCCGCCTTGGCTGAAACCGGCCATGACCGCGCAGGCGACCCAGAAATTGCGCACGCCACGCACCGGACCGACCAGTGGGTTGCCGTCGGGCGCGAAGGTAAAGGGCCCGTTGATGGCCTTGCGGATACCCGCCCGTCCTAATGCCGGGAAGTGCTGGAAACCGACTTCAAAGTACGGGGCCAGTCGCTCGAAGTCATCCGGCAGCAGTTGCATCGAGAAGTCGGCAGGTGTGGTGTGTGGTGACCAGACCAGACCGTGGGGCTCATAAGTGCCAATCAGGGCGCCACCGCGCTCCTGGCGCATGTAAATCTCGCCGGCATAGTCGGTGGTATTGACGATTTCCTTATCGCGTCCGGCCAGTTCAGGAATGTCTTCCGTCAGTAAATAGTGGTGCTCCATCGCCAGTACCGGCAATTCGATGCCCACCAGCCGGCCGACTTCGCGTGCCCATAGTCCGCCGCAATTGACGACATGCTCAGCGTGGATTTCGCCCTTGTTGGTCACGACCGTCCAGCTGCCATCCGCGCGCGGATGCAGTCCCGTCACCCGCGTGAAGCGCTCGACGGCAGCGCCGAGCCCACGCGCTGCTTTGACGTAGGCTTGTGTGGTGCCGGAGGGGTCACAGTGGCCGCCATCGGCGCGCCACAGCGCGCCGATAAAATACTGCGGATCGATCAGGGGGTTGAGTGTGGTGGCCTCGGCCACGGTAATCATCTCGGTTTCCATCCCGAGGTAGCGCGCGCGCGAGCAAATCAGTTTGAGGCTATCCAGTTCGCCTTGATTGGCCGCGAGCATCAGGCCGCCATTGGGGTGTAGACCACAGGACTGCCCCGAGAGCTGCTCAATCTCCCGGTACAGATCGATCGTGTACTTCTGCAGACGCGAGATGTTCGCTTCGCCATTGAACGTGTGCATGCCACCGGCGGCGTGCCAGGTGGAGCCGGAGGTGAGTTCGCTCTGTTCGAGCAGCACGACGTCGGTCCAACCGATTTTTGCTAGGTGATACAACACACTGGCACCAACGACCCCGCCACCAATGACCACGGCTTGCGCGCTGGTTTTCATGTCGGGGCCTCTGCGGTGGGTTGCTGTGATGGGAGATCTAGAGCCGTCGCGCGGTGCGTCAACCACTCTCTAAAATGCTGCGCGTAGGTGGTGGGCACCAGCACGAGCAGCCCCGAGGGGTGCGGGATCAGCACGACGTTGACTTGTGCGATCGTGGTCGCTGCGGCGTGCCCGGGCCTGAATATCTCCTTATCCAGATCGAGTCGGCAGCCGCTCGCCAAGGCGCTGCGCCAGTCGTTGCCGATCAAGTCCACTGTTTCGTAACCCGAGGATTGGTCGACCACGATGGCGCCGCTACCGAGCATACCCGCCACGCGGGCGGCCGTTTCTGCGGGTGGGCGCGTCGGTCCGATGATCCACCAGCGGTCCACGCGGGTGCAGGCGGTCACAAACGTATCCGACCAGGTCGCTTCGCCCACGGTGGGCAATAACAGTTCGCGTGCCCGGGCGGCATACACAAGATCACGATGCCGGCCACGACGGGCGACCACTTCGACCAAGTCTCCACTGGAGACCGCAAAGCGCAACGCGGCGTTGGGATGCACAGGCTCAGCCACGGACACGGGTGTTCTCCGGATCGAGATGGTGCGGACTGGTAATGTCGACCGCGTAGGTCTCGTCATGGATCGGTGCGGTGGCGATCAAGCGCTGCCCGTGTCGTGCATGGCCGCCGGACAGCAGCGCAAGGCCGACCCAACCGACTTGTTCGGTGGCCGGTGTTGCGGAGGTGACGAAACCGAGACTGGCGCCGGAGTCTGGGTCGAGTAGGTGCGTCCCGTTGCGCAGGCGCTGCTCACCGTCGATGGGACGTACGCCCACGAGTTCCAAGCGGGTGCCCCCGTTCAGCGCGGGGCGGCGGCGCAACGTGGCGCCGATGTAATCACCGTGGGCTTTGCAGAGCCGACCGAGGCCCAGATCGCTGGCGGTGGTCTGGCCGTTTAACTCCGCGCCGGTCATGTGGCCTTTTTCAATGCGCAGGGTGTTGAGTGCATCGAGACCGTAGGGCTTGAGCCCCATCGGGGTCCCCAATGCGATGAGTGTGGACCAGACCCCAAGCGCATGCCGCGCCGGTACGGCGACTTCATAGGCCAACTCACCCGAAAACGAGATGCGAAAGAGTCGGCCGGGGATGCCGGCGACGCGCACGCCCGCGGCCGCCATAAACGGAAATGCGGCATTCGAGAGGTCCGTGTTCTCGAGGATTTCGCTGAGCAGCGCGCGGGACAGTGGGCCGGCCACGGCAAACTGTGCCCAGTGATCGCCGACGTCGGTGATAGCGACGTCCCAGTGGGGGTAAACCGTCTGGCGATGAAATTCGAGGTGCTCGAGGACCGTCGCGGCATTCACGGTGGTTGTGGTGAGTAGGAAATGGTCCTTGCCCAATCGCGCCACCGTACCGTCGTCAAGCACGATGCCGTCTTCGCGCAGCATGAGCCCGTACCGGCACCGTCCCATCGTCAAGGTCGAGAGTGTGTTGGCGTACAGGCAGTCGAGAAACGCAGCCGCATCGCTACCGGTGACCTCGATTTTACCCAAGCTGGATACATCGGTGATGCCGACCTCGCGACGGACGTGCCGTGCTTCCGCCATCACGGTCGACCAACTGGTGTCCTGCGCATAGACGAGTGGCCGCAGCCACAGACCGGCGTTGACGAAGGTGGCACCGGCCGCTGCATGCCAGTCATGCAGGGGCAAGCGGCGCTTTGGTTTGAAGTGCGCACCCGTTTCGCCACCGGCTAGAGCGGCAAAGGGTACAGGTTCGAGGAAAGGCCGCGCCTTGGGCTGCCCGACTTCAGCGAAGTCGATCCCGCGTGCGATCGCCAAGACTGCGTTACCGACCAGTCCACCGATACGCCCCTGATCGGTGGCCATACCGTGGGTCGTGTAGCGCTTCATGTGCTCGACGTGCTCGTAGCCCTCGCGTCGGGCGAGGCGGATGTCTGCGGTCGTGACGTCATGCTGCAGGTCGACAAACGCAGCGCCTGCGCCTGGGATCTCCCAACACGGCTCCAAATCCCCGCGCGGCGCATCGTCGGGTGCTGGCGGAAACGGCGGCAGTTGCAATGCACCCAGACCCAGCGTCGCGGCAATCCGCTCGGCCGCGGAGATCCCATCGGCGACGGCGGATGCCAGGCCACAGACCCCATGGGTGGACCCCGCGACCTGGCCTATGACGGGTGCCAGATCCGGGATGAACGCGGCCATGGAGGAACTCCAGCGCAATTCGGCACCGAGTTGTGTGGCCAAGGCGGTTGCCGGCGTTTGTCCACCCGAGAGCAGCACACAGTCGACCGCCAAGGTGAAACGCTGGCCTTCCCGGTCCCGCACGCGGATGGCGCGCACGCAGTGGCTACCCAAAATTGCCTCGACTTTGGCGCCCGCGTAGACCGTGAGTCCCGCGCCACGGGCGCGGTCTGCTGCCGGCGAGTATTCGCGCACATCGATGATGGCTTCGATGGGACTACCTTGGCGCATATATTCCAGCGCCGTACTGTAGGCCTCGTCATTGTTGGTGAACACGGCGGTGCGGTGCCCAGCCGAGATGCCGTGGCCGACGAGGTAGCGTAGCGCCGCGCCGGCGAGCAGGACGCCGGGCAGATCGTTGCCGGGCAAGGCGATCAGTCGCTCGACACAGCCGGTAGCCAATACGGTTGCTGCTGCGCGCACCACATGCAGGCGTTCGGGCGCCGCAGTCTGCGGGGCACTCGTCGTGCGCGCACACGACTCCAGTGCGCCATAGACACCGTGCCCGTAGGCGCCGATGACGGTTGTCTGGGCCCAGATCCGCACGTTGGGCAGGCAGGTGAGCCGAGCGAGTAGGGCGGTGCGCCAGGCGTGCCACGCCGGGTCGAGCAAGGTGCCGCCACCCAGATGGCTATCTTGTTCTGCCAGGATGACACGCAGGCCGGTGCTGCCGAGCACGTAGGCTGCGCTGAGTCCGGCGGGGCCGGCGCCGACCACCAGCACTTCAGTGTGGTCGTGCACGGTTTCGGCCGGCGCGGTGGTCGGCGTCGTCAGGGCCTGTAGCCGGCCGAGTCCGGCGGCCCGGCGGATCAGGGGTTCGTACAAGCGCTCCCACGCGAAGGCGGGCCACATGAAGGTTTTGTAGTAAAAACCGGCCGGCAAAAACCGCGACAGCAGACCGAACAGGCTCAGTACGTCATAGCGCAAGGAGGGCCAACGATTCTGACTCTCGGCGACAAGACCGTCGAACAGCGGCACCAGTGTGGCGGGACGATTGGGTTCACGCTGTTTGCCATCGATCAGCGTCACCAGCGCACAGGGCTCTTCAGGACCGGCGGTGTAGATGCCGCGTCGGCGGTGATATTTAAAACTGCGACCGACCACTTGCACGCCATTGGCCAGTAGTGCCGCCGCTAAGGTGTCGCCCGCGCGGCCCACGTACGCCGTGCCGTCGAATCGAAAGCGGATGGGTGTCGTGCCGCGGTCAAATAAACCGCTGCCCAGTCGGGTGGAGCCGCTCATCGCGCCTCCCAAGGGATATCGACGGGTTCTTGCGGGAGCGTGACCGAATGGATCTCGTGGGTGACCGTATGCCGGACGACTCGCAGTACGGCGCGACATCCGCTGACATGCAGCCACCATTCCACATGCCAGCCCTTGGGGTTGTTGCGGTGGTACACGTAGTGCACAAAAGCCGCTTCACCGGCATCGGCGAGTGGACGCGAGATCGACGCATCGCCTCGATAGCGGAACTCGGTTTCGTCACGGCAGCCGCAGTGGGGACACTGAATGCGCAACATCTCAGTGGGCCCAGGGATGCGGGCCTGCGCCGCGTTCATCGATGAGGCGCCCGTCCGCGAAGCGGT
>Ga0194047_10002629_pt1 | contig 10230 bp, 8 predicted proteins | sample JunL225m_MetaG_2_FD_160070 | JGI IMG/M metagenome (GOLD analysis project Ga0194047, IMG submission 160070) | Anoxic zone freshwater microbial communities from boreal shield lake in IISD Experimental Lakes Area, Ontario, Canada - Jun2016-L221-5m | ecosystem: Environmental > Aquatic > Freshwater >...
TCCTATGACAGCGAGGCAGAGGCGATTGAAATCGCCAATGACAGTGAATTCGGTCTTGCTGCCTATGTACAGTCTGCGAACCTGGACCATGCGCGCAAGGTGGGCCGCCAACTGCGTGCAGGACAGGTCCATATCAACTATCCGGATTGGGATGTCTATGCACCTTTTGGCGGCTATAGACAGTCAGGAAACGGACGCGAATATGCGGATTGGGGCATGCACGACTATCTGGAAATAAAGGCGCTTATTGGCTATGGCAATTGAATGAATGCTCCTTCAAAGAGTGCGCAGTAAATTGAAGCCCAAGCCCATCTGAGGAGCACCAATTGTTCGAACGCTTTAACAAAACCAGTACCGTGGATTCAGCCCAGAAAGCCGCTATCAGCCTACTGTCCGAACGTGGCGAATCCAATGCAAGGGGCATGGCAGGCAAATTGGTTAGCGTGTTCAAGTTGCTAGAGCCCGCTGACCAGCTGAAGTTTTTTGAGTTCTTGTCCAGCAAGCTCAGCCCAGACCCTGCGGCAGTGCTCGAAGCAGCAAAAGCTTATGCCGAGAATGCGGATAGCGAAAGCCTGATCCACCTTCTAAAGACCGTGGAACCGCCGCGACAAGAATTGCTTAGGCGGCTCAACCGTGCACCGGACGGAACTCAAACCATTGTTCGAATGCGTGAGCGATTGCTGCAACATGTCAAAGCCAAGCCAGGACTGCGTGCAGTGGACGCAGATATGCAGCATCTGCTTGGGTCTTGGTTCAATCCGGGATTTCTGGAACTCTATGAAGTTACCTGGTCCTCCCCAGCCAAACTGCTGGAAAAAATCATCCAACATGAATCTGTGCATGCCATTGACGGATGGGAGGACCTTCGTCGCAGGTTGCAACCCGACCGCCGCTGCTATGCCTTTTTCCATCCCCAGTTACCGGGCGAGCCTCTGATTTTTGTAGAGGTGGCATTGGTTCCAGCCATTGCCAAAGAAGTGGGATCCCTGCTGGATAAAAAGTCCGAGGCCCTGGATACAAAGAAGTTTAAGACTGCCATCTTCTATTCAATCAGTAACTGCCAGCCTGGTCTAAAAGGCGTAAATCTGGGCAATTTCTTAATAAAGCGGGTTGCAGAAAAAATCCTGCAAGAAGTTCCCAGCGTAAAGACGTTTTGCACATTGTCTCCTGTCCCAGGCTTTAATCGTTGGTTGGATACATTGCCATCGTCTTTGACACCACAGCAGCTTGCAGATAAGAAAGACAAAATGGCCAGCGCTGTGAATCTGTTGATGCCAGATGGGGAACCTTGGAGCAAACGCATCAATAACGGTTGGCAAGCGATTACGGCGCCTGCTGAAGAAAAGACCGCGCTTTTACGCCTGTGCCTTATTTTCCTGTCCAAGCACGCCCATAGCGCCATGGGTGACTCAGTAGCAAAGTTTCACCTAGCCAATGGAGCCGAATTGCACAACGTCAATTGGGCCGCGGATTTGTCCAAAAAAGGATTAACGCAATCCAGCTCCATTATGGTTAACTATTTGTATGAGCTAGACAAAGTCGAGCTAAACCACGAAAAATATCTAAAAAAAATCGTCGTCTACTCGAAAGGTCTTGATCGTCTATTCTGATCATTGCACTCCTCATTGGAGTTTGATCAAACGGAGAATGTCGATATGAAAGCCATTTGGTTGCATGGCCCTGCTCTCAATGAGCGAAGCGAATGGTGATTTGGTGCGCAAGTGGTAATGCCATCTCTCCAACGATCATGATCGCCGGAAATCTTAGTCGTCCAATTCTTGGGGTGCCGCTATCACCTTGAATGGTCAATGAGACTTGGGAACACCCAAATATTGACATCATGCAACGTTAGAACTGTTTTACCGACTCTGGCCTCTGGAGATAAATTTCGTGAAAAATAAATTGACACCAAAGGCCTCTGCGGCCAATACCAACCTATTTGCTGCGCTGGCTTCTGCCTTTCCGCCCGACCTTAGTGCATGTGCCTTAGAGACCGACACCGGCTTGCTTTACTCGTGGCAGGATCTATTGGATGCCACGGCGATGCTGGCTAACTTGCTTGGGTCACTCGGCTTGAAGCCGGGTTCCCGCGTTGCGGCACAGGTGGAAAAATCGGTGGAAACTCTGATCTTGTACTTGGCGACGTTGCGTGCCGGTCTGGTTTACGTGCCACTCAACTCGGCCTACCAAATTGCCGAAATGGCCTACTTTATTGAAGACTGCCAGCCCGCCGTGGTGGTCTGCAGTGGTCGCAACTTCGACTGGCTCAGCAAGATGGCTTTTTCAGCTGGCACGGCTCATGTGTTCACGCTCAACGACGACCGCACGGGTTCGTTGCTGTACCGAGCCGCCGATTTTCCGCGACATCACACGGTGGCCAAGCGCCTTTCTGATGATCTGGCAGCCATCATTTACACCAGCGGTACTACTGGACGCAGCAAGGGTGCAATGCTTTCACATGGAAACCTGTTGAGCAACGCGCTGGTACTGAAAAAATATTGGAATTGGCGCAGTGCTGCGCAAGGCAGCGATGTATTGATCCATGCGTTGCCGATTTTTCATGTGCACGGTCTGTTCGTAGCCGTTCACGGTGCGCTGATCAATGGCAGCAAGATGATCTGGATGTCCAAATTTGACCCCAAGGTGGTGCTACAAGCCATGCAGCGCGCTACAGTCTTCATGGGTGTTCCCACGCTCTATGTGCGCTTGCTCAGCGAGCAAAACCTAACGCCTCAAGCGACGCGCAACATGCGGCTATTTGTTTCCGGTTCAGCACCCCTGCAGTCGGAGACGTTCAAAGACTGGAAGCTACGCACTGGCCATGCAATCTTGGAGCGCTATGGCATGTCTGAGACGCTAATGATCACCTCCAACCCCTGTCGAGTGAAGGACGGAAAGCGCATCGGTGGCACAGTTGGAAAAGTTCTGCCAGGTATAAAGCTACGGGTGCGGGGTGATGACGGTCAACTGCTGCCGACAGGAGAGACCGGTGGGATCGAAGTCAATGGCCCCAATGTCTTCCTAGGCTACTGGAACATGCCGGAGAAAACGGCGCAGGAATTTACATCCGACAAATATTTCAGAACCGGGGATGTGGGATGGATAGACAGTCGAGGTTACTTGACAATAGTAGGACGCAACAAGGATCTGATCATCAGCGGCGGCTATAACGTTTATCCGGCAGAAATTGAGGGCTATATCAACGCCCTAGCCGGTGTAGCTGAAAGCGCGGTAGTGGGCGTTCCGGATAGCGACTTCGGCGAGGTCGGAGTGGCAGTGGTAGTTGCCAAGCCCGGTTCGCTTCTTGAACCCACCGCAATCATCGCACAGCTCAAAGCCACGTTGGCCAATTTCAAAATTCCCAAACGATGTTACGTGGTGAAAGAGCTGCCGCGAAACGCCATGGGCAAAGTCCAAAAAAACCTGTTGCGCAGCCAATTCGTTTAGCTCGTCATCCAGGCGGTCATAGCTTTGACCAAAGGACACTTGCACTTGCTGACTATCGACTGGCACTCACATGCCATCAACGCCAATGCCAGGGTAGGCAATATGCCAAGTCTGAATTACGACGAATTATAAAAACGGTAGTGGAGACAGCATTGCGCCTTGATCACCGTTTGGAGCATGAACCACAAGCCGTTCGCCCGCTTCCACTATTTGCCGTTTAACCTGGCCGAGTCCAATGGTGCGTCCCATGCGTGGCGAGTAAATTACTGCAGACATTGTGCCAACTGTCACACCATTTGCAGATACGGGCACTCGCTCAACCAGAGGCCAAGCAGAAGGAGCAATTCCGTCGAGAATTAGGCCAACGAACAAACGGTCAGGGCCCTCCGCCGCGACGCGCTGAAGCGCAGCTTTTCCGATGTAATTCACTGGCGTGTTGACATCAACGTACTTGCCCATATTGGCTTCATATGGATTGCTGTCGGGTGTGGTGTCGCCCCCCCATGAAAGCAGCCCGCTTTCTACGCGCTCGACATGATTGGGAGAGCCCGGTCCAATTTCGTACTCTTGCCCTTGTGACTTCACGATTTCCCACAAAGCATCACCTTTGGTGCCATCGCGAAGGAACAGTTCGAAGCCACCCTGTTTGCTCCAACCCGACCTGCACAGCACCAGAGGTATGCCTTGCAAATCGGTTTCGATGCACCCGAAATACTTGATCTTGCGGATGTGCTCGCCAAATAGTTTAGCCACCAAGTCTTCTGCTTTTGGTCCCTGAATGGCCAGTGGAGATACGTCAGGCTCACAAACCGCCACATCAAAGTTTCCTTCGCCCGCAACCGCGCGTACCCACAGCAGCATGTCGCTATCAGCCAGGGAAAACCAGTAACGATCCGAGAGTTTCAACAGTACCGGGTCGTTCAGCAGCCTGCCTTGGTGATCGCACATCGCGACATACTTTCCCTGGCCCACTTGCATGGTCGAGAGATCTCGGGCGCTCAGGTGCTGCACCAGCCTGTCCGCATCCGGTCCGCTAACCTCGACCTGCCGCTCCACCGCAACGTCCCACATGGCAACACCATGCATCAACCGATGAAGCTCAGCATCCAAATTGCCAAAAGATGTGGGCATCAACATCTTGTTATACACCGTGAAGTGCGTCACGCCATCCCGCACCGTCGCTTCGTAAAAAGGAGAACGGCGGATGCGCGGACTCATCATCAAGGTTATCTGGCTCAGCGACGCGGGGATAGTGATTTGCGGTGTTGACATGACAGCTTTTGAGGTATGTGTGAAATGCTTAAGAAGGTGCGGTGGATTAAGTCGCTTGCAAAGACACCTTGGGCAATGATTTATCGACAAATGCTCCCAGGCGCGACTGCACGTCATTTCCGGTTTGCACCACAGCCGCCATCAACGATTCAGCAAATAAGCCTTCAGTAGAAGACATCTCGGCAATCCGGCTGATGGACGTCACGATTGCGTAGTTAGAAAGTGGTGCATTGCCAGCTACTTTCTTGGCCAGGGCCCGTGCCGTCGCAAGGCAAGCGCCCTCTTCTGACACCTCATGAACAAGCCCAAGACTGACGCCGCAATGTACGTCCACCACACGGCCGGTGAGCATCATCTCCACCATGCGGCCGGGAGTAATGATACGTGCCACTCTTACCGTAGCCCCCCCACCGGTAAATATGCCCTTTTGGCCTTCTGGCAAGGCAAAGTAGGTATTCGGTTCAGCAACTCGGATGTGTGTGGCAGCGGCTAGCTCCAAGCCGCCGCCTACCACGGCACCGTGCAATGCGCCGACCACCGGTATTCCGCCGAATTGAATCTTGTCGAACACTCTGTGCCATGCCTGACACATGTGCATGAACTCAGCAGCTGTGCGGGCTTTTGCGTGGTGCTCTCCCAAGTCCAGTCCAGCACAGAAATGGGGACCATTAGCCGCCAGTACCACGGCCCTTACCTCTGGACCCAGCGAAGAGAATGCTTTATCCAATTCTTCTAGCACCGCATCACTGATCGCATTCCGTTTGCCCGGACGGTTCAATGTGATGGTGCATATATCACCATCTGTTTCTGAGGTTATAAATTGGTAAGTCACAGGACGAGCCTTTGAAATTTGCAAGCACAGTAATGCTTCGTCACTGGAATAAGACTAGCTTAGGCTTATAGCTGTGGCGAAAATTAGGCAAACTAAAAGTGATGCGCTGTCACTTCGAAATGGACGCTGCCATCTCTCTGAAGGACGTCTCGATGGGTGTTGGCTTCCAGTTCAAAACATTGAACGTGGCGCTATTGTCATAAGATGCCTTTCTTCCGATGAACGGCAACATGCCTTTAGCCTCAGCGTCAAATTTACTCATGAATTTCAGAAGGAAAGTCGGCGCCTTCATCGATGGGGCTTTTTTGTAGCCAGCCTCTCTTAATACTTGGGCCACCGTTGCCATTTCCACAGGCTCTGCTGTGCACGCAATGAACCGCTTTCCGGCGGCACCTTTGGCTGTCATCGCTGCCACGTGAAGCCTGGCCACATCGCGTACATCGACCATGCCCATGGCCATGTCTGGAATCATAGGAATTTTTCCTGAGATCATTTTGGTCATCATGGTTACGCTTTGTCCGTCTATCTTTGCACCTAATGACGGACCAAAAACCGCTCCAGGGTTGATTACCGTTAGCTCCATGCCGACCTTGGTTGCTTTCCAGGCGGCTCGCTCTGCCAATGTCTTGCTTTTCGCATAAGCGCCAATGTTTGAGTTGGTGTCTGACCAGTCACCTGGACCGTATTTGCCCGTTTCTTTTCCGGCGATGATGGCAAAGGTCGATGATGTCAGCACAAGTCTTGTCACCCCCGACAATTGAGCAGCGGCAATGACTCGCAGCGTGCCTTCGACAGCTGGAGCAATCAACTCGTTTTCATCTTTTGGTTCGGCCATCAAGAACGGCGAAGCGACGTGAAGGACAAACGTGCACCCTGTTAGTGCTTCTGTCCATCCTTTATCTGAAAGCAGATCGGCTTCCGCAAAACTCAAATTCTGGACAGGTGCGACACGTGCGATTGCACTTCGAGTGGCATCCGCCTTTGAACGTGAACGAATGGTTCCAACGACTTCATACCCTTGACGCAAAAGTTCGGCGGCACAGTGCTGCCCAATATATCCAGTGATGCCAGTTACCAATACTTTTTCCATCAAAAAGCCTCCCGTAATGCAAAGTTCATTAACTTGCGATTTGCAAGTTTATCATGTAACTTGCACAATGCAAGTCATTGAGTGAGATACAACAACGATGCCGACCTTCCGTGAGTCGAGCGATGCACTCTCAACTCATTACGGCGGTCTCGTTGCGTTTCGGGAGCGGCCGAAACTCGCCGGTGCCCTGTACCACCTTCAATGATTTGTTTCCCCTCATGCGAGTAACTAGCTCGCTAAGCGTGCATAGGCTTGACCTCAGAGTGGGCAAGCTCCTGCATGATGGGAAACTGGATAGAAACTGCAGAACACTTCGCAGCAGTGAACGCCTGCTTTGGGCACCCTCCGCCACTACGCCGGCGTCTGCAATCCGGCGCTCTGATTTTCTGGAAATTCCGAACGTCACTCTTCTGCAGCAAGTGGAATATCAGGTTCCCGTGAATTCAGAAAGAAAGTCACAATCTGCCAACCGATGAAAATCGCAATGATGGCCAACAGTGTGCCACTGATGGGGCGAGTGACAAAGGCACTGAAATCCCCTCGACTAATTAGCAGGGCCCGGCGAAAGTATTCTTCCAACATGGGGCCCAGAATGAAGCCCAGCATGAGCGGCGCGGCTTCCATGCCCAGGCGCATGAACAAGTAACCAAGTAATCCGAAGATCGCGGTGATGTAAATGTCATTCAGGTTGTTATTGATGCTGAACGTTCCGACGCAGCAGAAAAACAGAATCGCAGGGAATAACACACTGAACGGGATTTTGAAAACCGAAAGCCAGTAACGCACCAATGGCACGTTTAGAACAACCAGAAAGACGTTACCCAACCACATACTGGCTACCAAGCCCCAAAACAAATCGGGGTGGTTGGCAATCATGTTTGGGCCCGGTTGAATGCCTTTAACAATGAAAGCGCCCATCATGAGGGCCATCACGGCGTTCTCAGGAATGCCAATTGCCATCAGTGGGATGAAGCTGGTTCGCGCGGCGGCTTCGTCGGCTGCCGCTTGACCGGCCACGCCCTCTATCGCCCCATGACCAATCTCGTCTTTGAACTTGCTGAATTTCTTGTCGACAGCGTAGGCGGCGAACTGCGCAATCACGGGTCCACCGCCGGGCAGGATGCCCAGGAATGAGCCAATCACGCTGCCGCGTAAGGCACTTGGGATGATGCGTTTGAACTCGGGCCAAGTTGGCATGAGTTTGATCGTGCCATTGAACGGCGTTATCTGATTACCGCTATCGAGGTTCTTGACAACTTCGGCAATACCGAAACATCCCAGGGCGATGCTAATAAGGCCAATTCCGTCCGCCAAAAACGGCAGATCCAAGGTGAAGCGCGCAGTGCCGCTGTTCACATCGGTTCCAACTGTACCTAACAGCACGCCGATCATGGTCATGGCCAGGCCATTGAGCAGGCTACCTGTAGTGACAAAGCTCACGCAAATGAATCCAAATAGCATCAGCGCGCAGTAATCGGCCGGGCCAAACAAAAAGGCTACCTCACCCAGTGCTGGTGCCAAGGTCGCCAACACCACAATGGCGACGGTGCCGCCAATGAAGCTGGAAATGCCCGCGGTAAACAGGGCCAGCCCGGTTTTACCCTTGAGTGTCATCTGGTAACCATCAATACAGGCCACGATGCTACTGGCGTGCGGAATTTTCATGGTGATGGCGCTCACACTGTCACCGTATTGGGCCCCGTAGTAAATGCCGGCCAGCATGATGATCGAGCCGTCGGTAGGAATGGAATAGGTCAACGGGAGCAACAAACTGATGGTGGACAATGGGCCAAGCCCAGGCAGCAGTCCCACCAGGGTGCCCACCGTACAGCCGATGGCGCAATACATCAGGTTTTGCCAGGTCAAGGCAAGCTCGAACCCGAACGCGAGGTTATGTAGGACTTCCATCAGAATAAAGGCAGTTGTAGGCCAAGCAGTTGGCGAAACATAAAGGCAACTGCCAGCAGCCCGGCGGCGATTTTGAGGTTGCGTACGACGGAATACGAAGTTCCAGAAAACGCGGTACAAAACACCAAAAAGAGGATGCCTGCGATCATGTTGACGTATTGCGAGAGCACCGCAAATCCAAACAGACCCAACAGGACTAAGCTGATATTTTTAATGTTGTAGTCAATGAGTACCGGCTTGACAAAGCGCGATCGCACCACGGTGATGACGCCAATCACAAAAATCATACTGCTCACCAGGAGGGGGAACAGACCTGGACCGGCTCTACTGAACTCGCCTACTTTGTAACTCAACGCCCCAATGCCAAAGAGCAGGGCAATCGCCATGAGGAATAGTCCTCTGACTAGATTTAGGTTATTCATAGTTATGCACTTCAGAGTCATTGATAGGCGTTTATGGACGTGACTGCGTTCCATGTGGCTATCCATGAAGGTTATTGGATTGCCCGCCCCAAAACCAGCCAGCGGGAGCTAATTGCGTCGCGCTTCGAGCACGGAAAACTCATGCTGGGTGGGGGACACGGAAATCATCTCAAACCCGCTGCGCATAAGCAAATCACAGAATTCCGGCAAAGATCTCTCTCGACCGCCCAACCCGGCCAGCATATTGAGATCCGTGCGGGCCAAAGCTTCGTCATGGTGAGTGGCTTTTAGACGATCCGGGCGTATCCGCTCGATAACTATCAAACGTGCACCCGGTGCAGCCGCAGCGGCACATGTCCCAAGAATTTGGCTGCAGCCGGCATCGTCCCAGTTGTGCAAAATGCTTTTGAGCAAGTACCTGTCGGAGCCCGAAGGAATTTCGGTGAAGAAATCGCCGACGACGAAGCGCGCACGTCCTGTCAGCACCAGACCAGAAAAAGGTGTGCCGACAGCAGGTTGAGCATCAATCCGATCCAGAACGGTCACGCGCAGTCGGGGGTTTGACTCGGCGATGGCCAATGCCAGTGTGCCGTTGCCACCGCCCACATCCACTAGTTCTTTCGCTGCATTCCATGTATCCAGTTGGGCGACATCCGAAGCGATCAATGCAGTCATGGCCTGCATGGCTTCATGAAAAAGCGCGGCAACATCTGGCTGCTTTTCCAGGAAGGCATAGTTGGACGTACCAGTTTGTCGCTTACGCGCACTTTGCCCTGTGCGCACGCTATAAGCCAGATCGCCCCACATGGGCCACATCGCATCGCCCCACCAAAATGCCAGTGCGCGTAGACTGGCAGATCCGTCAGGAGGATATCGACGCAACGACTGACCGGCATCGGTCAATGCATAGCGTCCGTCGCGCCGCGTACTGCAGACTTGCAGCGCGCACAAAGCCCGAAGCAGCCGTTCCAGTCCGTCGGGTGCGCACTGGCAGGCTTGCGCCAAGGTCAGTACATCGCAGCTTGCACTGCCCAGTTGATCTGGCAAATCCAGTTGAACCGCCGCGTGCAGAGCCTGTGTATGCCAGCAGGAAGTGATTTGCCTTATGAGGCGCTGCCGGGACACAACAGTGCAGTTTGCTGGACGTTTTTGTTTGGCCTGCATCGCTACTCCTGGGGAATGTTGTAGTCGCGGATGAATTGCCGCCAAACGGTGGTGGTTGATTCGATTGCTGCGCCCATTTGCTGCGGCGTTCCGCC
>Ga0194047_10002630_pt1 | contig 10225 bp, 8 predicted proteins | sample JunL225m_MetaG_2_FD_160070 | JGI IMG/M metagenome (GOLD analysis project Ga0194047, IMG submission 160070) | Anoxic zone freshwater microbial communities from boreal shield lake in IISD Experimental Lakes Area, Ontario, Canada - Jun2016-L221-5m | ecosystem: Environmental > Aquatic > Freshwater >...
CACTCTTACTGAATAGTTGTTGTAAATAGGAGTGAATGGTTTTATTGTCGAATAATAAAAATGAATCGGAATTATTCATTCTAAATCCTGCAGAAGTGAAATAGTAAATCATCCGATTGCGAAACATTGATTTAATCTTTTTACATTATAAAATCTACTTATTCATTTCAAAAAATGAAATCCAATGAAATTAATATTCCCGATTAACGTCCCATTGTTCCAAGTAGTCTGCTACTCTTCTCACAAATTGCCCACCAAGCGAACCATCGACAACCCTATGATCGTAGGAATGTGAAAGAAACATAAAGTGACGAACTCCTATTAAATCTCCATCCGGAGTTTCAATTACAGCTGGTTTTTTCTTGATAACACCTACAGCCAAAATGGCAACTTGGGGTTGACTGATAATAGGAGTTCCCATAACATTACCAAATGAACCCACATTAGAAATTGTATAAGTCCCCCCCTGAATATCATCAGGTGTTAGCTTTCCACTTCTTGCACGGCTTGATAAATCGTTTACCTGTTTAGTTAATCCTACTAAATTAAGAGTATCAGCATTACGAATAACGGGAACAATCAAATTACCTGAAGAAAGCGCAGTGGCCATACCAATATTAATGTTTTTCCGTTTGATAATTCTCGAACCATCGACAGAAATATTTATCATCGGAAAGTCTTTAATAGCTCGAGCAAGTGCCTCAATAAATATGGGTGTAAAAGTCAATTTTTCGCCTTCACGTTTTTCGAAATTGGACTTCACTTTTTCTCTCCATTTCACAATATTGGTAACATCTGCTTCAACAAAAGAAGTTACATGTGCAGAAGTTTGTTTACTCATGATCATATGATCAGCAATAATCTTCCGCATTCTGTCCATTTCAATTATTTCATCTCCTACAGATGAACTTACAGCAGGCTTATGATGAGGTATTGGAGCGCTTGAGCTAACTGTAGGAGTCGATAACTCAACTTTTGCTGGTTGAGCCTTAGTTCTATTTAGAATGTACGCCAAAATATCATTTTTTGTAACCCTGCCATTTGCTCCTGTTCCCGTAATACTATCCAATTCCTTTATTGCAACACCTTCTGCCTTTGCAATGTTGCGCACCAAAGGGGAGTAAAATTTGCCAGAAGAAGAATGATTCTCTAATTGAGATGCTTCAGATACTGAGGATTCTATATTTTCCTTTTGGACACTAATTGACACTTCTTTTATTGCTGCTTTTACTTCCGTTGCAACAACCTGAGCAGTTGCATCAGTGGAAATGATGGCAATCACTTTTCCTACCTGCACCACTTCTCCTTCGTTAAACAATCGTTTAACCAATACACCTTCTGATGTTGAAGGTATCTCCGAATCCACCTTGTCTGTTGCTATTTCCAGCACTATTTCATCAGCCGCTATTTTATCACCCTCCTTTTTTAGCCATTTAATGATGGTGGCTTCCGCAACACTCTCACCCATTTTTGGCATTATCAATTCTACTTCTGGCATTTTTTTGTGCTTATTTTTTATTAATATTAATTCTACTTATTATGAAAGTTACGCGAACAAAGGAAAATCCTTCATCAATTTGTTAACTTCCTTTCTCACTTCTTTTATTACCTTTTCATTTTCTGCGTTCATCAGAGCTTTATCAATTAGGCTAACAATCTTAGGGATGTGTTTTTCTTTAATGCCTCTAGTGGTAATAGCCGAAGTCCCCACACGTATTCCTGAAGTTACAAAGGGTGATTTATCATCGAATGGAACCATGTTTTTGTTCACTGTGATATCTGCCTGTACCAATAAATTTTCTGCTAATTTTCCTGTTAAATTTTTAGAACGCAAATCAATTAACATACAATGATTATCGGTTCCTCCTGAAATAACCTTGTACCCTAAATCCATAAAACACTTGGCCATTAACTTTGCATTTTTCATTACCTGTATGCAATATTTCATGTAGCTTTCGTCTAAGGCTTCGGCAAATGCAACAGCTTTCGCTCCAATGATATGTTCGAGAGGGCCGCCTTGTGTACCTGGAAAAACAGCAGCATCAAGTATCTGAGACATCATTTTTGTTTCCCCCTTAGGAGTTTTTTCTCCCCAAGGATTAGGGAAATCTTTCCCAAGCATAATCATTCCTCCTCTTGGACCTCTTAATGTTTTGTGAGTGGTAGTAGTAACAATGTGGCAATATGGCAAAGGATCGTTTAGTAATCCCCTTGCAATAAGACCTGACGGATGAGATATATCAGCCAACAATAGAGCACCCACTTTATCCGCGATTTTTCTTAATTTTTTATAATCCCAGTCGCGCGAATAAGCCGATGCACCACAAATTATTAATTTCGGCTTTTCCTTAATGGCAATTTCTTCAACTTTATTAAAATTCACTTTGCCGGTTTTTTCCTCTACACCATAAAAACTGGGCACATATAATTTACCGGAAAAATTTACTGGAGAACCATGAGTTAAATGTCCTCCATGCGACAAATCAAACCCAAGAATTTTATCTCCAGGTTTAAGTACTCCCAGCATAACAGCTGCGTTAGCTTGGGCACCTGAATGGGGCTGAACGTTTACCCATTCTGCATTAAACAGTTTTTTGGCTCTGTCAATTGCAAGTTGCTCTACCTTATCCACCACTTCGCAACCGCCATAATATCTCTTACCTGGAAGACCTTCTGCATATTTATTGACAAGCACTGAACCCATAGCCCTCATCACTTGATCACTTACATAATTTTCGGAAGCGATAAGTTCTAACCCTATTGTTTGTCTTTTCTTTTCTTCGTCTATTAAATCAAAAATTGCGCTGTCTTTTTTCATATTAGGATATCTATATTGATTTGTTTAATGTTTGCAAAATTATAAAAAGAAATCAGAACTTTGCCAACTGATGAGGGATGTTCAAAAATAAATTTATTGGTCTTTCTTACTAAGCTTAAAAGCCGGAACTAATATCATTAACAAAACAGGCGATTGAGCCATTCCCATAAGGTATCTAGCAATTGAGTACATACCAGTTGCTCCCCCTTTAAAAACATATCCCATTAACATAAAAAACAAAGAAAGTAACAAAACTCCACAAAAGGTAATAATGGTTATTCGAGAGTATATCTTTTCATTAAAAAACAATCGAACAACCACGATAGAAATTAATAAATAAATAACAGAAAAGGCAACAGTTAAAACCCATTTAAACCAAGAGAGTGTGTTGTATTCATAATTTTTGAGAAAATTCAAGCTCGAAGGCATTTGATAATCCATATCAGCATCCCAAGCCTGCATTAAAGCGTTAATATTTTTAAATAAAAAATCACGATAAAAGCCCACCACCAACATGGCCACGATTAGTAAAAATAAAATAATATTCTTTTTTTTCGACTTCATTTTAATTGGGCGAAGATAATTGATAAAAAGAAAGGAATGTGGTTAATCTAAAATATTTTTAAAGAATGATAATTTGAACTATTTTTGCAAACACAATTTTAATGTCATCACAAAACAGCTTCTAAACAATATGAAAAAATATATCTATTTATCTGCATTCCTCCTGCTTTCAGTTATCGCAAATGCCCAAATGCATGTTAAAGACACCTCTGCAAGGCATCCGGAAACTCCAAAATACGGCAATTCGAAATTTGAGTGGAAGATTATTGACGCTCCAAATGGTACACATGGTTATGAAATATATGTTGACGGAGGAAAAGACCCATTAATTCATCAAACTTCTATTCCAAGCATGCCTGGCAATGATGGTTTCAAAACCAAGATAGATGCACAGAATTGTGCAAAATATATTATCACCAAAATTCAGAGAGGTGAATTTCCTCCCTCTGTTACACAGGATGAACTCAAAAAAATAAAAGTGCTGCACTAAATAATCAAGCAATGCTGTTTGTAGAAGAGTCTTCTCCTCTTCATTTTTGTTTTTTAGAATATGGCATCATTTCATCCATTCCAATAGCAGCGATGTACTAACTATTCTTTTTATGACCTGCCATCATTTTACTGATGTATTTCCCAACAATGTCGAATTCAAGATTTACGATGGTTCCAATCTGAAATGCATGAAAATTGGTGTGTTCGTAGGTATAAGGAATGATACAAACAGAAAAAGTATTTTGTTTGGAATTAACCACAGTAAGGCTTACACCATTGATGGATATACTTCCTTTTTCGACCGTGAGATTATTAAAACCAAGGTCGTATTCAAATGTGAACATCCAGCTTCCGTTAGTTTCCTGCACATTGGTACATGTGCCGGTTTGGTCAACGTGCCCTTGTACAATATGTCCGTCAAGCCGGTCACCCAGCTTCATACAACGTTCGAGGTTAATTTTATCTCCAATTGAAAGTTTGCCGAGATTGGATTTTTGCAGGGTTTCGTCAATGGCTGTAACGGTGTATTCATCTCCCGAAACATTTACTACCGTCAGGCAAACTCCGTTGTGTGCCACACTCTGATCTACTTTTAGCGCATGTGTGAAACTGCTTTTTACAGTAATGTGTAAGTTGTTTAATTCTTTTCGCAGGTTGGTAATTTCTCCAAGTGCTTCAATTATTCCTGAAAACATAAGTTTAATGAGCCGGTGAAGCTCCTTCTTTAAATAGCTGAATAAATCCTTTTAATATTCTCGGACGAATTCCGTCCACACGAATTTCATTTACTATACAGATGTAATAATACACCCCGTCTGGGCAAATCCCTTTAGTATCCTTATTTTTTCCATCCCATAAAATATCCTTATTTTCGGTTTGAAACATCAGTACTCCCCAGCGGTCATAAATTTTCATATCAACATCTTTAACATATCGGTATCCGGGCAACGGAGTAACCATATCGTTAATATTATCACCATTTGGAGTAAACACATTTGGCAACTCGTATTCAGGACAATTATCAACACATATTTTATTTACAATAGGGCTTTCGTTTGGAATAATAGCAGAATCGACTGCTGTTACAGCGTAGCAGCCCGCTACAGTTGGTTCGCCCTGGAAAGTATAAATATGAGAAAAACTAGTAATGCTCATGTCGGTGGTGGAGTATATAAGCTGTAATGGGTCGTTGCTTGTATATGCAAAATAAATATTAATCTGTACAGCGTCATGGCTGCAGTATGTATTCGGATTAGTCCATGAAACAACATTTTCAAAAATGCCGCAATCATTTTCTACCATAAAGTTTGGCTGACATGGAGGAATTAAATCAACCGGCCTGCCACATTGTATTTGCGAAGTATTTACCAATGGGCCGTGAATAAGTGTATCGGTGTATTCTCCGTAGGTTTTTATTTTATAACAATACAACTGGCCGTTCACCAAACCTGTATCTGTATAAGAGTTGGAATGCGTACTATCCAGAAAAGCAAAAACTCCTGGAATATTAGTTTCCTTAAAAATGTCGTATCGGTAATTAGCCCAAGGCACATTAACCTGCCAGGTTAATGTTAATTGTCCGCCCGAAGGTGTTGTATTGAGGAACACAGATGAAGCTGAATTGGTAGAACCTTTCAGAATGCTGTTGGCATAAAAATCGATTCTGTAAACATAAGAAGTATCCGCAGTATGCAATCCGGTGCTAACAAAACCTGTATCGGGTAGTTGATAATACGAATTGTAAATATAATCTGAGTTAAGCGAAATCTGGTGATACAACAAACTTCCACTTGTACGAGCAGCCCGCATTACTTTATATTGATAAGGAGGAGGATTAACTATAGTATCTAAATTGGGTAGGGATGACAAAGGTTTTATCCAATGAGTCCAAATGGTATGACTATTTCCTGTACTTATTACAGATACATTTGTAATAACCGGAACATCTCTAACCAGCATGGCACAAACGTTTCCGGAGGCATAACTCTGCGAACCATCGGAATAATATGCTACCACTATATAAGAATAATTGATTCCATTTACCAAACCGTTTCCGCTATTATTGTCTGTAAAAGTAGTGGTGGTAGGACCCGTATTACCTATTAAAGTATAACCTGTAGAACTAGGTAATCCGGTCTGGCATAAATCGTGTACAAATGGGTCGCATGAATTTTTACGATAGACATGATATCCTGTGAGTGGATTATTACCAATAGTGGAGTTACAAATAGAAGGCGACCAATTAACAATAATACTTGCACCACTTGGTGTGGCCGAAAGTATAGTAGGAGCCGGGGCAATCACTCTGATAAAAACAGATTTGTAATCAACCAAAGGATTGGGCACATTGCTGTCCGTTGCTTTAAAAGTAACCAAGTACGGAAGCAATTGCACCTCGCTGCAATTTGGTGTCCAGTTAAACGAACCGTTAACAGGGGTTAATGTTGGTGTTGAGGTAAAGGTGGCCGAGGGAGTTATCTGAAACGGTCCTCCCGAAGCAGCTAACGAAACAACATCATTTTCGACATCATGAGCTGTTACGGTAAAATGCAAATTGGTTCCGGCTACAATACAGGTATCATTTATTGGATTTATTTGAGGAGGATTGTTCATACAAGAGGCAACTGTAATTTGCATGTCGCGCAAAACCGCTCCTATGTAATAACGAACGGGACTACCCTGCAAACGTCTGTACTCCTTAATCAATATTGCAATATTATAATTACAAATTTGATTTGGTGAACACCATACCAAATCACCCCTCAGAGCATCAATACTGCTATACGACATATTAGGAGGCATAGACCATCCGGGAATAGCCACACCTCCGGCCAAACAAGTGGTTAAGCTGTATGACAAGCTATCACCATCAGGGTCGTAAGCACCGGGGTTGTGATAAAAACAAACACCAACACAGGCATCGTCCAAAGGCATATTTAACAATACAGGAGAATTATTGGGGCCTAAAAATGGGTTAATAATTAAATAAGTACTCAACGAAAAGGAAGTGTTTACCGAATTAGGAATATTACACGTTCCGGCATTTCGATTCATATCATCCATTGTTATTTGATATCCTAATGGATTAGGACTCGGGCCTGAATATTCGTGAGTAACTTCATACACGTTCTTTTTGGTACAAGGTGTAATTTGAACACCATCGTGTGTGGACGGACATTGAATACTTGGTCCATTTACTCGGGGAGCAATAACACTATCGGTACCATCTCCGAATCGAACGGCAAGCTCGCACCGGTCGGCTTGTGTATTGCAAGTATTAGTATAAGTAGTGACAATAATTTTGTACAAATACGGATGGTCGGGATAACTGCCTACCCATTGATAAGTTATTTCGCCTGCACGATTATGCGTTGCAAAACCCTTGCTGTATGCAACGATGAAGAGAATAACTACAAGTACAAACTTTTTCATTTATTAATATGCCCTTGAATCGGACTGCTAAATTACTCAATTTAATTAACACAGATACATTACAACTGTTTATTTTTTATCGCAAAATTAATCAGAAGCCAAAACAGATTGCCATTTTTTATTTTTCCTTACTTCGTTCGTTTAAATAAATCCTATCTTTGAATCGAAAAAAAGTAAAAGGTTTAACCATTATGTCAAGAATACTCACAGGAGTACAAAGTACCAATATTCCTCACTTGGGGAATATTTTGGGAGCCATTATTCCGGCTATTGAACTATCAAAAAAAGCAGGAAATGATTCTCTTTTTTTTATTGCAGATTTGCATGCATTAACTTCTATAAAGGATGCTGCATTTATAAAAGAAAGCACTGCTTCGGTGGCTGCTGCATGGCTTGCTTTTGGGTTTGATACGGATAAAAATATTTTTTATCGTCAGAGCGATGTGCCCGAAGTATGCGAACTTACTTGGTATTTGAATTGTTTAACTCCATTTCCGATGCTTGCAAATGCGCATTCGTTTAAAGATAAATCAGAACGTTTGGCCGATGTTAATGCCGGTTTATTTACTTATCCGGTGCTGATGGCTGCCGATATTATACTTTACGATGCACATTATGTTCCGGTAGGAAAAGACCAGATGCAACATTTGGAAATGACCAGAGATATTGCCGAAAAATTCAATAATATGTATGGCGAGTGTTTTGTTATTCCCGAAGGAAAAGTGAATGAAGAAACTATGCTTGTACCGGGTATTGACGGAAAAAAGATGAGCAAGTCGTTAAACAATTTTATCAATATTTTTCTTCCTGAAAAAGAACTAAAAAAAGTGGTGATGAGCATTGTTACCGATGCCACTCCGCTCGAAGCGCCTAAAAACCCTGACACCTGTAATGTTTTTGCTTTGTTCAAACTGCTGGCAGATGAACAACAAATAGCCGAAATGAAAGCCAATTACCTGAAAGGTGGTTATGGTTACGGACATGCCAAAAATGCATTGCTGGAAGTAATACTTACTAAATTTAAAACTCCCCGCGAAACCTATTCGTATTACATGACCAACCGAAACGAGTTGGACACAAAACTGCTTATTGGTGCCGAAAAAGCAAGAGTTATTGCACAAGCCACATTAAACCGTGTGAGAGAAAAGCTAGGATTCAGAGTGGGGTAACCTGACTACAAGAAACGAAAAACAATAAAAAAGCCCCGAAAGTTCGGGGCTTTTTTGTGCTTAAAATAAGATAGCGTTTTATTTTGTAACAACTAATTTACGAATCAAAATACCTTGTTCGGTAATAACTTTTAATGTATAGGTTCCCATTCCAAAACCCGACAAATCAATTACAGATTTACTTGACGTGATGTCTTTTTTCATTAATAATTTGCCAATTAAATTGTACACTTCCAATTGTGAATTTTCATTTATTTTTGTGTTGATTTCGAACATTCCTGTTGAAGATGGATTAGGAAACACACTTACCGAACCTAATGAATTGTTGGCAATACCCACAGTAGAAATGGTAACTGTTTGCGTATTCAAACTCGAATTGCAACTATTAGTTGCAGTTAATACCACTGTAAAGTTTCCGTTTGAAGTATAAGTATGGGTAGGGTTTGGAGAATTGTCTATAGGCGACCCATCACCAAAATCCCATGAATAAGAAGTGGCATTGGTTGAAGTATTAGTAAATACAACTGTAGGTGCGTTAGTAGCATCGTAGGTATAAACAGCAGCAGCAGTGCCCAAAACAGTAACCTGTACTTGTTTGGTGTCGATACAACCATGCATCAACCCACCAATGGTAACTAATGTAACTGTATCCAAACCGGCAGCAGCATAGATATAAGAAGCTACATCATGAGTCCATTGCAACGGAGTCCCATCGCCCATTACCCAGGCATAAGTGGAGTCGGAGCCAACAAGACCCCAGTGTGAAGCAAAACCATTAAATGTGTACATATAATTTTCGACTATTCCGGCAGGAGAAGTATTATTGGTTAATGCTATGGACTGACCCAAACACACGGGCGATGTGGTTACAGTAAAATCGGTAGCAATACTGTATGAAATAACAGGAGCAATGATGGCTTCATAGGCCTCATTATTGGTATAACCAATAGTTGCCCACAAACCGGAAGAGGTGTTCCATCCGCCAAGCAGGGCTACATTAAGATACGATAAATTTTCGTCATACGTTCCTACAGCTGCATTGTTCGAGAAAATAACCAATGTATCCGTGGGGCTAGTATTGTTAATGGCCACTGCATAATTTCCGGTAACAGTTTGAGGAATTGTGAACATTGCTGTTCTGTATTTAAACGAAGTGTCCATCGAAATGAGTCTGGTAGCAATTACTGTGGTTGGCATATTATTGGCATCCACATTATATAAGGTGGCTGTAGCCGTAACCGTTTGGTTAGGATTCATGGCATCAACCACTCCTCCGTAAAACGAAATACCTTTTACAGTAAGCGAAGTGGTATTGGTAAATGCTTGCGAATACTCCGTAATACCTCCGATATACAAAGGAATACCTCCGTAAGAACTAGTTCCTAGATAGGCTTCTTTCAATACTGTGTACAAAATGGTATCGTTTGCACAGGCTATGTTTTTTGCCTGAGGAGCACGATTTAATTCGGGTGCAGGTAATGTACCGGGTATTCTATGTATGTTCAATCCTGAATTTTGAGCAAGTAGAGTAACTCCTGCTGAGAGAATAATGGTAGTAGTTAGTAATAGTTTTTTCATGTTTTTTTGAATTAATGTTTAATAAATCTGAGTTTACGGATGGCAAAAGTAAAATAAATAGGCAAATGACAATATGATATTTTGCAAATTATCGACTGGTTTTTCTTTGGTGCTTAAATTAAGTAACGAGGAAAGAATTTTGTTAATTGGTTTGGTGGGCATTGATTGGTGA
>Ga0194047_10002631_pt1 | contig 10223 bp, 10 predicted proteins | sample JunL225m_MetaG_2_FD_160070 | JGI IMG/M metagenome (GOLD analysis project Ga0194047, IMG submission 160070) | Anoxic zone freshwater microbial communities from boreal shield lake in IISD Experimental Lakes Area, Ontario, Canada - Jun2016-L221-5m | ecosystem: Environmental > Aquatic > Freshwater...
TCTCCACAGGGTGTGGCAATGGGCGAGGTCCTGGCTGCTGCGGATCTGGTTCTGGTGCCCGAGCTGATGCTCACCGAGGGACCAACGCTCTATGGCGGCTCCAACGTGCCGGACAACTGGAGGCAGCGGGTCTGCAGCAGCGATTTGAGCGCGCTGTAGCTCTTGTGGACCACATCGAACCTGATCGCACCCTGCAGGCCGAGGACCCTGCCCTGGCCATCCATCTTGATCATCCCGTGGTCGACTGCCTCTATCTGGTGCTGGCCCGCCGGGAGGTGGCGGCGCTGCTCAGCGCAGATCAGCGTCTGATGAAGCTGGCTGCCAGGGTGTTGCCATGAGCAACCGAGCTGCGATAGACGCATCAAACGGCGGGACCTGCCCTTTAATGGTGCCTGGCTGACTTGTCCCGGTACCTGGAGGATCGGACCCCATGAGTGTCACTCTGAGACGCGTTGGCGAAGCCGTGGAGGTTCTGGAATGTGCGAGCTCGCTGCCTGAAGGGCAGGAGGTGGTCCTCTTCACCGCCTCAGATCTGAAGAATCTGGATCGTGAGCGCCGTGATGAAGTGGATCTGCAAATGCCTTCCTTCCTGCGCGGCGCCGAAGACGAAGACACCGACGAGCTGTTCCACCTATGAATTCCCCCGCCTGGAGCGGTCAGTTCGTGGTTATCGACTGGCCGTTCACCGATCGCACAATCAGCAAGCACCGGCCACCGAAGGACTTTGAGCAGCCGGATGCCCATAGGGATCGGCCTGAGATGAAGGACAGCAGCCGAGGGCCTGCCGAGTCGGCGCTGGTGGTAACGCCAGACGTTCTGGCCAAAGGGCAACCCAAGACAACCTCGCCCCTGCGACTCCGGAACAGCCTGAAGATCCATGAGGCGCTAGTCAAAGACGAAGCCGCCCTGACGAGCACGCTTGATTTTTGGACAACCTTCGGAAATCAGGATGCCGCTTTCAGGCAGGAGTGGGCCCTTTCACTTGCAATTCAACAGCAATGACCGTCTATATAACTGGCCCAAGCGGATTCGCAGGCAAAGCGATTTCTAATTGGCTTGAGCTTGGTGGCCATGAAGTTGTAGGATTGAATCGCGAATCAATTCATCATCTCAACATCAAGCCGGATGCTGGTTCGCATGCCTTGATCCACTGCGCTTGGGCCGGCGTTCTTGGCAAGGACCGCAACTCAACCTTGCAAGATCAAAATATTGAGTTATGCGAAAAGATACTGGGCTTGGCAGAATTTCTAAAAATTGACCAGATCATTGCCTTTGGTTCTCAGGCAGAGTATGGGAACCCAAATCATAAAGTAGATGAAACGGCTCGATTGCAGCCAACCACCCGTTACGGAGAAATTAAGATCGCTTGCCAGGAGCTTTTGAATCAAGGGTGCATCAAGCAAAATATCCCGTTCATTTGGCTCCGCCTTTTTGATCCCTATGGGCCTGGCGATCGGCCTGAATGGTTTTTACCTTATGTCATCCAAAGTGCTCTGCTGGACAGATCGCCAGAGCTCACCGAATGCACTCAGATCTGGGATTATATTTATATAGACGATGTATGCCGCTGTGTTGAGCTTGTGCTGGCCCAACAAATGAGTTTAAGTCTGAGTGGTTGCTACAATCTCTCCAGTAACGACCCTATTGTTCTTCGAGACTTGGTCAGTATGGTTTTTGAAAAAATCAAGCCACCCAGCGCACGTCCAGTTTTTGGCTATCGCCCATTTAGGGATGATCAAGTTCTACATCTTCAAGGATGCAATGAAAAGCTAAAAACTGATTTTGGCTGGGCGCCCCAAGTTAGCATCAGTGATGGGCTGGAAAAAACAATTAGTTACGAACGAAATCGTTCCAATCGTTCATCATGAAACCAGCGGAGCTTCAAAAGGAGATTCGGCTGCGAGCAGCTCGAATTATTACCAACGCAAGCAGCTCTCACATTGGAGGAGTTTTTTCTTCGGCAGATATTTTGGCTATTCTTTATGGTGAGATTCTTGCACGAACGGATGCTGGATTCATTGATTCGTTCATTTTGTCAAAAGGCCATTGCTGTGCTGGAGTGTATTCAGCTCTAAATGCCCTGGGCTTCTTATCGGATGAGCTGCTTGACACCTATGCACAAGATGGATCTCCATTGATGGCCCATATCAGCCATCACGTTCCCCATGTGGAATTCTCTACAGGCTCTTTGGGCCATGGTTTACCTTTTGGAATCGGTAAAGCTTTGGCTTCCAAGGCCAAAGGCAATGGAAAACATGTGTATGTTTTGCTCAGCGATGGCGAGTTGGATGAAGGAAGCAACTGGGAAGCTATTCATTTCGCCGGCCATCATAAGATTGATAATATAACGGCGATCATAGACTATAACAAGCTGCAAAGCCTAACGACAACTCGTGAAACGCTAGACTTAGAGCCACTGAGCGATAAATTCAAAGCGTTTAGATGGAACTGCCTTCGATGTAACGGTCATAATATAGATGATCTTAGGGCCGCATTTGAGGTCCCTCACAACAATAGCCCAAAGATAATTTTGTGCGACACAATTAAAGGCCATCCTGTTGATTTCATGTTAAACCAAGTTGTTTGGCACTATAGACCCCCATCCGCTGAACAGTTAGCGGTCATCACACAGCAGTTAAACAGGGTGTACCAATGAGAACCACCTTCATTGAATCATTGATTAGCCTGCGAAGGCAAAAGAATGATGTATTCTTTTTGGTTGGCGATCTTGGCTACTCAGTAATCGAACCCTTTCAAACGGAGTTCCCGGAATCCTTCTACAACATAGGCATTGCCGAACAAAATATGGCCGGCATAGCGGCTGGCATTGCCTCAGAAGGAAACCAAGTCTTCATATATTCAATAGGTAACTTTAATACATTTCGGTGTGCAGAACAAATTAGAAATGATATTGATTATCATAATCTTCCTGTCTGCACTGTTAGTGTGGGTGGTGGCGTGGCATACGGAAACATGGGATACTCCCATCATGCGATACAGGATTATGCATTAATGCGTAGCTTTCCTAACATGCTAATATGCGCGCCATCTTGTCCACTTGAAACTAAACTCTGCATGGACTTGATTGCTGAACGTCGTGGTCCTGCATACCTGCGCCTTCACAAGGCTGGTGAGCCCGACATCACCGGATGCACTGATCCATTGGAACCGGGTGTTCCAAGATTTATTGCGGGCAACAAAACTTCCTCCACCGCAATCCTGGCAACTGGTTTCGCTGCACAGGGAGTGATTGATAAAGTGAGGGAATCAGATAAATACGCTTTATTTAGCATGCCAGCGTGGGGGATGCGCTTTAGAGATCATGTTCAATCTTTTGCTAGTAATTATCTGCAAATCATCACGCTTGAAGATCATTTAATGGATGGTGGCTTCGGATCCTGGATTTTGGAGTCCCTTGCGGGAACAATTCATGCCTCAAAAATTCATATTCAAGCACTTCCACTAGAGGCAGTTGGCAAGGTTGGGAAAGAGTCCTATATTCACCAGCTGTCCCATTTATTTGACATCTAGTAATCAAGGCTTGCCACGCTACGCTGTCTAATCTTTCCCTCATCCCTTCAATGAAAATCGAAAGCCTTAACCAGTGCCGCATCTGCAATAGTGGAAATCTTCATCGCTTTCTGCATCTTCCTCTGATGCCACTCACCGATGATTTTCTTCCCTGTGATCGTCTGGGAAGCGAATTTCTACACGACATCAATGTCTTCGTTTGCGATGACTGCCACACCGCGCAGACCCTTCACGACGTTGACATGGGTGACTACTATGAGGATTATCAATATGCTGTTGGTGCTTCGCCCACGGCAAGCCGCTTTATGCGAATTCTATCGCAGAATCTGCTTTCGAAGTTCTTACCTAACAAAAGCGGATTAAAAGTGATCGAGGTTGGCTCTGGTGATGGCGGTCAGCTTTTAGCTTTTCAAGAGCTTGGTTGTAATGTGATGGGCTACGAGCCTTCCTCAACCCTGTCACGTATCGCTGCGGAAAAAGGGGTACCAACTATTCAAGGTCTTTTTACCAAGGAATCTATCCATGAACTCCCTGCTGAATGGCAGCGGGCAGATGTAGTGATGCTTTCTTACACATTTGATCATTTGCCACACCCGCGTGAATTTGTTTCAGCGGCGAAGCAAATCCTAGATCCTGAGCACGGGTTACTGGTCGTTGAAATTCATAATCTTCAAAGAATATTTGAACGACAAGAATACTGCCTATTCGAACATGAACATACGATTTACCTTACCGAAGCGACCGCTGCTGCGCTTTGTCAGCGAGAAGGGATGACAATCCTTGATTTCGACCTTCTGCCGGAGGTGGATCGTCGTGCGAACTCGCTTATTTTTGTGGCTGCACCTACTGACTCGAAACTCGCGAAAACATTAGGGATGGCTCCAGTTAGCACATCTTCTGATTATTTGAGTAAATCATTCTATGACGAACAGGCCTTACTCATACAAAGTGGGATCGCGAATCTTAATGCATTCGTCTCTAAAGTTACAGAGGCTGGCAAAACTATTGCTGGCTATGGTGCCGGTGGCCGCGGAGTGATGACGTTGGCAGCGATGACCAGCGCATCTCAGCTACTTTACTTGGCCGACAAGAAACCGAAGAGCGACAACCTTTATGTACCGAAATCCGCCCTTCGTCTTGTTGGGATTGAAGCACTCCGTGATCAGCCAGTGGATGAGATATTAGTATTTAGCTTTGGCTATATGAAGGAGATTCAGGCTGATCTTGTGCATTATGGGTACAAACCAGAACAGCTCCATTCACTTCTAAACGTGCTGGAAGGCCATTCATGACATTTCATTTTTGCGACCCGCAGGCTGGGATCATTATATGCATATAATAAATATCCCCTTTAGAAATGAACGCTGCTGAGATCTCAATGTCCAATGTCACTTTAATAGAAACATGGAGATTCTATTGATTTTTTTAAATGGAGATATGCGCTAGCCGTGATTTTTTGATCAAATTTGTTTGATGAAGCCGTGGTCGTCTAATGTAAATAGAGATTCGCAGGAACTTAGCGTACTTCGCACAATTGATGAAATTTCTTCGCGATACGATAGTGCAAGCACAAAAATTACTTCCGGTTGCAAGTTAATTGCTTCACTTGGGCTAACAATCCGGATATTTGTGTTTGGCACGAAAAGGCCATGCTTGTGTGGGTCGCTATCAATGATGCAAGAAATCCTGGTATAGATATCGGAAGAACATGCGGCAAGGATACTGAGGGTCTTGGCGCCACAGCCCCAGATGGCTAGTCGTTCTTTGGCTTGAGTAAGCTCCTTTATTTTCTCAGAAAAAGCATAACAAACTGCCTCGCGTTGCTGCACAACATCTAAAAAACAACTTTCAATATCTGGCTCATTTCTAACCCATAGCTCAAGGTAGTCTCCATCAAAAGACTCATTGCAGCTGATTACATTTAGCCCAACAGTGGAGGCGAGGCTAACAAGAGAATTTACGGAATAGTAATTAATATGGTCAGGGAAAAATTCAAAAAACCGTTTCATCCGTAGAGCTCTATGCCCGTTTGGAACCTCGATTAGTCCAACGGCCCCGGGATTAAGCATCAAGCGAATGCCATTTAGAACGTCAACCGGATCAGGCAGATGCTCGAACACTTGACGCGAAGCGAAACAGTCGAACTTTTCGGTTGTCAGTAAAGTGTTTGAATCGACATAGCCATTTAGTATCTCAAATCCATAACGCCTTGCCTCTTCAGCGAATTTCTTACTTGGTTCAATCCCAAGCACACGACCCACCTTCTTACGTGCATATTTCATGAACGACCCATCTCCGCATCCAATTTCAAGGAATGATTGAGGCCCCATATCACTCGCGTGCAGTCGAGCAAGCGTTTCCATTTGAGAACGCTGTAAGTCTTGAATCTTTTGGGAATAACTTGCCGTCATTAAATAGTCTTCGTAGTAGGACTGCGGCTGGAAATTATCGATAGTGATGTGTTGAGAGTTCGGATGGTATTTAAATTTGAGCTCAGATAACGGTATTGTTGTGTTTGCATTAGTGGCCAGGAACGATACATTTTCTGGCACGCGATTCATGGTGCCAAATCGATGGTAGTTGGTATCATTGAGAGGCGGAAAAAAGGTCATTGTTGTTCGGTAGCTCTTGATTGGGGATGCGGCGCTTGGCGAAGAACAAGCGACAGAAATAATGTTAACATCCTATGGCAAGGCCTTTACTGCTGCCTGTAAGTTCATGAAGCACTAAGCGTTAACTGCGAAAAAAAGAACCTGGTGCCTCCTGTGTTTGATATGAGCATTTTTTTGGCCGGATCGGTTAGGCTTTGGCTTAATTACTGCCCCCTCTCTGGTTTCACTTTGTTCTTTTTGGTTAGTTATGGCCCTCAAAAGACAGACCTCTCTCCCTTAATTGTGCTTTGCATAACACTAGATAGCGGGCCATGAAAGGTTTGAGAATGTGTCGGTAGATTGCTTTCCAGCGGTTCATGAGTATGCCCACCACGCATTTCTTCTTAAACGTGAATTGGGGTATGTTCACTCGGAATGGTTACTCACAACTCGCTTGGCCATGAGTCTTGGAAGCCGTTGGCCTTGCCTCAACTTTCTTGCTATTCGCTCCCCTAGTAGAAGGAATCGGCAAAGTCCATCTTCTCTTCGCCTGAGGGCAGGATTGCTACTTATTTTAAGTCAGGTCTGGGTCCGTTCCAGTGGTTCAAAGCCCCCTTGGCCTCAACTCCTACGTAGCCTAAGGTAAGCGTATAACTTTCTGACGTACGGCCCAGTGGCTGGAGTTGCAGGGGATGGACATGTTCGTTTCCTTGGTTTGAGTTCTGCCTCAACCAGACAACCCTTGCTCAAGTCCTAGGCTGCCGCACCTGAGCTGGCCTCGCTACTGGATCGCAGTAGGGTCGGGGAGCGGATCCCTGAGCTGGCCAGCTATTGCTATTGTTTTTAGCAGTTGATCGAACTTGAGGCCTCCTGTGTGATCGGTGCGGACTGCCATGTACGAAGGAAGGAGTGGAACCTTCCCCCAATTTCCCGAGCCCCGCTGGCGTAAAGTATTCAAAATAAACGTGCTGGAGCGACTCGACTTGTAAATCAGCGACGCACTAAGGGGCTCGTCACCTTTCCCATCGTCGCAATCCATCACCCGCCAGCTAGGGAGGTTTTGTCTGAGTAGGAAGATGACTGGCTCTTTGGCTGCCGCCGCATCTTTGATGCCGAGAGCATTGCCACTATCCAGGAACTAGATTACCTACCGACCCTTCAGCCCGCAAGCGCCAGAGAAGCGCAACCTGGATGACTCAGGCGATCCGAGTCTTTGAACTCCAAGAGGGTACGGCTGTTCGCAGAGCCGCCCATGAACCGGAGTTGGTACCACTATGGCGGGTGATAGCCTTGCCAAAAATACACCCTTGCGGGTTTGAGAGTTTCGTCATATCATTCTTCTCGATACACCTTGGATTAAGGAGCTGTTTTTCTCCTCTGGAATGAGACGGCTCACTATCCGAACCTGTTCAATCTCTGAAAAGTGCTTCCGGACCTTGTCCATCCGTCTACGCAGGCGGGCAGGGCCAATAGGGAGTATTGGCCTATATTAACTAATCTAAATCTAGTCCCGTCGATTTCATGTGTATTAAAGATGGAACCATCCAGCCAAATTTTCTTTCATATTTCTGGAGATCAGGACATGTGACTTTCCGCGCATCAAACTTTTTGTTTAATCGTTCTTGTCCCGAGTAATCATGGCACCTCTTCTCACGATCTGTATCCCAACCTACAACAGAAAATCCAGGCTTAAGAGTACCATTGATTCACTTTTGCCTCAGCTCACTAATGATGTAGAGTTGTTTGTATCTGACAATGCTTCTACTGATGGCACTGCTGCATTTCTCAGAGATCATCTAAGACGCATCAGTCTGTACCGTCAAGACCAGAATGTTGGGAGTGAAAAAAACATCCTAGCTTGCCTTGGCTTTGGCTCGGGACAGTATATATGGCTCCTAAATGATGATGATGTTATTTCTCCCAATGCAGTCGCCTCAATTCTTTCAGCAATTTGCCAATATGCACCTTTGCCACTGCTTTGGGCCCGAGCAGCAGATCCTTCCTTAGATGTAAGCACATTTGTTGAGAGTACTTGCCAAACCAGTTGGACAATGCTGGATGGAGATTCTTTTCTGCTAAATGTTGCTGAATGGATAACCTTCTGCCCCAGTATTATAGTTTCCAGGCAATGCATATCAATACCAACTCTTGAAACTTACATGGGCTCGCTGCTCATCCCAATGGCGCTGACACTGCATGCAGTAGCCAAAGAAAATCGAGTGTTAGTCTCTGACGCCCCACTTATTCTTTCTCAAGAAGGCGAGACCGGTCGTTATGATGTATTCACGATCTTTACTCATGGTATTAGAAAAGTATGTGCACCCTTCCATGGTCATCCCTTCAGCGCCATCGCGCTTGAGTATGTGTATAGATCTTGCTACATACGGACAATTCATGGACGTATTTATTCTTGGCCTTTGTCTTTATATTCTTCTTGGAACCTGTTAAGGCATGGGCTTAAATACAGGATTCTTTACCAAACTTACCTCCCTGCAATTGTGCAGCGATTTCGGGGCAGATTGCGTACTTGTTTGAAAAGGTTGTTCGCTCATTCAGTGTAAAATAGTATATTTGAGTAAGTGTTGCCCCGATAATCCTGCTTGCATGATCTAGCTTTAGTCTGTGGTGGGCAAGTTTTCTGGTTTCGGCTATAAGCATCGGTTCGTCAAAACGGTTCGTTATGGCCTGGCTTTAACGTGGACCTCACAAGCTAACAGGCCCCTTTGTGAGGTTGCCTATTGGCCATACTTGTCCAAGAGAAGCCGGATGAAACGCGACCTCCACAGCCCCGAACAGGCCATCCGCAAGCTGAGAACTGCTGATTAGCTGCTCAATTAGGGACTCCTAAATAAAACAAATAACGAGCTGGCTTGATTGCAGCCAATGACCAGTGCGTAGTCAGCTCTTTAGAACGGTTGTCCAGCAATAATCGATTCGGTTATCTATAGCAGGCAAATATTCCTGAGCGCCATCTTGAGGCAGCTTGTGGCCATTGCCAAGCGCAGACCCAGCCAACGATAGTGCCACAAAAGACGCGGAGGAGCCTCCGGATCTTCTCTGCGCACATCACCAGAAATGCCATGGAGATCGAGGTGTCAAGCGACATTCGCTTTTGGCCCTGCACAACAGCAAAAAATTCGTTGACAGCATAGTCTGTCGCCTAAGTTGAACTGTTGCTGCTATGAGCCGTGCTGCAGGGCGGTCTGTTGAGAAGCGAAAGAGGAGATCAGCCGGCCCTGATCTGCAGCACAGGTTTGCCTAACAAATGTCAATCAGCTTGGCCGTGTTCAGCCAGAGTGTCGTGGAACAGGCTTTGTACCGTTTTAAGGGTCATGTCATTAACCTCAATCCCTCACCATCAAAAACCCCTCTAGCTCCCTTCACCGCTTGCAGTTGGTATGGCTGTTCGGCTCCCGGGCAATGGGCCGGCACCAGAGCGGTTCCGATATCAAATTAAGCCTGGAAGGGCATCAGCTCACCCACCTAGATCGCCTGCAGCTCATGGCCGCGAACGTCAACTTACTGTTGCCTTAAAAGGTGGATCTGGTTCTTCGTCAGGAACTGCCGCCGGAGCTCTTGGCCCATTTGGATCGGGTGGGCCGCTGCATCTGGTATGAGCCAGGGCACTCCCCATGACAGCGGTGAGGTCGATCAGCAACTTGGACGGTCTTTCCTCCTTGCCGATTCCCCCCGCTCATCCCTCTCTCCTGTGCATCTGGTAAAACCGCATCACCGCCGGCGCCACGCTGCGCGAATCATGGCGGAGGGCGGCGCTGGGGCGGGCGCCCTGCAGGGAGGCCAGTGTCTCCATTAAGGGAAAAACGTCTGGGCCAAAGATGGAGACATCTATGACGGGAAATTCGGCATCTGCAAGCTACTGACTAAGAATTTTTCGCATCAATCTTTTTTCTACCGTAGCGCCTTGGGCCAGAAGCAACAGAACATGCCACTCAGATACCTACAAGGTTACCGCCGACTGGGATCACAACATCCGTGCGTGGGTTAAGGAGACACTGGAAAACCCAGCCCACCTGCGCGAAAATTGGCCTGTGATTGCAGGTATGGACTGGGTTGATGGGCAGCAAGCAGCTTGGCTTCGGA
>Ga0194047_10002632_pt1 | contig 10222 bp, 9 predicted proteins | sample JunL225m_MetaG_2_FD_160070 | JGI IMG/M metagenome (GOLD analysis project Ga0194047, IMG submission 160070) | Anoxic zone freshwater microbial communities from boreal shield lake in IISD Experimental Lakes Area, Ontario, Canada - Jun2016-L221-5m | ecosystem: Environmental > Aquatic > Freshwater >...
CTCTTTGTTGTCCATCTATAATTTCAAATGAGTTTAAATTATCTTCTAAAATAAAATGACCATAGTAATACTTCCCTTTTTTGATTTCCAAAATGTCGGAAACAAATTGTTTTAACTGTGGCTCCTCCCAAGCATAAGCTCTTTGGTATGAAGGAACTTTTAATTTTTTTCCATTGAATAAATCGCTTAATGTTAATTCTTTCTTACCTGTTTCCATATACCTACGAATAATTAGTCTTTTAGATTTGCAAATGGTCGCTTTTTAAATACTGATTTGAATTCCTGAATTAGTTTTGCCTCAATGGTTCCAGGGTCATCATTAGGTAACTCCTTCCAACATACAACCAAGTCTTTTGAATTCTTTAGTTGCCAAATAAGCCTGCCTCCCCAGTGGCCTATATTACGTCCTTGTCCAAAACCGAAGTACTGACGGAGCCTTGATTGCAATGTTGCATTGCTGCCATCCTTTCCAGCCTTGCCGATATAAACAACAATTGTATCATCTACCCAGTTGTCTTTTAGTTCTTCAATTGATACATTGGGGTCCTTACCCTTGAAGAACCCACCAGAGCCAGTTTGAAGGAATGCTGGTGGATTTGTTTCAAGATATAGGACAAGGTAAACTCCTTTGATTCTTGATATTGCAGAACTATCCTCAAATAGTTCTGACATTTTTTTGAAGCCGACAAATCCAGCTTTTTTTATTTCTTCTCTTCGGTTGAAATCCAATTTAAAAAGTTTGAATTGTCATTTTTTTGTTAAAAATTCACTAAAATTAATTAGTGCTTCATCGAGCCCTATAATACCTGCCTTATAAAGGCCTTCCAATATTTTTGTAAAATATAAATGCCTATAAAATTCGTCTTTAAACCCTCTTCTTTGCCCAGCGGGATGAGGAAGACCAATAACAATGAATGGATAATCATTTGGATATAAATCCCACAAATAATTTTCAACATTAGTTCCGAAACAAAAAACCAATTTTGGTTTAATTATTTCAATTTCTTTCATTAATATGTTTTCAACACAAATCTGTAAAGACCTATAATCGTAATCCTTTATTCCTTTATAATTATTATTTTCATTGTTTAGTCCACATTTTACAAGGTTTGTTAAGTAAGCATTTTTTAATTTAAATGTAAAAATAATACTGTTGAAAAGAGAACCGTATTTTCCACCTTTGAATTCACTTGGATAAGAATATTTCTGTTGTTTGTCATGAACCCAATACCATTCTTTGGTCGGCTTTTTCTTATGTCCATTATAATAATTTTCTTCGTAAAATCCCCAATCAATACTTGGCCCTTCCATCAAAAATATAACCCCTTCATCATGCCAATCCGATAGTTCTATATTCTGTTGGTCTGTTGCTAAAAGAATATCTTTTGTAGTCGCACCATGAGAAATATTTTGAAGCCTAAATGTATTGTCAGTCGGACATAAATTACATCCAATTTCTTCACACCTTGTACAAAATCCTATAATTTTATGTTTGTCATTATTAATGTAAACATTAAAGTCATATTTTTCGACATCGGTGTCTAAGATTAAAAGGTTGTTAAAGTTTAGCTGGTTCAAATCATCTGCCATAGGTTTTGTGTATAACTGATATTAATAGAAATTAATTATTACTGTGGTTGTTTTCATGAAGTTTAATTCAAGCCTACAACCTCTTGAGTTCGTCAAACTTTTCAAAAAGTTCAGCACCTGTTAGCTTTTCAATTTCTTTAATAATCAATTTAACTCTGAGGTTAATAAACTCAAGAAGACCTTCATTTACCTTTGTTGCCCAAATTGGACTACCATGATTAATAGGGATTAAATAGGAGGACATTGTTTTATTAAAGTGACTTAAATTTTCAAATCGAGTCAAATAAGTTTTTGGTAATGAGCTTCCAATAGAAATGTTTTTATAAGCATCCAAAAAGCAAATATTTGTTATACAGTTTATCCATTGTTCTTTAACCATATTTGATTCTAACAAGGCTTTAGGGAAAATATGATGTCTATGCTTTTTATTTGAAGCAGATGTGATATTGTCCAATAACATAGGGGTTCCATTGTCTAAATATAGTGGTTTTTTACTTTTTAACATTAAATAATAAGCTGTTGTGATTGAACCATTGTCCCTATAATCCGAGCGCATAAAGTCATAAACATTCACTTTTTTATCAATAGTATAAATTACCTTTTTTCCGTTAGCCAAAGACCTGAACAATTTTATATCAGATGGAATATTTTTATTAAATTCACTACCAGAGTATCTCCTATTGAGGCATGTGTGCCAAAACCACTTTCTTATTTGTTTGATTTGATATGATGTAGCTTTTTTATTGTTAATTGAAAAAAAGAAAGACAACATTGAGAACATATTAGATATTGGTAATTCTTTCAAGTTTTTGATAAAAAATTCTGATGCTAAAAAGTCAACGCACAGTTTGTATCCATTTTCAATTTTCTTCCATTCCTTTAGAAAGTCACTTTCCTTAGTATTTTGTTTGAGTATTTGGTTTAAGAAAGGTTTGAAACCAACACCACCAATTTTATCAGCACCAAAATATAATGCTATCGTGTTTTGTATTGCATCATCAGAAATCTCATTAAATCCATTTTGCAAATCCTTTTTTGTATCTTCGACATGGTCTCGTAAATGAACTGTAGTTGCTAAGGCAAATAATTCGTCAGCACGATTTAAACGCATTCCTGCTGAATTTACCCTTATGAAAATTTCTCTTGCTTGTTCAAAATCAAAACCGCGAAATTTTAAAATACTGAATTTATAATCATAAAAAGATTGATAGCATGATGAGGCTTCTGCTGCCTGATACTTCTTTAATTTTAAATTTTTGGCTAATTTGGCTGGTGTTGTGTTAAGCAATTCAGTTAGGTTAATAAAGCCATTATCCTCCTCGGATATTTTCCTGCGAAACACAAAGCGGTTTTCACTTTCCTTGTTGGTATCAAAGTATATTTCTTTGAAGTTAATCTTTGAGTTTACATCTCTGCTTGGTTCTATCCCGTTAAGGACTCCAAATATTGTTGAAAGTCTTTGCTGTCCATCTATAATAACTTCTGCAACAGATGCTTGCTTTCTGTATTGAGGTATTATCGTCTTTGAGTTAGGCCGTATTTCAAAAGCATTGCTTGTTTTCGTTTCCCATACCAGGGCAATACCTATTGGATAATTTTTATAAATGCTGTCCAAAAGTTTGCAGATGCTTTCCTTTTTCCAAACATAACTTCTCTGTATTTGGGGAATAGCGAAAACTCTTTCATCAAATTTTGTTTTAAGTTTTCGTAAATTAAAATCTTCAATGTAAAAGTCACTCATGCTTTTTTATTTGCGTTTATCAAAGTTAATTTCAAGTATTTATTTTCATTCAGTACTATTCTATAATTATTCCATGTTACATCAATACTTCCAAGTCTCAAAAGTAATAAACTAATCATAGCCAAAAAAAAATAAAAACTAACACAATTATATTTACCTAATTATTCAACTCATCATACGTATTGGATTTTTAATTACTATTGCTAAAGAAAGCAAAAGACTGTTCTTCAATTTTTCGCATTCCATTATAAAAAGTATTAAAAACACATTATTGACCAAGAACATTATGATAGACTTTATAGGAGATATACACGGGCACGCTGACGAACTTGAAGCCTTGCTCATGAAAATGGGCTACACGCAAAAAAACGGAAGTTATTCTCACCCCACCAGAAAAGCATTCTTTGTTGGTGACTACATAGACCGTGGTCCACGAATCAGGGAAACTCTAAGGATTGTTAGGGCAATGGTGGAAAGTGAAAATGCAATTGCTCTTATGGGCAACCACGAATACAATGCACTCTGTTTCCATTTTCAGGAAACCGAAAGAGGAGGGCATCTTCGCAAACACGAAATAAAAAATATTATACAACACTACGAAACACTAAAGCAGTTTCAGAACCTTCAGAAGGAATATGAGGATTATATTGATTGGTTCAAGACACTTCCATTATTTTATGAAACAGATAAATTTAGAGTTGTACACGCTTGTTGGGACAATGAACATATCAATTTCTTGAGAGAAATTTTAATTGAAAATAAATTGACGGATGACTTAATTTATCAATCCGTAAAAAAGGGAACACAGCTGAACATCGCTATTGAAGACACGTTGAAAGGGAAAGAAATAAAAGTACCTAATTGGAAAGGTTTCACAGATAAGGATGGAACAAATAGAAGTGAGATAAGAATTAAGTGGTGGGAAGACCCAACAAAAACAAATTATAGGGCAATCAGTGTTGAACCACTTGAAGACCTGCCCGAAACGCCTATTGAAACATCCCTATTGAAAAATGTAAATTATTATAATGAAACAGATAAACCAGTGTACTTTGGACACTACTGGCTAAAGGGAAATCCAACACTCTATAGGGATAATATTTGCTGCCTGGATTATAGTGTTGCGAAGAAGGGACACTTGGTGGCATATAGGTTTGATGGAGAGGAGGAATTGGATGAACGGAAAATGGTTTACGTATAGATTTCATAGCAAAGTATCGGCTCCTACAACTTTATTTATTGACGAAATTTTTCATTATTCGAAAAAATTCATCAATCTTTTCTTTTGAGTGCTCTTGATTTGGGTCTATCTTTGACAAAATATTTAACCAACAAATGTCTGAAAAAACCGTCTTCTCTATTTACCAGAAACATGAAGCAACAAAGCAATTTTCAGCCCTTTCCGACAAATTGTTTAATCATTATGTATTGGTAACACCAGCAGCTAATTATCGTCTCACCGAGATTGAATTTTATTACACAAATATTTGCTCGCACGAAATCAAGATTCTAGACCATTTCCCAATAGAGGCAGGAGTTCCATATATGCATGAGGATTTTCATCAAACAGGATTTCCTCACCCAGACCCTTACACACATGGGTTCGGCAACCAGCACAAAAGTGACTTTTGGTATTTACACAGCAATGGAAAAAGCCTCAAGAATGGTAATTACAAAGGGCTTGACTTGACAATCGGAAACGAAGGCGAATTTTCTTTTGGAGGAATCTTGATAAGAGGAATAAGAAATATTTCAGGAGAAGAGTATATAAACGGCCCTTGCAAAGTTGTTGATAGGATTATGATGGATTTGAAAATGACAAACATCAATGAAATGGCTGATATTTTAACCCTTTCAGCTTTGGATAAAAACAATGCGATTTACCTTGCTGAATACTCCTTTGATGATACAACTCATAAGCCTGAAGTGCCAATTCAAACTACCCGATATGGATTAAAAAAGAAATCCGAGGACGAAGGAAATTTTATTGAAAAGCCTTATCGTTTCATTGTTGAGCTGTCCCCAGCGAATAAATTCAAGAATAAGGAGGCGGCTCTACGCCAACTTTTACTCGAAAACAAACTTACAAAAGAGGAAGCAAGAACCATCCTTGGTTATAATATACCCTTGCAATGATAACAGATGAAGAAACCAATAAGATTTATCTTGCAGACTGCCTTCCAAAATGGCATCCTAAATTTTTCGAAAGATTTGAGAAGGTCCTAAAAGAATGCAATATCCAATTTGATTTCCTTCCTGGAACAAAAGACATCTGGGCGGTTGACTACATGCCCATCCAGGTAAGCACTGACAAGTTTATTCGCTTCAAGTATGCCCCTGACTATTTGCAACCAAAGAAGTACCATAAATACATTTCTGACTCCGAAACTATCTTCAAGGAAATAGGAATAGAAGCAAAACATTCAAATTTGATTGTAGACGGAGGAAATGTAGTTCGGTCAAGGGATAAGGTCATAATGTGCGATAAAGTGTCCTGCGAGAACAAAAATGTGCCAGAACGGGAATTGATTGGTACGCTGGAGGAGTTATTTGAGGTTGATAAGATTGTATTTGTTCCCTGGGACAGAAATGATAAGATTGGCCATGTAGACGGAATGGTAAGATTTATTGACAATGATACAGTCCTTATTAATGACCTCTCCATAGAGGACGAAGACTATCAGAGAAGCTTTAGAATGTCACTTCATAATGCAAGGCTGGACTGGGTAGAGTTGCCGTATAATCCACCTGTTGACCCGAATTCAGCAAGTGCAAAGGGTATCTACATAAACTACCTACGGATGGAACAAGCCATAATTATGCCTACTTTTGGAAACAAATATGACAAAAAGGCAATGAGGGTATTGGAAGAAGTTTTCACGGAAAAGGCAATAAAGAATATTGAGAGCAATGAAATTGCTGAAGGGGGAGGAGTTCTGAATTGCATCAGTTGGAATATTAAGGCCGAACAAGTATTATAAAATAGCAGATTGAGAATACATTTATAAACTTTTTGAAATGGAATAATCTAAATAGAATATTGAATATGTGTTGTATAATTAGCATGGAACTTAGTAAATCACAACGTTATCGGCAATAATAGGAACTGTGCTAATTTGAAACTTGAAACTAATTTAACAACAGAACAATGGACGAACAAGAATTTATTAATGGTATTATGGAACAACAAAATCGTATGGCAGAATATGATAAAAAGAATTTAAAAGCATCTCAACAAAACAGAACAAGCATTGACGAACTTGTTCGCCTTGTTAACTCCATTTTAATAAAACATCATATTACAGATACTATCAACAAACAACATATCCGTTTCTATGCAGACTTTATTGGAAACATAATTAAAGTAAATGACAAAAAACTTTCACATTTAATATTTAACAAGTATTTTCCTAACCCTACCAACTCTACTTATTACCATTACACTTCTTATGACGCATTTACAAACATCATAAAAAATAAAAAGCTACGACTTTCAAATCTCAATAAGCGATTTCAAGATGGTGAGTTTTCAACGTTTTATTCAGAACACGGTATGGATGGTTACAAAACAGGTGGAACAGTTATGGGTGTTGATTGCAGCGAAAAAGCAATTATGTCTGAAATATTTTTCCTGTCATTGACAGGTTCAGCTTATGACTTTGATATAAATTCGTTGTGGCGTGACTTCGGAAAAGATGGAGAGGGTGTTAGGTTAGAATTTAAAGTAAAGCCAAAGACAACTGATTTTAGAGAAGTGTTTTATTCAACAAATAAGGACAAGAATTGTATTCCATTGTTGAAAGAACTTTTCACCGAAGTAAAATCAAAATACGGTGTTCCTTTTAATTTTACTTACTCATCAAAAATTGGAGCATTTTATATTAAAGGGAAATTCCAAAATGAGAACGAGTATCGGTTAATCATCAAACGAACTTCTGACGATTATGAAGCGGGGCATATCCCAACTCATATAGTAGACGCAGCAACAGGAGTAAAATATATTGAAATAGACTTTCTAAATGATTATGCAGACTTTGAACTTGTATCCGTTCAACCTGGCTACAACTGTTCAGCATCAGAAATATCCAAAATAAATAAACTAATAACGGACGCAGGGACGACAACAACTGTCTTACCTAAAGCATTAGAGAACTACTTTTGAAAGAAAAAAATTACTGCCGATAACATAGATTTATGAAAAAAAAGGGGGGGCGACCTGCCATTATGAAGTTTCAAGCATTTAATTACGCTTGTCGCGGGGCGAAAGATACGAGCTTTTAATTCCCCTCTTTTTCCTTCATAAATCTTTCAAAGGCTATCAGTAATGCTTGGGGACGTGCTAACTTGAAACGACCTGCACGAAACGAAACTAATAGTTATCAAACTTATAACAGAATGGACTTTAAAAAGTTAAGAAATTTAGCGGACAAAAATGAGGTTAGAATTGATAACCATAGGGGACATAAAAGAAGCCCGCCTCATTATTATCTATTGCAGGAAACATTTTTATTTTACTTCCAAACCTTTATTTCGAAAAACGAAAGCTACGACTTCTATGCTTCGGCAACTTCAACTGACAAGAGGAAAGCAATGGAAATTTTAGAGCGACAATTTTTGGACATAGAAAACACTGTTTTTTGCCTTATATCTTTTGAAAGATTTTTTGAACTTTTCATTAAAGACTTCTTAAAAGAAACTCATATTCATTTAATTCATCAATTGAATAATAGAAGTTATCAAAGACCAAATAGAGCTCCGAGAAACACTTTTGAAATAATAGAGGCAATTCGTTCCGATAATTTCATTGCGTTCAAAGACGATAGAAATAGGTATTTAACAATTCCATTTAGAGAAGCGAGGAAAAGGTTTTACGAATTAATCGCTTACTCAAAAGACCCTACAAAAAAAACAGATTATTACGTAAAGAAGTTTTCGGAAAAGATAAGTGCATTCCCTTTTTTAGCCGATGCGAATGTTGAAGCAAATTTTGAGTTTATAAATTGGTATAGAGATAGAATACTACACCTGGGAAATAAACTTCCTCGAATGAGGTTTTTAGACTTTATAATTACTCAAAGAGTTATTCCTCTTATCAATCAAATTTTGAAAAGCGACACAAGAATTCCTGTTGAGTGGAAATATTTTACGGAAACGGTTGGGGGATTTAAGATATTGGAAGAAATGGAGAAAGTTAAATTTGAAGTTAGGAATTTAAAAAGCATCAAAAAAATAAATGAAACATTTTATTCTCTTTTATATTTAGCTCATCTAAAAGAATTAGGAAGAGCAAATCTCAATATGAATCACGCGGTCAGAAATAATCGTGCAATTAATGAATACAATTACCGCGACTCAAAAGGCAGAGGTAAAAGATTTGCAACAATCGAGCAAAGTAATTTCCCCGAATCTCAAATAATGAAATGCCCTTGTTGTAATGAAGAAGCATTAGTACGCTACCAGGAGAAACTGGAAAACTATTGGGGTTCTGGCAAAACCTTATTAATACAGTGGGTAAAGTGTTATACTTGCGACTATCACATAAGAAACAATGTTTTCGACCTGAACTTATTCAACAATCAATTTGAAAAAATATTTGACTATTGACACAAAATTATAAAATTGAAACAACCTTGAAACACACGACACGAAAAGAAAGCACTGCACATAACATAAGTAGCTGTTCTACAACCATCAAAAAAATAAAAGAATAAGAAAAAACAGACTTCAACAGCAGCCTTTTTGACCGAAAGCAATTACCAATAAAAAATACCATGACAAAACAATCCAGCGAAAGGCTCATTTACAAAGGTCAGGAGTATGGTATGGTGACAGAACCTCTGAAATTATTAAACCACACCGATAAAAAGTATCTTTGCGACCAGAAAAATTAACAACAAAGAAGAATAAGTTTAATGGACACGGACATAAGAAAATTTTTAAAAAAAGCTTTGTTAGACTTGGATAGAGCTGACAAAGTTTGGTTGTTCGTATCGGGATTTTTTATTGGGGTTTTATGTATCTATTTAAAATATTATGAGAATAATAAATTGCATTATTTTATTATTTGTGGTATAGAAAAAAATGCAGAAATTTTTTATACAATAGCGGGAGTTATTGCAACTATCTGTGGTATTGCAATACCAATTGCTGTTAGCACTGTTTCAAGCAATTTGAAGGAAACAGGTGATGAAGAAGTTGCAAATTATTTATGGCAAGAAAAAATATTTAGAAAGCAACTATTGGGTTCAATAGTTATTATTATAGTAAGTCTGGTTCTACTTTACTTAAATTCTAAATCGCTTGTATTAATTGGAATCTTATTATGCTTTTTTATATTCTTAATAATTAATTTCTATTTTTTTATCAAACTTATAATTAGATATACTACCGACACAGACCAAGTGATTTTTGAAAAAACAAAAAGTACAATTGACGAAATTTTAACTACTAAAGACCGAACCGAAAGTGATAAGTTTTATAGTTCTTTAGAAAGAATAGGAAAAATAATTCAATTTAAAATTAAAAAGGAACAATATAAAAAAGCGCAGGAGTATTTAGATTATTTGATTGAATCATATACAGCATATTCTAACCTGTCAATTACAAGTCCTGAATATGTTGAATATCTTACACGGATTGAAGAACGCTTTAATAATTTTTTCAAATGAAAAAAAATAACCTCATTATTATTGATACACCTAATTTGGCATCCCCCGAGGAAACTGAATTTAGAATGAATCAGGAAAACATCTATAAAGGAATTTCAACCATTGGCAGCATACTTTACAAAATATGGCAAACATCAATTAAGGCTGATGAGCCTTTATTTACAAGAAATATACTTGATACAATCAATAAGGAAATTTCAACACTATCTATTAGTAAAATAGA
>Ga0194047_10002634_pt1 | contig 10218 bp, 9 predicted proteins | sample JunL225m_MetaG_2_FD_160070 | JGI IMG/M metagenome (GOLD analysis project Ga0194047, IMG submission 160070) | Anoxic zone freshwater microbial communities from boreal shield lake in IISD Experimental Lakes Area, Ontario, Canada - Jun2016-L221-5m | ecosystem: Environmental > Aquatic > Freshwater >...
ATTGTTTTGTTAGTTGACTATTGCATCACTGGAAGTGCTACGTACGAAGGCTGGGCTGGCTTATTTAGCAACCAGTTCATGAAGTTACTAACGCTATTGGCTTTTATTAGCTTGTTCTACCACGCCTGGATTGGTGTGCGTGATATCTGGATGGATTACATCAAGCCTGTCAGTATTCGTTTAACGCTTCAAGTGTTAACGGTTTTGTATCTTGTAGCGTGTGCGGCTTATGCCGTGCAAATTTTGTGGAAAGTGTAATTCAATGACTGCAATAAAAAAATCATTGCCACGCCGCCGTTTTGATGCGGTGATTGTTGGAGCAGGCGGGTCAGGTATGCGTGCTTCTTTGCAATTGGCTGAAGCTGGCTTGAATGTTGCTGTATTAACTAAAGTATTTCCAACACGCTCACATACCGTTGCAGCACAAGGTGGCATTGGTGCTTCCTTGGGCAATATGAGTGAAGACAATTGGCACTATCACTTTTATGACACCATCAAAGGTTCTGACTGGTTAGGCGATCAAGATGTTATCGAGTTTATGTGTCGTGAAGCCCCTAAGGTTGTATACGAGTTAGAGCATTTTGGTATGCCATTTGATCGTAATCCTGATGGCACTATCTATCAGCGTCCATTCGGTGGTCACACTGCTAACTACGGTGAGAAACCAGTGCAACGCGCTTGCGCTGCTGCTGACCGCACCGGTCACGCAATGTTGCACACTTTGTATCAACGTAACGTGCGCGCTAAAACCAATTTCTTTGTGGAATGGTTAGCCTTAGATTTGATTCGCGATGACGCAGGCGATGTCGTCGGCGTTACTGCTCTCGAAATGGAAACGGGCCAAGTATATATTTTGGAAGCCAAGATTGTGATGTTGGCAACTGGTGGTGCAGGCCGTATTTGGGATGCCTCAACCAACGCATTTATTAATACTGGTGACGGAATGGGTCTTGCTGCTCGCGCTGGCATTCCATTGGAAGATATGGAGTTCTGGCAATTTCACCCAACCGGCGTAGCTGGTGCAGGGGTGTTATTGACGGAAGGTTGCCGCGGTGAAGGCGCTATCTTGCGCAATAAAGACGGTGAGCGTTTCATGGAGCGCTATGCACCTACTTATAAAGATTTAGCGCCACGTGATTTCATCTCTCGCTGCATGGATCAAGAAATTAAAGAAGGGCGCGGTTGCGGTCCTAATGGCGACTATGTGGTTCTGGATTTGACCCATATTGGCGCAGAAACCATCATGAAGCGTTTACCTTCGGTGTACGAGATTGGTATTAACTTTGCTAACGTTGACGTTACTAAGGAGCCTATTCCAGTGGTGCCAACGATTCACTATCAGATGGGCGGCATCCCAACCAATATCAATGGTCAGGTAGTAGTACCAGGTAACAGCACGCACAATGAAATCGTCAATGGTCTTTATGCTATTGGTGAGTGTTCATGCGTTTCAGTTCATGGTGCTAACCGCTTGGGTACCAACTCATTGCTCGATCTCTTGGTATTTGGTCGTGCAGCAGGTAATCACATCGTTAACTTGGATCTGAAGAATCGTGAGTTCAAGCCATTGCCCGCGAATGCTGGTGAGAAGACTTTGGAGCGGATTGCTGCCCTTGATAATTCAAGCTCTGGTGAGTATGCTCAAGATGTTGCAAACGAAATTCGTAAGACGATGCAGAAATACGCGGGTGTCTTCCGCAATCAAGAGCTGATGGATGAAGGTGTTCGTCAAATGGCTAAATTGACTGAGCGAGCTAAGCACTTATGGGTCAAAGATAAGTCTGAGATTTTCAATACCGCACGTATTGAGGCTTTGGAAGTGGCCAATTTGGTTGAGACTGCAAACGCAACGATGATTTCTGCTGCTGCTCGTAAAGAGAGTCGTGGAGCACACTCGCATGATGATCATCAAGCGCGCGATGATGAAAATTGGTTGAAGCATACCCTTTGGTATAGCGAAGGTAACAAGCTGTCTTACAAGCCAGTGGTGTTAAAGCCTTTGACAGTTGAGTCTTTCCCTCCTAAAGAACGTACTTTCTAAGCAAAAGAGATAGAAGATGAGTGATATTCGTATATTTGAAATTTACCGTTACGATCCAGATGTTGATGCAGCGCCCCGCATGGAGCGTTATGAACTAGAACTCACTGGTGAGCGGATGTTGTTAGATGCTTTGATTTCCTTGAAGCGGCAAGATGAAACGATTTCTTATCGTCGTTCATGCCGTGAAGGCGTATGCGGTTCAGATGCCATGAACATTAATGGCAAAAATGGTTTGGCCTGTTTGACCAATATGTTGACATTGCCTAAGGTCATCACTTTGCGTCCATTACCTGGCTTACCAGTCGTACGCGATTTGATTGTGGACATGACTTTGTTCTTTAAGCAATATTTGTCTATCAAGCCATACTTGGTGAATGACAATCCACCCCCAGAAAAAGAGCGTCTTCAGAGTCCTGAAGAGCGTGAAGAATTAAATGGCTTGTACGAGTGCATCTTGTGTGCATCTTGCTCAACCGCATGCCCATCATTCTGGTGGAACCCTGATAAGTTCGTTGGACCAGCGGGTCTGTTACAGGCCTACCGTTTTATTGCCGATAGTCGTGATGAGGAAACTGCTCAACGTTTAGACAACCTAGAAGATCCTTATCGCTTGTTCCGTTGCCATACCATCATGAACTGCGTGGACGTATGTCCTAAACATCTCAATCCAACGAAAGCCATTGGTAAGATCAAGGAGTTAATGGTTCGTAGGGCAGTATGACCCTGAGTAATGCCGAGTTATATCGCCTCAAGAGTGACGCCCGCAGGGGATTACTAGAGAATGATTTAATTCTGCAACGTTTCTTTGAGCGCTATGGCACTCAGTTAAGCGTAGAAGATGGACAAGTCTTAAGTCAGTTACTAGCTTTGGATGATAACGATCTGATGGATTTATTGATTGGACGTAAAGATACTGTTGCAATCCTGGAAAAGGAGATAGCATTAGACTCCTTTAAAGCGGTTTTACAAAGGCTGAGGGAGAAATAATTCAGTGTTTTGGTGTAGTAGAAGTGAACGAATAGTGTATTAATCTTAATTTTGAATGACTAAGGATTAGAAATGATTGAATCGGATATCAAGGCAAAACTCTCGTTCTCGGATGGCACTCCTGATATTGATCTGCCAATTTATAAAGGATCTGTTGGTCCTGACGTGATTGACATTCGCAAGCTATATGGCCAGACTGGTAAGTTCACCTATGACTCAGGCTTTCTTTCTACTGCGTCCTGTAATAGCAAAATTACCTATATCGATGGTGATAAAGGAGAGCTTTTATATCGTGGTTATCCAATTGAGCAACTGGCTGGCGACTGCGATTTCTTAGAAGTTTGCTACCTTTTGATTAATGGTAACTTGCCAAATGCCAAGCAGAAGAAAGATTTTGATCAAATGGTCATCCATCACACGATGGTTCATGAGCAGATGCAATTTTTCTTGCGAGGCTTTCGTCGTGATGCACATCCAATGTCTGTGCTCACTGGCTTGGTTGGCGCAATGGCTGCTTTCTACCATGATGAAATTGATTACAGCGACCCATATGCGCGTGAGGTTGCACAAATTCGTTTGATTGCAAAGATGCCGACTTTGGTTGCAATGTCATACAAGTACTCTATAGGTCAACCATTTATCTATCCCGATAATTCACTGTCTTATACCGCTAACTTCATGCGCATGATGTTTGCAACGCCATGTGAAGCATACAAAGTAAACCCAGTTTTAGTTCGCGCTTTAGATCGTATTTTTATATTGCATGCAGACCATGAGCAAAACGCCTCTACCTCTACAGTGCGTTTGTGCGGATCTTCGGGCACCAATCCATTCGCAGCAATTTCTGCTGGTATTGCTTGCCTTTGGGGTCCAGCGCATGGGGGTGCTAACGAAGCCTGCCTCCAAATGTTGAATGAAATTCAAGCTAATGGTGGTGTTGAAAAGATTCATGAGTTTATCGCCCAAGTAAAAGACAAAAACTCAAGCGTACGTTTAATGGGCTTTGGACATCGTGTTTACAAAAACTTTGATCCACGCGCAAAACTCATGCGTGAAACTTGCTACGAAGTATTAAATGAATTAGGGCTGCAAGATGACCCATTATTTAAATTGGCAATGACGCTTGAGAAAATTGCTTTGGAAGATGAATATTTCGTTAGCCGCAAGTTGTATCCAAACGTCGACTTTTACTCAGGCATTGTTCAACGTGCTCTTGGCATCCCAACAGAGATGTTCACCTGTGTTTTTGCTTTAGCAAGAACAGTGGGATGGATTGCGCAGTGGGAAGAAATGATTACCGATTCTGAATTCAAGATTGGTCGTCCACGTCAGCTATATGTTGGCGAAACTGCCCGCCAGGTGCCAAACATTACAGTTCGTAAATAAAGGTTTAAGGCCGCTCATGTCCCGTACGCTTTATGACAAATTGTGGGATGACCACGTTGTTTACTCAGAAGAGGATGGCACTGCCACCATCTATATCGACCGTCAGCTGTTACATGAGGTAACCAGCCCTCAGGCGTTTGAAGGTTTGCATTTGGCTGGCCGTCCGGTTTGGCGCATATCAGCGAATTTGGCAGTATCCGATCACAACGTCCCAACCACTGATCGCTCTGAAGGTATTGCTGATCCAATCTCTAAGTTGCAGGTAGATACCTTGGATCAGAACTGCGATGCATTTGGTATTACCCAATACAAGATGAACGATACCCGTCAAGGGATTGTTCACGTCATCGGACCTGAGCAGGGCGCTACTTTGCCTGGTATGACTGTGGTCTGCGGCGATTCTCATACCAGCACACACGGTGCTTTTGGGGCCTTGGCTTTTGGTATTGGCACCTCTGAAGTTGAACATGTATTAGCCACTCAAACCTTGCTAATGAAAAAGAGCAAGAATATGTTGGTAAAAGTGGATGGTCGTTTGCAACCAGGATCTACCGCTAAAGATATTGTCTTAGCAATCATTGGCAAGATTGGCACTGCAGGTGGCACGGGTTACACGATTGAATTTGCTGGTGAAGCGATTCGCAATTTATCGATGGAGGGTCGTATGACCCTTTGTAATATGGCCATTGAAGCTGGTGCTCGCGCTGGATTAGTTGCTGTAGACGAAACAACCATTGATTATGTGCAGGGTCGCCCTTATGCACCAAAAGGACCTGCAATGCTTCAGGCTGCTCAGTATTGGAGAACTTTGCATTCTGATCCAGATGCTAAATTCGATGCAGTCGTAGAATTGCGCGCAGAAGAGATCGCCCCTCAAGTAACTTGGGGCACCTCACCGGAAATGGTTTTACCAATCAGTGAGCGTGTACCAGATCCAGAAAAAGAGCGGGATCCAAATAAGCGTGCCGCCATGGAACGCGCCTTGGAGTACATGAATCTCATTCCTAATACACCGCTGAGTAACATTAGTATTGATAAAGTGTTTATTGGATCTTGCACCAATAGTCGCATTGAAGATATTCGTGCTGCCGCTAAAGTAGTTGATCGCCTAGGCAAGAAAGTATCGCCGAATGTGAAACTGGCTTTAGTAGTTCCAGGCTCTGGCCTAGTAAAAGCCCAAGCTGAACGTGAAGGGCTTGATCGTATTTTTAAGGCAGCTGGTTTTGAATGGCGTGAGCCCGGTTGCTCAATGTGTTTGGCGATGAATGCTGATCGCTTAGAGCCAGGTGAGCGCTGTGCTTCTACTTCGAATCGTAATTTCGAGGGTCGTCAAGGCAATGGTGGCAGAACACATCTCGTAAGCCCTGCAATGGCTGCCGCTGCTGCAATTGAAGGTCACTTTGTTGATATTCGAAAAATTTCATAGGAGTATTACTGTGCGCAAATTTTTTTCTTTCACTCTAATTACTCGCCTCACATTAATTGGTCTTACAGGCATGCTGATTTCTGCTTGTAGTAGCACCATGGAGGGTATGGGTAAAGATTTACAAACTATGGGGAATGCCATGGGTGGCAATCAAAGCAATAATCCATCTCAAACTAAGGGTAAGGATGTTGTAGTTACTCCAGTTAAATAAGTTTCACTCATTCAGAATCAAAGTCAGAATCATGGAAAAATTTACGGTATACAAAGGTTTGGTTGCTCCGCTTAATCGCGAGAACGTGGATACTGATGCGATCATTCCAAAGCAATTTCTGAAATCGATTAAGAAAACGGGCTTTGGTCAAAATCTGTTTGATGAGTGGCGCTACCTTGATCATGGAGAGCCTGGACAAGACTGCAGCATAAGACCTATTAATCCTGACTTTGTACTGAATCAAGCTCGCTACAAAGATCCGGGAATTTTGTTGGCGCGTAAAAACTTTGGTTGCGGTAGCTCAAGAGAGCATGCGCCTTGGGCTTTGGATCAGTATGGCTTTAGGGCAGTGATTGCCCCTAGCTTTGCAGATATCTTTTTTAATAACTGCTTTAAAAATGGCCTCTTACCGGTCGTCTTAACTGAGCAGCAGGTAGATCATCTTTTTAACGAAACTATGGCTTTTAATGGCTATCAGCTCACGATTGACCTCGAAGCCCAACAAGTTATCGCCCCCGATGGAACTGCCTTTAGCTTCGATGTAACGCCTTTTAGAAAGTTCTGCCTACTCAATGGCTTGGACGATATTGGCTTAACCCTGCGCCATGCAGATAAAATCAAGGCTTATGAAGCCGAGCGCATGCTGAAGATGCCTTGGCTCACGACACAATTGCCGTAATTTTATAGAGTTAAGGGTCTTTCATGAAAATTGCAGTTCTCCCGGGCGACGGTATCGGCCCGGAAATCGTCGCTCAAGCGGCTCGTGTTCTCAAAGCACTTGGACCTCAGTTTGATCTAGAGGAGGCTCCTGTTGGAGGGGCTGCCTACGATATTTCTGGTCATCCATTGCCGCCTGCAACTCTAGAGCTGGCTAAAAAAGCCGACGCTATCTTATTTGGTGCAGTGGGAGATTGGAAATATGACACGTTGGCGCGTGAACTGCGTCCTGAGCAGGCCATCTTAGGTTTGCGTAAACACTTAGCGCTATTTGCAAACTTTAGACCGGCTATTTGCTATCCAGAATTAACTGCTGCATCTAGCTTGAAGCCAGAAATTATTGGTGGATTAGATATTTTGATTGTGCGCGAACTCAATGGTGATATTTATTTTGGCCAACCTCGAGGTATTCGTGCATCTGAGCTTCCTTTATTTAAGGGTGCTCGTGAAGGCTTTGACACTATGCACTATAGCGAGCCTGAAGTAGAGCGTATTGGACACGTAGCTTTTGAGGCTGCACGTAAACGTGGCAAAAAGGTGTGTAGTGTTGATAAGGCTAACGTATTAGAAACATCACAGTTATGGCGTGAAGTCATGATTCGGGTTTCTAAAGACTATCCCGATATCGAATTGACCCATATGTATGTCGATAACGCTGCGATGCAGTTGGTTAAAGCACCCAAAGCTTTTGATGTAGTGGTAACAGGTAATCTCTTTGGCGATATTCTGTCTGATGAAGCTGCTATGTTGACCGGCTCGATCGGCATGTTGCCTTCAGCCTCATTGGATAAGAACAATAAGGGGCTTTATGAGCCAAGTCATGGTTCTGCTCCCGACATTGCTGGCAAAGGCATAGCTAACCCCTTGGCAACGATTCTGTCTGCCGCCATGATGTTGCGTTACTCCTTAGGAATGCCAGCTGAAGCTGATCGAATTGAGAAGGCTGTGCAAACAGTATTGGCGCAAGGCTTGCGCACTGCCGATATCTATACCGAAGGTACAAAAAAAGTGTCTACTGATGAGATGGGTGATGCGGTTGTGGCTGCACTCTCATAATTGTTCAAGCAACTTTTAAATTAGCAAAACAAACAATATTTATTAGATCGTCCATCATGGCAAATACAAAAACTCCCTTAGTAGGTCTAGTCGGCTGGCGCGGTATGGTCGGTAGCGTACTCCTGGAAAGAATGCTGGCTGAGAAAGATTTTGATTTTATCGAACCTGTATTTTTTAGTACTAGCCAAGTGGGTGGAGAAGTGCCCTTGCTCAATGGTCAAAAAGTGGCTAAGAGTGAAAATACTTTGCTAGATGCAAATGACATTAAAGCCTTGTCTCGCTGCGACATTATTTTGACCTGTCAGGGCGGTGATTACACCAATGAAATATTTCCAAAACTACGGGCAGCAAACTGGAATGGGCATTGGATTGATGCAGCCAGTGCTTTGCGTATGAACGATGATGCCGTATTAGTTTTAGATCCAGTAAACCGTTCGGTGATTGATAAGGCCTTAGCTGCAGGTGGTAAGAATTGGATTGGTAGCAACTGTACCGTTAGCTTAATGATGATGGCGATGGGCGGCTTAGTGAAGGCTGATATGGTTGAATGGATTAGTGCCATGACCTATCAGGCTGCTTCGGGAGCAGGTGCTCAGAATATGCGTGAACTCCTTTTGCAAATGGGTGCTTTGCATGACAGCGTTGCTACTGAATTGGCGGATTCATCCTCATGGATTTTAGATATTGATCGCAAAGTAACCAATACCTTACGTTCTGCTGATTTTCCAAAGAAAAATTTTCGCAATGTCGCATTAGCTGGAAGCTTGATTCCTTGGATTGATATTCCTCTGGAGAATGGTCAAACAAAAGAAGAGTGGAAAGGGGGCGCAGAGTTCAATAAGATTTTGGGTCGCCCGGCATTTCGCACGCCTGGAAGTATTCCGGTTGATGGTATATGTGTGCGGGTTGGGTCTATGCGCTGCCATTCGCAAGGCTTGACTGTCAAGCTGAAGAAAGATATTCCACTGAAGGAAATTGAGTCTATTTTGGCTAATGACAATCAGTGGGTAAAAGTGGTTCCAAATGATCGTGAAACTACTGAGCGTGACTTATCTCCTGCTGCAGTCAGCGGCACTATGACGGTGCCGATTGGGCGCTTGCATAAGCTAGCGATGGGCCCTGAATATTTAGGCGCATTTACAGTGGGCGATCAATTATTGTGGGGTGCTGCCGAACCATTGCGTCGCATGCTCCGCATTCTGCTTGAGCATTAATGTCGCGAACTAGTCAACTCAGACTTTTTAGAGCACTTTGCTTTGTTTGGCTTAGTTGGACTTGTGCTGCCTGGGCAGTATCTTTGGGATCGCCTCAGCTCCTCTCTCGCTCAGGAGAGGCCTTACGCGCTGAAATTCCGATACGTATTGGTGCCGATGAGGAAGGAGTGCTATCTAGCCTGAAAGCGATGATGCCGAATAAAGCCGCGTTTGAGCGTCTGGGCATTTCTCAAAAGATTTTAGAACTCAATCCTCAGATGATGGTGTATCGCAATCGTCAGAATCAGTTGATGGTTTTGCTTGAGACTGTTGAGCCCGTTCCTATCAGTGATGATCCGTTTGTCGACGTGATCATTAATCTAAGTTGGGCAAGCGGTAACATCACAAAAACATATACCTTGCTCTTGGGCGACGTGCAAAAGATCTTGGTAAAACCAGGTCAGACTTTATCGGAAATAGCTGCCTTGATGGCGCCTCAATTAGAGGGTGCCACCTTAGATCAAACGATGATGGCTTTGTTTAAAGCGAATCCTGATGCATTTGCGAGTGGTAGCATTAATCGTTTAGCTGCTGGCGCAGAGCTCAATAAACCTAGTCAAGCACTCCTGCGATCGATTAGTCCAGCTGAAGCAAATCAATTTGTAGCGGATGCTAACGAGCAATGGCGCGAAGGTAGGGATGCAGGGAAATCTCAAGAAGCATTAAAAACAGGGTCGAGTCAATCAACTGAGTCAGCTCAAAAAGATCGTCTCAAGATTGGCTCCAGTGCAGATGGTAGCAATGACGAGCAACGTTTTACTGAAGAGCTCGTCGCTCAAGAGAAAGCGCTCGAGCAAGCCAAGGCTCGCGTTGCTGAACTTGAAAAAAATGTGGCTGACTTGCAGCGCTTGCTGGATAAGTCAAAAGAGAAAAAAGCAGTTGAAAACAATTTTGGTCTAGGTGGCTTTGGACCAGCTATTTTGGCGCTCAGTTTGATCCTATTGACAGGATTATTGTTATGGGCTCTAGCTCGAAATGCCCGTCGCACAGAGCTTACTGCATATGGAGCGCCCTCTAGTCACTCAGCAGATGATAAGCAGGAACCACAATTACCTCGAGCAATGCCGGAACGCGCCAAAGCTTTATTTGCGGGAATTGATCTGGATTTAACAAAGCCGCTCGAAAAAACGTCATCCATTCC
>Ga0194047_10002637_pt1 | contig 10214 bp, 6 predicted proteins | sample JunL225m_MetaG_2_FD_160070 | JGI IMG/M metagenome (GOLD analysis project Ga0194047, IMG submission 160070) | Anoxic zone freshwater microbial communities from boreal shield lake in IISD Experimental Lakes Area, Ontario, Canada - Jun2016-L221-5m | ecosystem: Environmental > Aquatic > Freshwater >...
ATCCTTAAGTCCCGATGTATTCAATTCATTCTTTTCTAATTTTGAAACAGTTAAAACTTCATTGCCTATAACATCATATACAACTATCTTTAAAATATTTTTGCTGCTTGAAAAATGTATAAAGTTGTCTACAATTGTTGGGTAAGCCGAAAACTCTAAAGGGATTTCTTTTGGAGCAACATCTGTTGAAATTTTTTGGCTTTGAGGTGGAAGTCCCATAAAACCACTGCAAATAAGATTACATGGGTCTTGGCTTGTTACGGTTCCAGTTACTGTTTTGTAAGTACCAGTAATTGGATCAAAAACTTGGGCTGTCTCTTTATTCGGATATTTACTATAGTCAGGTAGTGGAGAGGCTTGGCATCCTGCATCATCTCCCTTATATGATATAGGTACCCATTTCTGAAGTGTTTCACCATTTGATGCATGAATAATTCTATATTCAAAAGTGACCTTACAACAAGCATCATTACAAGGTATTAATTGAGTTACATTTGATTTAGAAGAATAGTGAATGGTATCACTAACACCAAGGTCGTTGGTGCCTAAAGCACGAAAAGAGCCATCCGGAAAACTTAAATGTACTAATGAATAACATGCACCTTTAAATGCTACATCAACTGTAGTCTTCAAACCCAGTTTAGCTATCTCAAAACTTATAGCATCTTGAATTCCCTGAAGGATATCATTAGATGATCCAGAGGAACTGCATGGTGGAGCTATGTTAGGATAAGGGTATGGGGACACATTACATGGTAGTGGTGCGGGTGGTGAAACAAAAGCATCATAAATATGATTCCAATAGTCAGTGTTATCAACATAAACAGCATCATCAATTATTAAACTCGTTACACCATTACAGGTTACTGTTCGATAATCTATAATTACAAAAACGCATGGTCCGTCAAGAGTATATGTAAATGGAATACCAGTTATGTCTGTAACCGTCACAACACTTCGGAAATGACATATTTCATAGGTATCAGTTATTGGAGGTCCAAAAGTGCAGTGTGAGTCACAGAGATCTGCCTGTGCATTTGCATAATAAATTGATGCCATTGAAAGCATCATTACTAATAGAATTTTTTTCATTTTCTTTTTTTATTTATTTTTTGATGCCTGCTTTTAAAAGGTTTCGGCTTATCCCTAATTTAATTATCGAGCGCGCATCGTTTAATTAAAAAAAGCAATACAAACTTTGGTATAATAAAAATACATTCATAGAATAAACTGTGGTATATGATACCATTCTGTGGTATGTTATACCAGAAGAATTATATTGCATATAATAGTATGAAAGCAAACAACTCACATTCACTCGAAGAAAGCTTGTTAATCGGCAAAGCGATGAAACGAATTAGACAATCAAAAAACGATAAAGCAAGTTTTGTTGCCAATCAATTAGGTTATAAAGAAGAAAGCACTTATTTCAGAATGGAACGCGGTGAAATAAATATTTATGAATCGAAAGTGAGGAAATTTTGCAAATTATATGACTGTAATATTGTTCACTTTTATAAATTAGCAGGCATTGATATTTTTGAAACTAATATAAAAACTTGGTCAGAATTTTATAAATCATTATCAGATTTACCAGAAGAAGAAGCTGTAAAATTAATGGAGGTAGCTAACAAAATAAATCCACCCAACCTACAAAACCAATAGATAGATAAATCATCAAATTATCAAATCATCTCCCGATAGCTATCGGTTTTATAAAACTTCCTTTATCAAATATTCCGCAATTTGAACAGCATTTGTTGCAGCGCCTTTTCTTAAATTATCAGCAACGATCCATAAATTAATGGTGTTTGGTTGCGATTCATCTCTTCTTATTCTTCCAACAAAAACTTCATCTTTTCCATCGGCATCAAGTGGCATTGGGAAAATAAAATTGGCAATATCATCTTTTAAAATAACCCCTTCGGTTTGTGATAAAATAGTTCGCACTTCATTCAAATCGAAATCGGTTGAAAATTCAATATTGATACTTTCACTATGTCCACCCATTACTGGAACTCGCACACAAGTTGAGGTAACTTGAATGGAATTATCTTGCATAATTTTTTTAGTTTCATCCACCATTTTCATTTCTTCTTTGGTGTAACCGTTCTCTAAAAACACATCAATTTGAGGAATGCAATTTTTATCAATCGGATATTTATAAGCCATATCACCTTTGATGTTATTGCGTTCGTTTTCTAATTGCTGAACCGCTTTAACACCAGTGCCTGTAACGGATTGATAGGTGGAAACCACCACACGTTTTATTTTATATTTTTTGTGTAATGGATTTAAAACAACCACCATTTGAATGGTTGAACAATTTGGATTGGCAATGATGTGATCATTTTTTGTAATCACGGATGCATTTACTTCAGGAACCACTAATTTTTTATCAGGATGCATTCTCCATGCTGACGAATTATCAATCACATACGTTCCAACCTCAGCAAACTTTGGAGCCCATTCCAATGAAGTATTTCCACCCGCTGAAAACAAAGCGATATCTGGTTTGGCATCAATTGCTTGTTGCATTCCATAAACAGCATATTCTTTTCCTTTGAAGGTGATTTTTTTACCAACCGATTTTTCGGAAGCAACAGGAATTAATTCTGTTAATGGAAAATTTCTTTCGGCAAGAACTTTTAACATCATTGTTCCTACAAGGCCGGTGGCTCCAACAACTGCAATTTTCATTTAGGTTTTATTTTATTATTTCGACAAAAATAAAAAAGGCTGCCAAAGTTTACGCAGCCTTTTGTGATATTAATTTTACAATCTATTTTTTTTCAATCAATGAAATCAATTTTTGATCATCAGGTTCAATATCAGAAGGAAAATATTCGATGAATTTTCCTTTTTCACTGATTAAGAATTTTCCAAAATTCCAACGAATATTAATATCTTTTTTTCCATTGGTTTCTTTTTGACTAAGCCATTTGTAAACAACATTCGCACTATCACCTTTTACATTTATTTTTTCTGTCATTAGGAAAGTAACTTCATATCTGCCTCTGCAAAACTCTTCTACTTGTTTTGGTGCCCAAGGCTCTTGTTCACCAAATTGATTGCATGGAAATCCTATCACAACTAAATTGTTTTTATATTTTTTGTAAAGCTTTTCTAACCCTTCAAATTGTCTTGTAAATCCACACATAGAAGCTGTGTTTACACACAACACTTTTTTGCCTTTAAAGTCGCTGAAGTTTATTGTTGATTTACCATTAAGAGATTTTATGCTTAAATCATAAAATGATATTTTAGGTGCAGTATTTTTTTGTTCTTTTAATTTGAATCCTAAAAAGGAAAGAGCAATTAGGCCGATGAAAGTTGCTTGAAACAGTATTTTTTTCATGTGTTAAAATTTAAAACGTTAAGATGGTTTCTTTGGCTTCATCCATTTGCCATTGAGGTGTTGAAGTGGCTCCACAAATTCCTACAGAATCATTTTCGTTGAACCAATTTTTTTGAATTTCATTTTTTGAGCTCACAAAATAAGCATTCGGATTTACTTCTTTACAAGCATCAAAAAGAACTTTTCCATTTGAGGATTTTTTACCTGAAACAAAAATTATTTTATCAAATTGTTGTGAGAAATTTTTCAGGTGAATATCTCGGTTGGAAACTTGACGGCAAAGAGTATCATTAAAATCAACTTCCACACCTTTGCTCACTAACAAATCACGTAGAGCATACAAGTTTTTTGCACTTTTAGTTGTTTGACTATAGAGCTGAATTTTTTTGGGTAATTCAATTTTATCAAGCTCTTCAAACTTTTCGATAACAATAGCATCACCGTTTGTTTGCCCTTCCAAACCGATCACTTCAGCATGACCATGCTTACCGTAAATGAGGATTTTTTCTTCGTCATTATTTGCTTCCCGAATGCGATTTTGCAGTTTTAAAACAACCGGACAGCTCGCATCAACGAGTTCAATATTGTTTTCAAGTGCGAGCTTATAAGTTTCAGGAGGTTCACCATGAGCACGAATTAAAACGCGTTCATTTTTTAAGTTTTTAAAATCTTCGTGATTAATAATCTTTAGCCCTTTTGCAGTAAGTCGTGCAACTTCTTCATCGTTGTGCACAATATCTCCAAGGCAATAAAGTTTGCCAAATTCATCCAAAATATTTTCAGCCATTTCGATTGCGTAAACCACACCAAAACAAAATCCTGAATTTTCATCTATCTCAACTTTTAGATTCATACCCTTGCAAAAATAACCATTTAATGATGAGAAAGTTTTTTAATGCTGCACTCCGGTAATAAGGGTGATTGTTCCATGAATAATGTATTCCCTTCCTAAATATTTTTTTATGTAAAGTGTGTAAAAGTAAGTTCCATCTGAAGCCTCCACTCCTAAATTGTTTTTTCCATTCCACATAATCCTTGGATCGCGCGATTCAAAAAAAGTATTTTCCCATCGGTTAAAAATAATAATATGAAAAGTATCACATTGATGTGAAAGACCTCTGATTTCAAAAAAATCGTTGATGCCATCACTATTTGGAGAAAATGCATTTGGAATAATTAGCTCAGTCACTGTGTCGCCATCAAAATTAAAATTCTTTGCAACTGTATCGGCACATGCACTTCCAGGATTGCTGATGAGTGATATTTTATAATTTCCAGGTTTTGTATAAATATGCGAAGGGCTTGTTTCATTAGAGGAATCGCCATCTCCAAAATTCCATTTATAAGGAATACCATTAACTCCTGTTTGATTTTTAAATGAGAGTGTGAGAGAACATACATCTCCAGAAATTGCGAAATCGGCACTTGAACCTTGAGCTGCAAATACGGTTCTCTCAAATGAATCTATGCTAATACATTTTGAAGAATCAACGATAATCAATTTAATTTTTGTTGCTCCTGTTGAAGTTAAATTAAACGAATAATCTTTTGAAGTACTCTTCAAAACTGAGTTCACATACCAATAAAAATGTTGCCCATTAATGCTGGTATTTGTCATTTTCAATGTTTGTGGCACACACAAAAAAGTATCAGAAACAGTAAAATCTGCTTTTAAAATATTTGCAGCAGTATCATACTTAAATGTTATTGAGGAGGTGTCGGTACAAGGACCTGAGCCGGAATACAAAGTGATGGTATAAGTGCCGCTTTGCAAATAAGTATGCGATATTGGATCTTGTGCATAAGAGGATGTTCCATCACCAAAAGTCCATAAATAATTAACCACATTATTTTGGTCAGAAGTGCTTTTATTGTTTATCATAACAGCTTGTGAGCAGGTATCTCGATAAATAGTAAAGGCACTTTTACTTGAAGCATCAACAAAAATATTATGAGTTATTGAATCTGAAATATTACAAGCAGAACTATCAATAACCACTAATTTTATTTTATAAATATTAGGAAGAAAAAGGGTGTCTGAAAAATTGATAGTTGAGTTTCGGTAAACACCATTTACATACCAATAAAAGTGTTTTCTATTGTGTGGAGTTAAATTAGTACATGTTATAAATTGTGGGGAACAGCCATAAGATGGCATAGTGTTAAACTTTGGAGTAATAAAATAAGTGGTGCTGTCATACACAACAAAATCGTAAAAACTGTCGGCACAAGCAGTTTTAGGATTGCAAATTAATTTGATAATGAAAGTTCCATTATGCAGATATTTATGTACAGGGTTTTTTTGAGTTGATGTATCACCATCACCAAATTCCCATAAATAGGTTATCGGTAAGTTTTTATAGGATGTAGAGGTGTTGATGAAGGAATATCGTTTTCCGCAGGTGTCAGGAACGATTGTAAAAGAAGCCTTACTTGATGCAACTGTACTGATAATTTGGGTTGTTGAATCTGTTTTTTTGCAACTCACCGAATCTATGGCAACAAGTTTTACAATTATTGTTTTTTCAAGGTAAAAAGAATCAGAAAATTGAATGGCTGAATCTTTTAAGACGTTATCAAAATACCAATAATACTTTTTCCCATTAATGGATTGATTGACAAAATTTACTTTTGATGGCAAACATGATTGAACAGGAACTGCATGAAATCTTGGTTCAAGTTGATATATTGTGGTATCTAAATAAAAAGTTTTTTGAATACTATCTAAACAGACAGTATTGGGATTACTGATCAGAGTCACGGTATAAAATCCTCCTTGGTAGTATGTATGACTTGGGTTTTTAGAAGTTGACGTATCACCATCACCAAACTTCCAATAGTATGGAACTGAATCTCCATTAGCTACTATGGATTGATTAATAAATGAAATATTAAATGAGCAAGAATCGCGAGTGAAAATAAAATCACTCTTACTTGAAGTTGAAATATTCACACTTTTTGTGATGCTATCAATAATAATACAACGCGATGAATCAACAGCAACAAGCTTTATTTGATGATTTCCTTTTAGTGGAAATGAAAATGTAAAATCTCTTGTTGTGTCTTTTAAAGCAGCATCCACAAACCAATAAAATTGCTTTCCGTTATAACATTTATTTGTGAAATGTATCAAGGTGTCGGAGCAACTATTTCTGGGAGAAATTAAAAAATCAGCAACAACAAGATCACTTAATCTGAAATCAAGTTTATATGCAGCATTGCTGCATCGCGGACTTTTATTTAATGGAGAATAGGAACCAGCCGTTGTAGGGAAATCACTTAATGTTACCAGTGGATAGTTATGGCAACTTGCACAAATGGATTGATAAATGATTCCACGCTTATCAAATCTACTTGTTCCCCCATCCACATGATCACCTGATTGATTTCCTCCGAGATAACTTCCATAAAATAAACTCTTCGCGTCTTTCTTTAAAACGAATAAATAAAAGTCGCTATTATCAGTAGTGCTTTGTAATGCATTGCTGGTTGTTGGCAAATTTGCTGTAGAGTATTTGTAATTAAAATTAGTTAATCCATTGCCAAATGAATTTGTTTCTCCTCCCCAACAGGAGGCATAAATATTCCCGCAAGCATCTACAATAAAAGCACTGGGTGAAAGCGCATTATTTTGAACACCATTTCCAATTAGGGTAGAGAATTCTAAAGTGTCGAAATTGTTTGTAAATCGTGAAACATATAAACTTCCTTTTGAATTGCTGTAAACAGATGAAGTTACAGGCATCGAATCAAAAGTTTGCCCAAACACATTTACCTTTCCTTTCGAATCGAGTTTGATGAAATAAGTTTGATCGTATCCTTTTCCTCCCCAAAGCATGGATTGTAAAAGTGAACTTCCGTTTGAGCTAATTTTAGCAATAAATCCATCAACCGCACCGCCTGAATAATTGGTTTGATAAACACCACTTGTTGTTGGGAAATTTGTACTTTGTGTTCCACCGGCAACATAAATATTTCCAACCGAATCAAGGTCTAAAGAATAAGCTGCATCATTATTTGATTCACCTAAAAAAGTTGACCAAATTAAATGTTTAAGTGTACTGTCGAATTTAAAAACACAGGCTTCTTGCTCGCCTTTACTAACAGCTTGAAATACGCCTGATGTTGTAGGAAAGTTGGAAGAATAAGTTGTTGTTGCAATAATAATTTCATTCGCATTGTTCACTTGAACTTCACCTCTAAATTCATCTGCATAATTTACACTTAAGGTATCAATATGCATTGAAGGATCAGCATACAAAATTCCATCCCACGATGAACCACCAATAAAAGTTGAGCCAACTAAAGCACTTCCATCTTCGGTAAATTTAGTAACGATAATATCTGATTCTCCATTTGTGCTGTTAAATGTGGTATCGTAAGCATTGTGAGTTACAGGAAAATTGGGAGAATTTGTGCTTCCATAAACAATCAATTGATTATACTTATCAACCACCAAACTATGCGGATAATCATTAGCACTGCCGCCTAAATAAGTTGCATACATCAATGCACTTCCATCATTATTGTATTTGCTAATGGATATATCACAAGGGAAAGAAGCTTCTGGCCAAACACCATTTCCGCCATTATAAGTTTGCATAAAAGCACCTGCAGTTGTTGGATAATGTCCTTTTGGATTGAATGAAACATAAGGTCCGGTAACAATTCCGGCCGCATAAAAATTTCCATCATGATCATACGTTGCAGTATGCCCGAAATTATCAGCTGTTGAACCCGAATAGGTTGAAAAAACAACTACAGGGTCAATGATTAGAGGAACGGAATGATCGTATTCTCCAAGTTGAAAACTCACAACAGCATCTTGCAAAACAAATTTACAATCAACTTTTTTTTGTGCATCATTAATAATTTGGTAAGCAAAAGGTTTTAATTCGAGATACCTGAAAACACCCGTTTTTACATACAAAGCGCCACTTTTTATCTTGATAGTTTCAGCACCGTCATATTTCATTTTAATATCATCTGCATTTGCATTTGGTTGCAAAATGAAATCATACTCCAAAGAATTTGTTTTGGTTTCGGTGTAAAATTTTACATCAATTCCATTATAGATTTTTTGAAGAGAAACTTCCGAATATGGCTTCACAAATGACTTCCAACGCGTATTATCATTGCCTCTAAAAAAATTGTAATAATGCTTTAAAGGTTGTGATGAAACATTTGTTGCGTCAGTATTACTGTTTAAAAAGCTTATTCGAAGTGCATTTCCTTTTACGGTATATTTTTTAAAATCATCAAAAACAGGGCGAGGATGTTTTACAAGATTTGCAAGGTCTTTTTGGTCGTAGAAAAAATATTGCAGAGCGTTTTTTTCAATAAACAATTCGGCCGCATAAAGCTGAACAGAGTATAAAGATGGGTTTTCCCATTGACCTTTATTTTCAACAAATTCGAACTTATTTGTTTTTGTGTTTTCAATATTTTGCGCAACAATGGTATCATGGTGAAGCCACAAAAAGGAGAGTGCAAAAATTAAATGAAAACGGAGTCGCTTTTTCAAGATCAAAAATATTCCACTAAATTAGGCTAAATCTGTATTTGAATACAAGCATTAAGAAACTTTTAAGAATTTTTAATACCATTGCAACCTAAGCATCTTATTTTACGTCTGAACATATAATTGGTACAATAAAAGTGGATAAACAACTTGAGCTGAATTTAATTAAAGATTGTATTGATGGGGACGGAAAGGCTCAAAAACGTTTGTACGACCAATATTCTAAAGGTATGTTTGGGATTTGTTTACGATACAGCAATTGTTATGATGATGCAAAAGATATTTTGCAAGATGGCTTTATAAAGATTTTTACAAAGCTGAGTCAATTCAATTCTTCCGGCTCATTTGAAGGTTGGATGAAACGTATTTTTGTGAACACCGCTTTAGAGCATTATCGTTCAAATAAAAATCACCAAAATCAAGAAGATGTTGAATTGGCCTACAACAATGTGCATCATGATTTTACTTTAGAAAAAATATCGCAAAAGGAAATCTTAGCTGTTCTCAACAAAATGTCAGCCGGATACCGAAACGTATTGAATCTTTTTATTATAGAAGGATATTCACATGCAGAAATTGCCGAGATGTTGAATATTAGTGAAGGCACTTCTAAATCGCAACTATCAAGAGCTAGAGTGGTATTGCAAAATGAATTAGCAAAATCGCAAAAAATTAATCTATGAAAAGTATACATAATATTGATGAATTGTTAAAGAACAGCTTCGATGGTTTTGAAGCAACTCCTCCGGCAGATGCCTGGAGCAGTATTCAGCAAGGAATTTCAAGCACACCAACTATTCATTCACAAAGTTCTGTTTCACATACAGCAACAGTTGTAAAATCAACAAGTATTATTACAAAAGCTATAATAATTGCAGTTTCATCAGGTATAGTTTTAGGTGGAGGTTTTATTGCTTATAACTATTTTAATAAAACAGAAATTGCTGAAACAAAAAATACCGTTCAACAAATTCAAACGCCACAAATTGTTGATCCAAAAGTGGATGAAAAATCGCCTGAACAAAATCCAAAAATAGAAACAACTCAACCCAAAATAAATTCAGAATCACAGCAAAATGAAAATTTAAAAGCTGATAACAACATAAGTGAAAAATCAACTCTACCAGTTGTTGAAAATGGGAATAAAAATGAAATAATAAATCCAACAACTTCACCTTCAAATCAAAATAAAACTGTTGTACCACCAGCTCAAAAAACTGAGCAAAAACAAGCACTTCCAAAGCCAAATCATCATTTTGCTTCACCAGAAAATAATCAATCATCTAGTGTAAATACTACGAATGAAATGAGCGATCCTGCACCCAAAATTTTTAA
>Ga0194047_10002638_pt1 | contig 10212 bp, 9 predicted proteins | sample JunL225m_MetaG_2_FD_160070 | JGI IMG/M metagenome (GOLD analysis project Ga0194047, IMG submission 160070) | Anoxic zone freshwater microbial communities from boreal shield lake in IISD Experimental Lakes Area, Ontario, Canada - Jun2016-L221-5m | ecosystem: Environmental > Aquatic > Freshwater >...
GGTGGATCGACTCTGACTTCTATTGTAGGTTCAATCCCTATAATTTTTATACATATCTTTTGATTTAGCTCAATATTGAGTAGGGTAAACCCAGGTAATTTTTAAAATTATCATAAATAGGGCATAGAATGATTAACAATCTTCAATCTAGTGACAATTTACGGAGTATGAATTGAAACCCTTCCTATTTAAGAAATTAGCAATTTATTCAGTCATTCTTGCTGCTGTTGGATGTGCTGCTACTACCGGTGTTAGAAGTATTGGTAATGATACTTACACTATTAATGTATATCGCGGTGATGCAGGTAAGGTAAAACAGCGAGCTTATGAGCATGCAATAAAATTTTGTGCTGATCAGAAATCCCAGGGGATTGAGGTTGTAAGTGAAAATTTAAGGCCTGATCCTGCGACACCAAATTCTAACGGTGGGATCATAGATTTGAATTTCAAATGTAATGGTCCTATATCGCCAATAAATATAAAAGCTGCTCCGGCGGTGCCTGTTACTCAGCCTGCACCTATTTTAGTTACCCCTGCAAAAAAGGTCATTCCTATGCAAGGGCAAACTTCAGATAGCTCGAGGAAATTAATTGAGCTTAAAAATCTTTTAGATAGCGGCGTTATTACCCAAAAAGATTACGACACTAAAAAACAAGAAATTTTGAAATCAATGTAATGAAAAAGTTATCGACTGCTCTTTTATTTTTGGGGATGGTTGCTTCCGGTAATGCAAATGCATGGTTTTTCTTTTTTCTGCCTACTGGGGCGATAGCAGACGCCATTACAGGCTCAAAAGGCGATATTTGTATTAAAGAGGGCTCCAAGGAGGGTGATGTGAGCACTTCCGAGGCAGGAAATACTATGAAGATTATTTCCATGTCTGGTACATCTTCACGTTGCCAAAATCCATTGCTACCTATCCGAGCTGAAGTTGAGTTCACAATGACGTCAACATCAAAAGCAGGCATAGAGCTGACTGATGATTTTGAGGCTAAACCACTACTCGATGTACAAAGATATAACGGCCAAGTTTTGCTTGCTAAATCAAAAACTATTCCAGATAAGGGGGTTCTAGTTAGCTTTATCAAAAGAGCCCCAACCAGTGATATTAAAAATGTTGTTAATAATGTTTCAAATAGAAAGTTAATGTACTTGAAGGAAGCAAAAAGTGGGGAATTAGAGAATTTAACAATTAATGGAATGAGAGCTGCCAGATTTGAAACTACAGGTTATCTTCCTGGACTTGCCAAGATTGAAATGACGTATGTCTCTACTGTTCTCGAAGATAGAGATGAGATTGTGCTAGTAGATGCCTGGTGTAAATCAGATCTATATAACGCTAATCCTGAGATTAAAATCGAGTTAACTAACATTGCTCAGAATATAAAAGGTCTTTCTGGGGAGGTGCCGGTAACTGCAGTTTATTCAAAAGAAAAGAAGGCGGTAGATATAAAATCTAATGCCGCCAAGCCCATATCGGAAGTCACCATTAAGCAATCAACCGCTACCACAAGCCAATCTTCTGAAAGTTCAAGAAAATTAATTGAACTAAAAGGCCTCTTGGATCAAGGAATTATCACCACAAAGGACTATGAGAGTAAGAAACAAGAGATTTTGAGGTCCATGTAATGAGGAGGGTATTTGTTACCCTTCTTTTAAGTGGATTACTTTTTTCAGCCAATGCAAATGCATGGTTCTTCTTTTGGTTTCCGGTGGGCAGTTCGAGGCCAAGCTCTACAAGTCCATTGACAAGCGAGCCAAAGGAGCAGCCCCCCAAGAAGATTAATGAACCTGTGGTTGAGCCCTCTATCCCAACATTTCAAACGCCATATAAAATAGAGCCTCAAGTCAACGACAGAACAATATCTCCCAGACCTTCAGAGTCTAGGTCACAAACTCAAGCCCAAGAAAATAATCAAGCTCAGAGCGTAGGGGCCAAGAGACTTATTGAGATAAAAGGACTATTGGACCAAGGGTTGATAAACCAAAAAGATTACGAAGTAAAGAAGGCTGAGATATTAAAAGGGATGTAACAAAGCCTTCTAGTGATCAGGCGGAAGGTACCGTCCGCCAGTAGTCATCAAAATCACCCTCGTGTGGTTTTTTATTGCTTAAATCCCGTAATATCTCTTTTAGAATTTACAAATGATTGGAGACAGTATGATATTTGCTATTTTATTAATGGATCACCCGGGAACTTTGGACTTACGTGTTCAAGTCAGACCAGAGCATCGCGCCTATCTTGCGCAGTTATCTGATCGCATGGCTTTTGCTGGGCCTTTAATGTCAGATGATGGCAAGACACCGATTGGCAGTTTGTTAGCGATTGATTTTGATAGCAGGGAAGATGTAGAAGCTTGGCTACAGAATGAGCCATACACCTTAGCAGGACTTTATGAAAAACCGGTAATACATCTTTTTAATAATATGTGGGCACAAAAGATGGGATTCCCTCCTGCATAAGACCTTGTAGCTTCTCTCACTCTTCATAAAAAAGCCACTGTTATAGTGGCTTTTGATTTTCTACAGAATCAATATTAGATCGGCTTGATCTCTAACTTTCTAAATTTGATAGTGCCCCCAGCAGACTGGAGGGCGATAGGACCTTCAGCAAATGTACTGTCTTTTGTTTCAGTAGTAACGACGCCATTCATAGAGACTTTTAACTGCGAGCCGTTTGCCACAATTTCCATGGTGTTCCAACGCCCACCAGCTTTGTGAATCGGGTTGACCTTAGCAAAATCTACAATTGCTCCAGTTGAGTATTCTTGGCCAGGACGGGTATCCCATATATTGACTTCATATGAATTAGCGGCGCCGACTTTGGTGGGGTCTTGGCAGCGAATAAAGATGCCACTATTGGTATCCGAGTCAGCCCAAAATTCAGCACGAATAATGAAGTTTTTATAGCTCTTTGTGCTAACTAAAAATCCAGAGGGTTTATTTCCTTCGACGATTCCATTGCCAATCACCCAACTGGCGTTACCGATAATGTTCCAGCCATTGAGGCTTAGACCATCGATCATTGGGGTATAGCCATCTTGAGATTGGGCGTTCACACTGCCTGTAGATAAGAGGGCAGCGAGAATTGAAAAGCTTATTGCCACAATGTGACGATGGATTGATCTCATGAGAGTCTCCAGACGAAGTATTTTTTATTGTGTATTTGTTACTAGTCTCTATTGTTGCTGAGTTTGTGCAAATAAGACAAGTAAACGCTTTCCCTTAACCTCATACGCAGAATCCAGTAGACTTGAGGGATGAATTCATCAAAAACGCGCGTTCTTTTAGCTTTCCTTGCAACCCTTCCAATGCTCTCGGCCTGCGGTTCGATGGAGTCTGCGGCTCAAGAAGATTGCACTTCTATTGGTTGGCAGATTGGATCCCCCGGATACAACGATTGCTACCGGGCACGTCTTTATGAACGTCAAATGGATTACTCCCTGCCACCTGGTGACAGACCCAGACCCTCATTGCTCTAGTTTAGGGTTTACCCTTGCTTAAATCCCCTTGAGCGCCATCAAGGACTTCGGTGCGCAAATAACCCAAAATTGTTATTATTGAGATGTTTACCTTTGTCAATAGAATAATTTGTTAAGGTTGATTTTTTTAACTAATAGTATTGAATAAAAAACTTGTCGCCTGATGCGGCAAGCCAATCATTAGAGGCAACAAGTTATGAATCATCCTAAGCCCTCCGAAGAAGTCACAGCTGTTGCTTTAGCTACAGCTGATGATCTGCGGGAGACCATTCGCCGTAAAAGTAAGCTGAAAGGTCGTCAGCCTGACGATTCATCTTTGGCCGAAGTGCGTCGCTTAATTGGTTTTGATGCTTCACGTCGCGACTTATTAATTGAAAATCTTCACAAGATCAATGATGAGTACCGCGCACTTCATGATCGTCATTTAGTAGCTTTGGCAAAAGAAATGAATTTGCCCATGGCTGAGGTTTATGAAGTGGCTACTTTCTATCATCACTTTGAAGTAGTGCGAGGTGATGATCCAGTAGCTGATATCACAGTGCGTATTTGTGATGGTGTTTCTTGTGAACTTGCTGGAGCAAAAGGGCTTTTAGAAAAGTTGCCATCCATCTTAGATAACCCGAAGGTAAAAGTCATTTCAGCTCCCTGTGTGGGACGTTGTGAACAAGCTCCTATAGCAGTAGTGCAACAGCATCCAGTGATATTTGCTACGGCTGATAACGTCGCGGCTGCAGTCACAAATGACATGACGACTCAGGCCTTAGCACGCGATGATGCAAATTTTGACCCAGCGGCTATGGCAGAAAAGAGTATTTCTCCCGTGGGGCCCAATCAATCCATTTCGCCTGATTATGTTGGATTTGACGCCTATAAAGCTCAGGGTGGATATGCCCTGGTTAAAGAGATTGCTGATGGCAAGCATAGTATCGAGAGTGTTATTTTGGCGATGGAGAACTCTGGCTTACGTGGACTAGGTGGTGCTGGCTTTCCGGCTGGTCGCAAGTGGCGCATTGTCAAAGATCAGCCCGCACCTAAACTGATGGCCGTCAATATTGATGAGGGTGAACCTGGAACCTTTAAAGATCGCACTTATTTAGAGCGTGACCCTCATCGCTTCTTAGAAGGTATGCTGATTGCCGCTCAAGTGGTTGGGATTGATGCTTGTTACATTTATTTGCGGGATGAATATCACGGTTGCCGTGAATTACTGCAAGTAGAGCTAGATAAATTAAGAGCAAATCCACCAATCAAATTACCCCTCATTGAGTTACGTCGTGGTGCAGGTGCTTATATTTGTGGCGAAGAGTCTGCCATGATTGAAAGTATCGAGGGCAAGCGGGGCGAGCCGCGCATGCGTCCTCCATATATTGCGCAAGTGGGTTTGTTTGGTAGGCCAACCCTTGAGCACAATATGGAAACCTTATATTGGGTGCGAGATATTGTGCAACGTGGCTCAGATTGGTTTAGTTCTTTTGGACTCAATGGGCGCAAAGGACTGCGCAGTTTTAGTCTCAGCGGTCGTGTAAATCAACCAGGCGTGAAGCTGGCTCCTGCTGGGATTACGATTCAACAGTTAATTGATGATTATTGTGGTGGTATGCAAGAAGGTCATCAGTTTTATGGTTATTTACCTGGCGGCGCCTCTGGTGGCATATTGCCCGCCACAATGAACGACATTCCTCTTGACTTTGATACTTTGCAACCCTATGGCTGCTTTATTGGTTCAGCTGCAGTAGTCGTATTTAGTGATCAAGATAGAGCTCGCGATGTTGCTTTAAATGTCATGCGTTTCTTTGAGCATGAGAGTTGTGGGCAGTGCACTCCTTGTCGAGTGGGTACTAGTAAAGCAGCGCAATTAATGCAAGACAAATCTTGGGATCAAGCTACCCTAGAAGATCTGGCTACTGTAATGGTAGATGCTTCTATCTGCGGCTTGGGCCAGGCTGCACCAAACCCGATTCGCTGCATTGCCAAATATTTTCCGAATGAAGTTGTATAAGGAAGTCGCTTAAAAAATATGAACGCACCAACCAATACCAAAGAATTTGAACTGCAGACAGTTGAGTTCAAATTAGATGGTCAAACTATCGTGTCCTACGAAGGTGAGACTATTTTCAAGGCAGCTAAACGTCATGGCATCGATATTCCTCATCTATGTTTTAAAGATGGCTATCGTCCCGATGGCAATTGCCGTGCTTGCGTTGTAGAAATTAACGGTGAGAGAACTTTGGCACCTAGCTGCTGCCGAAGCGCTACACCTGGCATGGAAGTAAAAGCCAATAGTGAGCGCGCTGTAAAAAGCCAGAAACTGGTTTTAGAAATGCTGTTATCCGACATGCCCGATGAGGGCTTTAAATGGGTTGGAGACACTCCCGCCCAAGAGCAAGAACAACAGCATGGTGAATTAAGCACTTGGGCCACCCGAATGGACGTCACGGTCCGCCCCGCACTGAAAGCCATTCGTCGTCATACAGTTCCCTCTGATTATTCTCATCCAGCGATGGCAGTAAATTTAGATGCTTGTATTCAATGTAATCGTTGCGTTCGTGCTTGCCGTGAAGAGCAGGTCAATGATGTGATTGGTTACGCCATGCGCGGTTCTCATAGCGAAATTGTTTTCGATTTGAATGATCCCATGGGTAACTCTACTTGTGTGGGCTGTGGCGAGTGTGTGCAAGCCTGTCCAACTGGTGCCTTGATGCCAAAAGGGCTGATTGGATCTCAAATCGTCGATCGCAAGGTTGACTCTGTTTGTCCATTTTGCGGAGTAGGCTGTCAAATTACCTACAACGTAAAAGATGAAAAGATTGTGAGTGTTGATGGCCGAGATGGCCCTGCAAATCACAACCGTCTTTGCGTTAAGGGCCGTTTTGGTATGGACTATATTCATAGCCCGCAGCGCTTGACTAAGCCATTGATTCGTAAAGTAGGCGTACTTAAAGATGAAACTGTTGCGCAAAATCCTCAAGATTGGAGCAATATCTTCCGTGAAGCAACTTGGGAAGAGGCTTTAGATCTAGCAGGTGGAAAGTTCAGAGAACTGAAAGATCAGCATGGCTTAAAAGTACTAGCAGGATTTGGTTCTGCTAAGGGAAGTAATGAAGAGGCTTATCTATTTCAAAAACTAGTACGCGTAGGTTTTGGTAACAACAACGTTGACCACTGCACCCGACTGTGCCACGCCTCTTCTGTTGCCGCCTTACTCGAAGGAGTGGGCTCTGGCGCAGTAAGTAATCAGGTCAATGACGTGATGCATTCCACGATGATTTTCTTGATTGGCTCTAATCCAACTGCCAATCATCCAGTAGCAGCAACGTGGTTTAAGAATGCTGCTAAGCGCGGTACCAAGATTGTCCATTGCGACCCAAGGCTCACAGAAATTAGTAAACACGCTTGGCGTGTCCTGCAGTTTAAGCCTGACACTGACGTAGCGATGCTGAATGCCATGATTTATACAATCATTGAAGAGGGCTTGGTAAATAAAGACTTTGTTCAAGATCGTGCAAATAATTACGAAGCCTTAAAAGAAAATATCAAAGGCTATAGTCCCGAGGCGATGGCGCCTATTTGTGGCATTCCGCCGGAGAATTTGCGTGAGGTGGCAAGAGAGTTTGCTACCACCAAGTCTGCCATGATCTTGTGGGGCATGGGCGTGAGTCAGCACGTGCATGGAACTGATAACGCTCGATGCTTGATAGCCTTAGCGAGTATTACCGGTCAAATTGGTAAACCTGGATCCGGTTTGCACCCTCTACGTGGACAGAATAATGTTCAAGGTGCTAGTGATGCAGGATTGATACCCATGATGTTCCCTAACTACCAAAGGGTAGATCATGATGCTGCACATGCATGGTTTGAAAACTTCTGGGATACAAAGTTAGATAAAAAGCCGGGCTACACCGTGGTTGAGATTATGCATAAGATCACTGCTCCTGATAGTGATCCCGATAAGATCCGCGGCATGTATATCGAAGGTGAGAACCCAGCAATGAGCGATCCCGATTTAAATCATGCTCGTCATGCGCTCGCATCCTTAGAGCACTTAGTTGTTCAGGATATCTTCATGACAGAAACAGCCCTCTTGGCCGATGTGGTTTTGCCTGCAAGCGCTTGGCCTGAAAAGGTCGGCACCGTCAGCAATACTGACCGTATGGTGCAGATGGGCAAGAAGGGCATTAACCCTCCAGGGGATGCCAAGCCAGACCTTTGGATCATTCAGCAAATTGCAAAACGAATGGGCTTAGATTGGAACTACCAGGGCCCTGATGCTGGTGTGGCAGAAGTCTATGATGAAATGCGACTTGCTATGCATGCTGCTATCAAAGGTATTACTTGGGACCGTCTTGAAAGAGAGTCCAGTATTACCTACCCATGTTTAACTGAAGAGGATCCGGGCCGCCCAATCGTATTTAACGATCACTTCTCCACTATTGATGGCAAAGTGAAATTGGTACCTGCAGATATTATTCCTGCGAATGAAAGACCAGATGCTGAGTATCCATTCGTATTAATTACAGGTCGCCAGTTAGAGCATTGGCATACTGGCAGCATGACCAGAAGATCAACCATATTGGATGCTATTGAACCTATGGCTACCGTATCAATGCATGGTGAAGATATGACGCAAATGGGTGTTGTTGCGGGTGATGTGATCACCGTCCAATCTCGTCGTGGTGAGGTACCTATTCATGTGCGCAGAGATGATGGCACACCAAGAGGTGTTATTTTTATTCCATTTGCTTACTACGAGGCAGCGGCAAACCTCATCACTAATTCTGCCTTGGACCCATTTGGTAAGATCCCCGAATTTAAGTATTGCGCTGTCAAGTTGACTAAAGGTGGGAAAGCTGCAGTAGCAATAGGTTATGGAACGAATGATCCTCAAAGGCAGAAAGTTATCGAAGCTTCCTAATTCAATGCACCACAGTAAAAAATAAAAGACCCTATAAGGGTCTTTTATTTTTGAATCATCAAAACCAATTGCCCTTTAGAATGAAGCTCTTATGGCTAGTTCAAAACCCTCATCAAGCACACCAGATGCTAAAGCAGACCTACCAGTCCTGATTATTGGGGCTGGACTTGCCGGCTTAACGGTTGCCCTACATATGGCCGAGACCCAGCCAGTCATTGTGATGGCTAAAAGGGGTTTAAGCGAAGCAGCCACCGCCTGGGCGCAGGGTGGCATTGTTGGGGTAGTCGATAAGGTGCATGACAGCATTGACTCTCATGTGGCCGATACTTTAGATGCAGGGGCAGGACTTGTTGTTGAATCAACTGCTCGTTACATTGCTGAAGAGAGTGCAGAAGCACTTCGTTGGCTGGTAGATCAAGGCGTACCCTTTACCGCAGATGAAACTGGGCCAATGGGATTGCATCTTACTCGTGAAGGTGGTCATAGTCACCGCCGCATTGCTCATGCTGCAGATGCAACGGGTAAAGCCATTCATGAAGTGCTCTTGGATAAGGCGCGGGCTCACAAAAATATTCAATTACTAGAGCATTGGATTGCTCTCGATTTAATTACCAATCGACATTTAGATGCCAAGACGACCCGCAATAAACCCAATCGCTGTTATGGTGTTTATGCGCTTGATATTAAAAATAATCGTGTAGAAACTATTGCAGCAAAGTCCGTGGTTTTAGCAACTGGTGGCGTTGGTAAGGTCTATCGATATACCAGCAATCCTGATACTGCTACTGGCGATGGTATTGCGATGGCCTGGCGAGCAGGTTGCCGAGTAGGCAATATGGAATTTATCCAATTTCATCCGACTTGTTTGTATCACCCGAGTGACCGTACTTTCTTGATCACTGAAGCCATGAGAGGTGAGGGTGGAATCTTAAAATTACCTGATGGCACTCACTTTATGTCCGAGCATGATGACCGTAAAGAGCTTGCTCCCCGAGATATTGTTGCAAGAGCTATCGACTTTGAAATGAAGAAGCACGGTTTGGATTATGTACATCTAGATGCCACCCATTTAGGTGAAGCTTTTGTTAAAGAGCATTTTCCGATGATTTATGCGCGTTGCTTAACACTGGGCCTAGACATTACGAAAGAGCCGATTCCAGTGGTGCCTGCCGCACATTACACCTGTGGTGGTGTTGTTACAGATCTTAAGGGACGCACTGACTTACCTGGACTATATGCAGTGGGTGAGGCAACCTATACTGGCTTGCATGGTGCTAATCGTCTAGCTAGTAACTCTTTATTAGAGTGCGTGGTCATTGGCAAAGCAGCAGCAGGTGATATTTCAGAACTCAAAACGCCCAATTTGCCAAATCTTCCGCTATGGGATGAGAGTCAAGTGGAAGATGCCGATGAGCAAGTGGTGATTGCACATAACTGGGATGAATTACGTTCTCTTATGTGGAATTACGTGGGCATCGTCAGAACCAATCGACGTCTTGAACGCGCTCTGCATCGAATTAAGCTGTTGAGATACGAAGTCCAAGAGTATTACGCTAACTTTAAAGTTACACGAGATCTGATTGAGTTGCGTAACTTACTTGAGTGCGCCGAGTTGATTGTGAGATCAGCACTCATGCGCCGAGAGAGCAGAGGTTTGCATTACAGCCGTGATTATCCGGGAACTTGGGCAGTGTCCTATCCGACGATTTTGACGCCTAAAGCAGAGGGCTCAGAAAATAGCAAAGAAACTTAATCCATTTAAAGAGCGCCTTTTAAAACTGCCTCCTTTATATGTTTACTTAAGCGAGTTTGCCAACC
>Ga0194047_10002639_pt1 | contig 10211 bp, 7 predicted proteins | sample JunL225m_MetaG_2_FD_160070 | JGI IMG/M metagenome (GOLD analysis project Ga0194047, IMG submission 160070) | Anoxic zone freshwater microbial communities from boreal shield lake in IISD Experimental Lakes Area, Ontario, Canada - Jun2016-L221-5m | ecosystem: Environmental > Aquatic > Freshwater >...
GTAGTTTATGGATTAAAAAAATAAATCCATAAACTAAATGATTCATTTTTTGTTACTAAAATAAAAAATGAAAAACTACTTAATTATAGGCGGATCTTCTGGTATTGGCGAAGAAATCACAAAAGAACTTTCTCAAAATGGAAACAATGTATTTGCTTCCTATAAAAACAACGCCAAAAATTCAGATATAAATCTTCAATATTTTTATCTGGATGTGTTGAATTCAGAACAGGATCTTAGTTTTTTACCCGATATCATTGATGGCTTTGTTTATTGCCCTGGTGCTATACTTTTGAAACCCTTTGCTAGAATAAACCCTGAAGATTTTATTCAAGATTATCAACTACAAGTTATTGGTGCTATTAAAATAATTCAGCAGGTGCTACCTCGCTTGAAAAAATCAAGTCTTGCATCCATTGTTTTTTTCTCTACAGTTGCTGTGCAAACAGGTTTTAATTTTCATTCGGTAGTTGCCGCCTCAAAAGGCGCAATTGAAGGTTTAACGAAAGCATTAGCTGCCGAACTGGCCCCTAAGATCAGGGTCAATTGTATCGCACCTTCCATCACTAATACAAATCTGGCTTCAATCTTACTTAATACAGAAGAAAAAATAGAAGCCAATGCACAAAGACATCCATTAAAAAGAATTGGGAATCCCATCGATTTAGCCAATTTGGCTTGTTTCTTATTGAGCGACCAATCCTCCTGGATTACCGGACAAATTATTCATGCAGACGGCGGGATGTCATCCATTAAGTAATGAACTTAAAATTATCATTACTTATAAACTAGCTCGAAGTAGAAAAGCCATCTTTTCGTGAGATGTCATGATCTTCGTAACAAAATCAGCAGATCCATTGTCGCCTAGCTTATTTGCGAAATGACTAACATTTTCCCTGCAATGAATAATGATACTCTCATGGTCAACTAACAAATCTTTTAAATAAGACTTGCTCTGATTATTATCTTCTCCGCTTACTTCAGTTAAATGTGTTAACTGTAAAAAAAGCTTTAAACTTCCTGGTGCAAAATGACCCAGAGAACGAATTCGTTCAGCAACTTCATCTACAAGTTCATCTAATTGTTCATATTGACTTTTAAAAAAAGCATGTTTACTGTAAAAGTCAAGCCCCTCTACATTCCAATGTGCGTGCTTAGTTTTAGTACTTAACACAAACTCGTCCGACAATAGCTTTGATAATTCATTAACGACCTGTTGTATATTCTTCGATGATAATCCAATATTAGTTTTCATAATTCATTATTATCACTCAAAGGTCAAATTTAAAGCAGCGAAAAAATTGTAAAAGAAAGTCTAGCATTTACATAATTCACATATACAATGCAAAAAGGGAAGAATGATCCTCTAAATAAACGGTTCTACAAATTATTTTACCTCAAAATATTGTTGTGAAAACCCGGCAACACCATTATTGGTAATTCCTTGAATTACAACTAGATATTTACCAGCAATATCTGAATTGTAGAAAGATACTTTCTGTTTACCTTCTTTATCGGTACTTAGTTCAGGGTTCCAAAGGAGTACATTACGAAAATCTGGTAACCCATTTAGTGTTTTCTGATCTTCTTTATAGGTAGGTTGATAAAACTCGCGCTTCAATTGCAATCCATCATATGCAAACACTAATGCATTGGGATCAAGGCTAAATCCATCTAAATCTCCTTTGTAGGTATTACAACTAAGTATTCCGTTCAGAACGAATTTGTTTTGATAGAATTGCTGATTAAGCAAATCAATTTTTTTAATTTTCAAAGGATCAAAAGCAATTAATTGGTTCATATCAAAAACCGGAACACCATCTAATAAAATCAGGGGTTCTGTTTCAAAATAATTTTGATAGCTATCATTAAATAATCTCAAATTAAAGCTATTATTATTTTTTCTCAGACGAATTCCTTCTACGTATTCCCTTAACACTTCCTCCATTGTAATGAACCTGGTATAATCATCTAAATAATACTGATGGGTTGATTTGCCAAAAAACGGAATGGTATCCATTACTTCTGGATAAGAAAATTTTTGTTGCTGATCAGCATAATAAATATTTCCAACTTGTGATTGTATACTATGTGCCTTTAATAAATCAGCCAAAGATTCTTGTAGTTCAAATGCATGAAGTTTACGACTAGAATATAAAGTTGAATAATTGTCTACTAAATCGATCCGATAAATACTATCTATTTTACTATTGGTCTGTAATATCAATTGATTATTCCCAAAAAATGCTGGGATATTAAATAGAACCAGTCCATTTTTATCACTAATCCCCTGATTAAATAAAGGCTTTTCAGCAGGCAATGACATGTAAACAGTTATACCTTCTGCAAGTTGTCCGCCCAGTTTCTTTGTAACTTTTGCCCAAATGAGATGCCCATTTAATTCTGAATAATCATCCTGATGTATATTTTGTTTACTAAAAACATCATCCCACTGAAATCTTCTCCAACCTTGCGTGAGTAGCAAATTTTCAGTACACTCAAAAAGATCTGGCGCATCAGTGAAATAATATTCAGGTGATTCAATTTCACCCTTTAAATCAGACTCTAACCATAGATAGCTGAGAATATTGGAATGAGGTACAGCCTGCAAAGAATCTATCAGGAAAACAGATAAGGAAAGATTTGCACCTACTGGTTGTAGATTGTCCGATGCATGTATTGCCAGATCCACTTTACTCCGCTTAGCTAAAACTTTCGACTCTATTTGCGCTTCTAATTGTAACGCATGAACAGGTTTCTTAAAATATAATCTTTCACACAAAGGTTGACGCTGCTCATCGAATAAAGTTAATTGTGAGATCCCCTCTCCCATTAACGAATCAGGTAATATAAACTGTAGCTTGCCATTTACCAAATCCTGATGCAATAATGCTTTTACTGATTGCCTGGTATGTACTAATAATTCTAATCCACGAATTTCTTTTGATGCCTGAACGGAGATAACAATTTGCTTCCCTTCATTTTCTATTAATTTCATTACAGCTCCTTGCTGATAGATATTCGGCAAATCAACTATTAATTTTTTCCCTTCAACCTCAATATTGGCCTGGTATTTTTTTCCGGGTAAGGCTGTAAATAAAAACTGTCCCATCCCAAATCGAGATGTTCGAAATTGAACAATTTTCTGCTTTATTTCATCTTCAATAAACCCTTTTGCTGCAAATGAATTTCCATATTGATCAGTTACTTTGAATCCTATTTTTGATTCAATTCCAGATACCAGGTTTCCACCTTCCGGAAAAAACTGAACTTTAAAAACAGAAGGCTTAGCCTCAGACCAATCTGGTTTCTTTAAAGGATTTATAATAGAAATCTGTTTCTCAAAATAAAATTCAGCTGAAGAATTCTTCATTAACCCTGTATAACATCGAAATAGATAATTTCCTGATTGCAAAGAGTATGGCAGCAGAAAACTACCATCACCCATACTTTCCTTTATTTCTATCTTAGATTGGAGAATTGGCTTATGTAACATATCTAAAACCTCCACATAAGCAATCTTACTCAAATTCAATGGTTTATTCAACAATGCATCTGTTAGGTATAACTTAAACCAAATAATTTCTCCGGTAACATAATTTTCTTTGTCAGTATGAACGAATGCTTTTTCCTGTAAATGATTGATGGTATAGTTATCAAAAGAAATGGTTGGGTTTTCAATCTGACAAAATACATTTACAGATTGCAAAATCAGAATGATGCAAAGAATAAAATGAAAACGATATGATTTGCTGTTGCCCAATTTTTATTTTTTTATTTCCAGAAATCAGGTTTACTGCTTGTTCCGCCAGCCCTAGTACAATCCAGACACGATATCTTATACATGGCTATACCACCACCAGTAACAAAATACTGTGGCGCGTAAGAAGTATCTTCATAGTTAAATATTAAATAATTATTCGGATTCTGGCTACTGGTAAAACGAACAGTACATTCTTCACCAGGAGGACTAACTACCCAGTTTGTTAGTTCAGAATTATTTATAAAAATTCTTTTCTCGGTATAGGAACCAGCACTTATAAATCCGATCACTATTTTTTCTGGATGATTAACGCAAGTTACATTGCCACTTACCTGCGAAGGTTGAGGGTCAAATATGCTACCCGTTTGTTGTGTGCTTTTTTGCAAAATTTGCCAATATTGATATGCCTCATCAGAAATAGCGTACTGACGAACATTTATACTATATCTAACATCTAAACGGGGATCATTTTGAAATACTTTATGAATTTGCTGGTAGCTTACTACATCTGCACTTAATGCTTTTGTACTTGCCACTGCTATTGTATTTGAGCGTGTTGTAGCCCAGCAATGATATACCTGAGTGGAAGAATCCCTATAAAATATCAATCCATCTTTTACACCTAGTCTGGATTCTATTGGCGCATCGTGTTGTGCGGTTTCATCAAACTCCCATTTATAAAATCTGGTATTATTATTTGGGTCATGCGTATGAACAAAAAATTTCAAATCTATGTCTTGCTTCCAGGTTACACTATCTATTTCCGGTGCACTTTTTCCCTTTACGAAAGCTGAAACATATTGATCCGCATTGGTTGTAATAACTTTTAACCGATATTCCTGCACATTATTTAACTGCAGAGGACTCGAAGTATATTCACCATCAGAAGTTTCATTTAAAAGATAACTAGCACCATTATTTGATTCGATCATCACTGTTGCCTGCGTTTCGGGAGTTGAAATTGCAGTGTCTTTTAAAGTTTGTGTTCTGCTCAAATGAATGATAGAAACTTTATTGATACCTATTTCAATATTACCTTCTAAAACCAGATAGGAATAATTGATATTGATAGCAGGAACATCATAGGGTTTCTTGCAGGCAAATTGCGTGATCAGAAAGATGAACAATATATTTCTTACTAATTTCATCCTACTAAAATTTAAAATTATATGTGATGAAAGGAATAGCAGTTGCAAAAATAGAAAGCTGGTATCCTTTTACTAATCCGTTTTCCTGAATAAAATAAACAGAATAAGGATTTTGTCTGGCAAACACATTATAAATACCCATCGACCAAGAACTATGGGCTAGCTTCTTAATTTTATGGTTCCCCTCCAGGTTAACCGACACATCTGCTCTTATATAATCTGGTATTCTAAATTGGTTTCTGTCTGAATATAAAACGCGCTGAGCGCCGGCCTGATAAAATACGGCAATGGGCAAAGTGATTGGGCGACCAGTGCTATAAACACCATTCAGAGAAAGACTTAATCTATGTGAAAATTGATAATTACCAATTAAATTAATATTATGAGGCTTATCGTAACTAGCTGGATATTTTTCACCATGATTGATACTTTCCTGAGCAATAGGATCATTCATTTTTAAAAACGTTCTCGAATATGTATAGCTTAACCAACCGTTTAAATTTCCTACTGTTTTCTTAATCATGAATTCAGCACCATACGCCTCACCATTGGTATTGATTAATTCGGTCTCTATATGCTTGTTCATAATAAGTGTTGCACCACTTTTATAATCCAAATAGTGTTGCATCCATTTATAATAAACCTCAAATGAAAGTTCAATTTTATTTCCCATTAGGTTTTTGTAATAGCCCATTGAGGCTTGATACCCTTGTTGGGGTGCGATATTAGGGTCACTGAGCTTCCAGATATCTGTAGGTGAAATGGCTGTAGTGTTAGACAATGTGTGTATGTATTGTCTTAAAGAATTAAAACTAAATTTCAGGCTAGCATCTTCCTTTAAACTATAACGCATAGAAAATCTGAACTCCGGACCGTGATAAGTTTTAATGTTTTTACCTGCACCATAATGAACACTGTCAATAATGGTATTTTCTTGCTTAGGAAGCCCTGGTGCATATTGATATTGTAAATGTGCTCCCAGATAATTAAAAACAGAATAACGTAGACCAAGACTTAGTGTTAAGTCATTATTTACTTTAATATTATCACCAAAGTAGAATGCAGATTCTAAAGCTTGTTCTTTTTGAACCTTATCGTATTTCACCAACGAAACTTGAGAATTCGGCTCAAAAGTACCCGGATCTAATTTATAGTGCACAGCATTCAAACCAAAATTTATGGAATGCTTATTGGAGGGGTTATAATTAAAATCATATTTAAAATGAGATTGACTAATATTAAAACTTAGTTTAAACGCATTTAGCGGCACTTGAGTACTACTAATATTGTAACCATAATTATCAGTTCCTGCAGACAAAACAGAAAAGAAACGATTATTAACAATATGCTTCCATTTAATAATTAAGTTTTTATTGCCATATTGAAAAGTTGTGTCCTTGTTTAATCTAAAGTCATCATGACTTAAATATCCAGTGACATACAAGCTATTCTTTGCGTTAAACTGATGAGTGATTTGTAAATTCATATCATAAAAAGAAGCTTTGCTATTTTTATATGATTCATCAGGTATTTGGTTAAGGATCCAGTTGGAATAGGTAGTTCTACCACTAACTATAAAGCTTGTTTTATCATTATTGATAGGACCCTCTAATGTTAACCTACTAGTTAATAAACCAATTCCACCTGACCCACTAAGTTTTTTACTATTTCCATCGCGAGTACTTACTTCTAATACGCTCGATAGTCTGCCCCCATACTTTTCGGGGATTGCACTTTTATATAATTCAACACTCTTTACCACATCTGCATTAAACGCTGAAAAAAATCCAAATAAATGCGATGGATTATAAATGGTAGCATCATTTAGTAAAATTAAATTCTGATCAGCAGCCCCGCCTCGTACATTGAACCCCGTACTTGCTTCACCAACAGAAGTTACTCCTGGCAAAGTGAGCACTACTCTTAACACATCAGACTCCCCTAAAACGGATGGTACTTGTTTGATGGATTTAATGGATACTTTATCTAATCCCATTTGTGTGCCTCTCAAATTCGATTTCCTTTCAGTGCTAACGGTAACTGCTTTTAAACTTGCGATGTATTCATTCATCTCAATGCTTAATTTACCTTCACTGTATAACTGCAATTCACGTTTAGTATCTTTCATACCCATGCTACTAACATGTAGTGTATGTCTACCTCTTGGCAACCGAAGTGTATAATATCCAAACTGATCCGTGATAATCTTAACATTACTATTATCAACATAAACAGTTGCACCGCTAATAGCTTCCCCATTTTTATAATCCCTAACATAACCCGCCAATACCGTTTCTGATTTATCATTCATGCTGGCCTTGTTCCCTACTTCAAATAATTTCTGCTCGATGGAAACATTTAATTGTCCTTTTTCTGATTTACTTAAAACAGGAAGTGAAATATTACGATCGGCATAGGAACTATCCATTTGCTTATCAAAATAATGAGCTGCAAGTTCTGTTTGAAGCTGAAACTTTTTTGAAATAAACACATTCCCAAATCCATCCATTGCAAATTGCAAACCAATTGCCTTAATGGTCATTTGCAAAACTTCACTGAGTGAGTACGTTCCTTCCTTTAATGAAATATTTAATGAATCAATCTCCTTAATTTCAAAATAAATTTTACACTCAAACTTCAACGCTATATCATCAATAAATTGTTTTGCTGAAACTTCGTGATATCCTTTTAGGGTTAGTTTTTCTTTGGTTTGAGCGTAGGAATTCAATGATAGTAGCACTACCAAGAAACATGTTATATAATATTTGATGACTCGTTTACTCATGAGAAATGGTATCGAAATATGCAGCCAATGAAACTAGTGCCTTTGCAGGATCTTTAGAATAATTCAGTTTTTCCTTTCGCATATACTTCTTTAATTGTCCTTTTTGATCTTTGTGCAAACTAAAATAATCGGAAATTTTTTCTACTTCATGGTACTCGTTATTTGCAAAAACAAAGTATTTATCATACTCAATAAAACTTGAAGTATTATCCTCAGCTTTCAAAGAAGCCTCTACTCTTTTGAAATATTTTGCAAGTACTGATGAATTCCCATTGTATAATAATTCATAAAATCCCTGACCGGGATTATACATATGAACACTATCGTTTTTGATTTTAATAAAGAAGTGATTGTCGATCTTAAATTCCGAAACATAATTATTTATAATTGTCATTTCAAATTCCTTTGAAGCATTTAAAATAACCAGTTGATTTTTCATTATATCGTATTTCAATGGAATATTACGATAGAGGAAATTCTGATAATTGATATCTGCACTTTTAAATTGATCAGAAATAAAATAGGGATGCCCCAAAACTTTGTTCCAATATTTTATGTAAGCGCTGCCATTATACAAAGGTGCACTGGTATTGACAAAATCTTGAAATTTAGTATTTTGATGATCAACCGACTTAATTAAAAGTTCATGATCCAAAACTGTTGCTTGGGCATTTAATTCACAGGAAAGAATAATTAAAAATAAAGCAACAAGCAATCGCATAATGTGTATTTAGTTGCAAGTAAGTAATTTAATAAGAATTAATGCATGTAAAAAGGATATTATACAAACGGCAAAATCGCGCTTCTTAAATAAATATATATAATCAATATTTATATTTCCTAGAAAGGCAAGTTCTTTACTCAATACTATAATTCATTCCCAGGCCATCAATTAATGACTGAATTTATTCTAATATTCTTATATTCAGATTATGAATATGTTCAAAATCATCATCAACGAAATATGGGGATTTTTTAGTTTAGAAGGTTTGCTAACCATTTTCAGAAATGGAAATTATGCGGCACTCTTAACGTATAATGGTTTTACAACTGTGATAGCTCCCATTTTACCAATCATATTAGTGCTGGAATTGATCAGAGGATTATTGTACAAAAAGTTTACGATAGTCAATTACAAAATACCTTTTTTCAGTTACCTCCTAAATTCAGTGCTGGGCAGATATCTATCGCTTGGTATGACGATGATCTGTATTGGACTTTTTGAGCAATTTGCACTAATTCATATTTCTTTTAAATGGTACTGGTTGATCTACGGTTATATCATTTGGGAATTTGCGCATTTTATCTATCACTATTTAGCACATAAAGTGAGACTGTTCTGGTGTTTACATTCTACCCACCATGCACCGGAATCAATGAATCTATCTATTTCCTATGCTCATTTTTTTCTGGAAGCACCCTATGCAGATGTGATTCGAACTTCTATCTGTATTTTAGCCGGAGTACCGCCTCCCATGCTATTTGTAATTATGTTTATCGATGGAACATGGGGTTCCTTTATTCATATAGGAGATACCATTTTGCCGAATGCCCGTTTAGGTTTTATTGGAAAATTTGTTTTAACGCCCTCTCACCATCGAGTGCATCATGCAAAAAATATTGAGTACATGGATACTAATTTTTGTAACCTCTTAAATGTTTGGGACAAAATATTTAAAACTTATTATCCTGAAAAAACCGAAGTGCCTGTTCAATATGGCATAACCAGAGAGCTACAAAAGAATAGTTTTTTGGATGCCTATTTTGGTGAAATCATTTATTTAGCTAAAGACATATATCAAGCACCCGGCATAAAGAATAAAATATGCTACTTATTTATGCCACCAGGATGGAGCCATCTTGGTGATCATAAAACTGCAACAGCCATGAAGAAAAAATTAGGTATTAAATAAAGCTATAACAGTTAACCTTCTTTTTTATAATATTTATCTCGTAGCCAGAAAGCTACATTAACCAATATAATAAGTGCTGGCACTTCTACCAACGGTCCAATTACACCTGCAAAAGCCTGTCCACTATTGATGCCAAACACCCCAATAGAAACAGCAATAGCTAACTCAAAATTATTACCCGCAGCTGTAAATGCGATAGAAGTGTTCGTAGAATAATCAGCTCCCATTTTTTTGCCAATTAAAAAACTAACGAAGAACATGATGGCGAAATAAATAACTAAAGGAATAGCAATTCTAATGACGTCAAAAGGTATTTGAACGATTAATTGACCCTTCAAACTAAACATCACTACAATCGTGAATAATAGTGCAATTAAAGTGATTGGAGATACTACTGGAATAAACTTTGTTTGAAACCAATCCTCTCCTTTTACTTTGATTAAGATATATCTGGAAAGAAAACCAGCCGCAAACGGTACTCCCAAATAAATGGCTACGCTTTCCGCAATTTGTGAAATAGTAATATTCACTTCCGTTCCTCTGATTCCAAAAAGTGGAGGTAACACGGTTACAAAAACATAGGCATATACACTATATAATAA
>Ga0194047_10002641_pt1 | contig 10205 bp, 6 predicted proteins | sample JunL225m_MetaG_2_FD_160070 | JGI IMG/M metagenome (GOLD analysis project Ga0194047, IMG submission 160070) | Anoxic zone freshwater microbial communities from boreal shield lake in IISD Experimental Lakes Area, Ontario, Canada - Jun2016-L221-5m | ecosystem: Environmental > Aquatic > Freshwater >...
ATCCCCATTAAAACCGTGGCTGCGTCACTGCTGCCGCCACCGAGTCCAGCAGCCACCGGAATGTTCTTGGTTATTTCAATAACCGCACCCAGGTTACTACCGGCAATGTCCAATATAATGCGGGCGGCTTTCCAGGCAATGTTCCCATGGCCGTCAGGAACACCCTTTTTGCCGCAGGTAACTTTAATGTCAGGTGAGTCATTCAGGGTGATGGAAATGTCATCACACAGGTTAACTCGCTGCATGACCATGCGGAGGTCATGGTAGCCGTCAGGACGTAGTCTGATTACATTAAGAAGATAGTTGATCTTGGCTGGGGCTTTAAGTGTAAGGCTTTTCAAAAGGGTCTCCAACTTTTAAAAGTTTTTTCGCCTTGTTTATAGAAAAAAATGAGAACTTTGTCGAGCGAGAAGTTCTAAAAGACGGGTGAAATGAATTTGACAGATTTACTAGCAGTATGCTAGGAATAAAAGTACGGTGAATTAGTGACTATACGAGAGGTAAAACATGCTAAAAAATCTTCGTGAGGACATTAATTCTGTTTTTGAGCGTGATCCGGCAGCCCGTAACGCTATGGAGATTATTTTCTGCTACCCGGGTCTGCATGCACTGTGGATTTACCGTGTTGCGCACTGGTTCTGGGTCAGTGAGTTTTTTTTCCTTGGGCGTTTCATATCCCAATTAGGTCGTTTTCTGACCGGGGTGGAGATCCATCCCGGGGCAAAAATTGGTAGGAAATTTTTCATCGACCACGGCATGGGTGTCGTGATCGGCGAAACTGCAGAGATCGGTGACAATGTGACCCTCTATCACGGAGTGACTCTGGGTGGGGTAACCTGGGACAAGGTCAAGCGTCATCCAACTCTGGAAGATAACGTGGTCATAGGTTCCGGCGCGAAAATACTTGGACCGTTTACAGTTGGTAAAGGGGCCAAGATAGGTTCTAACTCGGTGGTGGTCAAGGCGGTGCCGGAGAACGCCACAGTAGTCGGTATCCCGGGCAGGATGGTCATGGAACAGGAGAAAAAGGATGTTGGCAGGGCTGACCTCGAGCATGGCAGGCTACCAGATCCCGAAGCAAAGGCAATAGCCTGCCTGTTTGAGCAGATCCGGGAACTTGAAAAAAAATATGCCAGCCTGGCAGAACAACATGAGTCACTTAAGAAATTTTTGGATACTTCCTCTCAGTAGCACAACAGCAGAAAGTTGACGCATCGACGTAAATCTGCCATAGTCACGCCACCATGATTAAGCGCCAAACTACTATTAATCGCATATTTAAAGTTGCGGGTATCGGTTTGCATACCGGCAGAGAGGTAAACCTTGAATTTCTGCCTCGCCGTGAAATGGGCATTGCTTTCGTCTTAAACGGAAAGTCCATTCCGGCCCGCTATGATATGGTGGCAGACACTCGCCTTTCCACTCAAATAGCTTCTGATGGTGCCTCCGTTGCGACTATTGAGCATCTCATGGCAGCCTTTTATTTTTCTGGTATCACTAACTGCATTGTTTATATCGACGGCCCTGAAGTTCCGATTCTGGATGGTTCAGCTTGGGAGTTCTATCAGGGCATGTGGAAGGCGGGAGTTTACGAGTTCCCGGAATCAGGAGTTTACCTGAAGGTACAGCGTCCGGTAGAGGTCTGCGTCAACGATGCCTGGGTTAGAGTTAAGCCCCTTAACACCCTTGATATCTCAATGACAATAGAATTTCGCTCCCCGGTTGGTCGTCAAAAAAAGCGGGTCACTGACGTAGAAAATGCCTTTTCTATTATCAACTCTCGAACTTTTGTACTTCAAGAGGAAATCGAGGCTATTCGCAAGGCCGGTTTGGCAAAAGGCGGATCTCTAGATAATGCAGTTGTGATAGGCAACGATGAGATTATGAATCCACATGGTCTTCGCTACAAGACAGAGTTGGTCAACCATAAAATTCTGGATTTGATCGGCGATTTATATACTAGCGGCTACCGCATCCTTGGTAAAGTAGAAGCCAACAAGACTGGCCACCATCTCAACAATCTTTTTCTGAAGGAACTTTTCTCAAACCCATCCAACTATTCAATTTACTGATTAATTGTATAAAGCATAATTTTTAACCGTTAATAATCAATTTTAAATTGCATAAAAAACAACCTAAATATGCTCAGAACGAATGACCTCTCGTTGACTCGCCGGGTTTTGGGGCAGACTGTAAGCCTTGTTATAACATTATATTTACATTAGATATTTTCAAATATCTGGTATCAAGGACTGACTCCTTGTGGTTACCCTTTTATAGCTGTCTGAACTTCAGCTAGGCATACCCTGTCCCTGCCTTCGTGTTTGGCCGTGTACATCGCCTGATCAGCCCTGGCCAGCAGTTCTTCGAGTGATTCATCCGGCGTATGTTCTGCAACGCCAAGACTCATGGTTACCTCGCGCGGCAGAGCATCGCTTCTGGCAAAATAGGCTGAAATCGAGGTCCTCAGATCCTCGGCGACTTTCAAGGCATGATTTGTGTCACACTCTTTCAGGATCAGCAGGAACTCCTCACCTCCCCATCGACATAGTATGTCACTCTCCCGTAATCTGGAGCGCAAAACAGCAGCAATTTCCCGCAAAACGCGATCGCCGGTCAAGTGTCCGTGGGAATCGTTGATCATCTTAAAGTGATCGATGTCCCCCATTGCTATGGAGAAAACTTTTCCTGAACGCCTGGATTCAGCAAGGGACTGCTGCATCAGGATCTCAAATGCCTGGCGGTTGGCCAGACTTGTCAGCGCATCGGTGGTGGCCATCTCTTCGAGCCTGCGCTGGTAATATTTTATGGTGAAGTTGATAAGAAAGATCATTATCAGTGTGACCAGCAGGCAGATTCCCATATTAAGTAGCAGTGCTCTGCGAAGGCCCTGCAGCGCCTCACCTTCGCTCTTTTCGACAAAGATGTACCATTTGAGTTCTGGTATATAGCGAACGTTTAGGAGGTGCTGACTGCCGGCACTCTGGTACTGATACGATCCGTTACCGTTACGGAAGATCGAGCCTGCAATACCGTCAAGTCCATCCATCTGGCGGATGTCCCTCAAGGCTATGTCGTCAGCCTTAGAGTTGAGAACGATCTTTCCCCGACTGTCCACAAAAAATATGTGACGCTGATAGCGCTGCCGGTAGTCCTCCACCATCTTGCTGACCGAATCGACTGTAAGCCCAATACCGGTAGCACCGATGAAGTTCCCTACATAGTCTAGTATGCGATAGTTGATGAAGATGGTCATGGCATCGCGGTTAGCCATGTCAGGATCCACATTGATCTCATACGGTTCCGTCATTGACTTTACCCTGAAATACCAGGCATCGCGCGGCTCCGACGACCGTATTTTTTTCAGGATGCCGTCTGAGTGGTAATAGCTGAGGCTTTTCTCCGAGACAAGGAAGCTTGTGAAAGCCGAATATTTTTCTTTGATGGACAGTAGATATCTGGTCACCTTGTTAGCATTCTGTTCTCCGTCAAGTACCCAGTCCCTGAGGAATGTGTCGTTTGCCATCATGGAGGAGATAAAGACCGGCCTGATCAGGTCTTTCTGGATTTCGGAATAGATATTGTCGGAGGTTAGTGGTAGTTCCCGATTGACAAGGGCGTCTCTTATGGTGGTCTTTGAAACTTGATAGTTTAAGAGGGATACGGCCAGAAAACCGGCAGACAGGAGTATACAGATAAGAATTATCAGCTTTTTTTTGTCACCGTGAAGGCCAGAAAGCAGGTTTTTCATAAGGTCTCTTTCCGAAGTCTAGTGATAGGAATTCCTGATTCATTCTAATTTTCTGCCAGAAACCAGCCGTAATGGCAGTAGTCGCGAAGGCAACTATACTTCGCACTTTACATCATTTGAAATTCTTTGCAATCAGAGAAGGGAGAGAAAGAAATAGGCTAACTTTACCGTCTTCACCACCTTTCTTCGGCCTGCGATGGTGGACAGTGATTTGGGAAGGGTCATTTTCTTCCATGCTGGATGTACAGCATCAGAATCCCCTAACAGCGACCACGACGATTGCCGCCTTGAATGCCACCGATAGAACAGTGACCAGCACCGATAGTGCGCCGAGTTTAACCAACATTACCGCCAGTAGGATTACTACGATTGAAAGCCAGATCATGATTTTCTCCTTTTCTGATACAAAAATGGCCCCGAGGGGCTTCTGTGAAGACAGATTCCTTTACAGCTTGCGGGTGATCTCCCAGGCATCCAATCCGATATCGATGTACTCACGGATGTCCAGATGATGCTCCAAAGCTGCTTTCACTTCATCCCGTGCCAGTTCCAGGTCGTCAGCAGACAGGGAGAGTGCAGATTCGCCCATACGACGGACTATGGCGGTGAGAACGTCCTGAATGGTGATGGAGTACAGAACTTCTGAGGGAGGACTGTCTAGGGGATTGAGAGTAATTGTTATCTGTGGGGAGGCATGAAAAGGAACACGCCTGGAGGTAAGCCATTAAAGGAGTCCAGCACTTTGTAATCCTATAGGGTTCCCTTTGGGGTTTCCCTGTGCCACTAATTGCCAATGTTGTTAGAAGACTACATCTTATTCGTAATTATTGTGTTATTACATCTGAAACTAAAATTATGTTTTAATGTGAGAATTTTATGACTATCGAAGAGGCTTTTGGAACCGTCATACGCAGATTGAGGAAAGAACGTTTTTTATCTCAGGAAGCGCTTTCCAAAATCAGTTCTTTGGACAGGGTGTTCATATCTCAGCTTGAAAGGGGAAAACAACAGCCAACGCTTGTCACGATATTTGGACTCGCTAAGGCCCTAAGTGTATCGGTTACAAATATTCTCAGCGAAACGGAGTTACTGTTGAGTTTTAACGATATTAAGTTTCAGAGGAGTGATTTAAATGTTGTTCCGTATGAAATGGTGTGCGAGCAATTTGGAGGGAAGAGCATTTCGGAAAATTCCGGCGTATCGTCCATTAAAACCATATTGATTGCTGATGATGAAATGATTCTGTGCCAGCTCCTTTCCAAGCTGCTTATTTCACAAGGATACAAAGTCCTGATAGCGACCGACGGTCAGGTAGCTGTTGATATATACAAAGATAATCAGGACTGCGTTGACCTGGTATTGATGGACATCATGATGCAGCGCAAAGATGGAATAACTGCACATAAGGAAATTTCAAATTTTGATCCAAATGCGAGGATACTGTTGATGAGCGCTTATTCCTTAGCCTCTCTTGGAAACATGAATAATTTCAACTTTATTCAAAAACCGATGTTACCTCACGAATTGTTCAATAGTATCAGAGAGCTCCTTGATTTTAATCTCTCCGGGTAAACTCCTCGAAGCTTGCTTCGTTGAAAGAATATTAAATTACTGCTTTGATACCTTGCTGCTTGCTGCGGGGTAGTTCACTACGACAGTGCCTCTATCAGCAGTCGAGGCTCAGCCTGCCTTACCGAAATGAGGAGGCCTAATAATGGCAACGTTTTGCTCACAGACAGACAGAACCTCTTCCTTGTCAGCGACTGTTTTGACTAATGCCCATATAACCGGCGTTGCGGAAATTTCCGTGCGTCGGTTTTTTCTTTTTGAGGTGATTGAATGACAGTATCAACAGCCGAAACAGCCCAGGAACTTCGCCAACGTGCCGAAGAAAAGTTACGCTCAAACGGGGGTTCGTCGCCGGAAATATATTCTCCCGAGGAATATTTGCATAACTTCCATGAACTTGAGGTGAATCAGATCGAACTGGAGTTGCAGAATGAAGAACTGCACCGTACCCAAAAAGAGTTGGAAGCATCCAAGTCAAGATACTTCGACCTCTATGACCTAGCGCCGGTCGGCTATTTGACTATCAACGAAAAAGGGCTGATCCAGGAAGCCAACCTTACTGCTGCCACCATGCTCGGTGTGCTACGAAGTGATCTTCTCAAGAAGTCGATGTCACACATTATCCTACCCGAAGACCATGACATCTATTATCTGCATAGCAAGCAACTCTTTGAGAACGATGAACCGCAATCGTGCGAACTGCGGATGCTGAAAAAAGGTGGGACGGTATTCTGGGTGCGACTGGAAGTTACCGCCGCAATAGATGCCGATGGCGTGCCAACATGTCGCATCATAATCAGCAACCTCACCGAGCGCAAAAAGGCGGAATTGCACATCGAGCAGCAATTGGTTTTTGCCAAGGCATTAAACGAAATTGCTGAAACAATTATTTCTAACGACAATTCTGAAGATATTTTAGAAAGAGCAAACTGCATTATTGGGGAAACACTACAATTAGATCGAGCGCTCATTTACGATGTATCATTTGAGAAAAATTGCATTATTGGTCTGTGCGAATGGTTGAAGCTGAAGCATCCGAAAATTGCGCCTACAAAAGGCGAATACCCCTCCTTGGACATGTTTATAAGCGCCTTCACGGAAATCAAGAAAACTCAAAAGCATCTTGAAAGTCAATGCTATGGCGTGAATGAGCACTTTATCAAAGACGGATCATGGAAAATTCTGCATGAGCAATTGAATATCAAAAGTTTGATATGGTATCCCTTTGCCTTTAATGAACACGGATACTATCTATTTACCTTGAATCAAATCCTGGAACAGAGACAATGGACTCGGGAAGAAATCGGGTTTCTTGAATCTGTTGCAAAACAGGTAAATCTGGCTTTGATTAAAATTAAATTCCTCAAAGAGAGGAAACATGCTGAGGTGGCGCTGCAAAAGGCGAACGATGTACTGGAGCATCGAGTGGAGGAGCGGACTGCGGAGTTACTTCAGAGCGAGAGATTTACCATCGAAGTGCTTGACTCACTGACCTCTCATATCGCTGTCCTTGATACCAGCGGCGTAATTGTCAAGGTGAACGAAACTTGGAAACGTTTTGCGAAAGAAAATGGAGCGCCGGTAGATATAGAAAACTATGTGGGCGAAAACTATTTGCACGTATGCAGCATCAGTTGCAAAGCTGATAATGAGGATGCGAACGCTGCATTTATGGGGATAAGCGCCGTGTTGCAGGGCGAAAAGATTTTTTTCAGTATGGAATATCCATGTCATTCTTCCCTTGAACAGCGCTGGTTCATGATGACCGTATCCAAATTACATGAAAATCAAGGTATCGTTGTTTCACATACCAATATCACTGAGAGCAAGCAGGCCGAAACAGCCTTAATGGAAAGCGAGGCTCGCTTCCGTTCACTTGTGGAGGATATTCCGAATGTAGCTGTTCAGGGGTATGCGCTTGACGGTACTGTCCTTTTCTGGAACCTTGCTTCGGAACTACTGTATGGCTATAGTTCTGAAGAGGCGCTGGGTGGCAATCTGCTGGATCTTATAATCCCTTCGGAAATGAAGTGTGGTGTAACTGAAGCAATCAGACAGATGGGAGAAAGCGGGGAACCAATCCCGGCGAGCGAACTGCTCCTGAAACGTAAAGATGGTTCCCGAGTACCGGTATTCTCCAGTCACGCCCTGCTTCATCCGATTGGTCGGCCACCTGAACTGTTTTGCCTGGATATTGATTTCACTGAACTCAAGCATGCGGAAGAAGCTCTCAATCGCAGCGAAGAACGTTTACGGCTTATTTTTAAGGGGTCAAATGATGCGCTCTGGGACTGGAATGCGGAAAATAACGAGATTTTCTATTCGTCCCGTTGGTGGGAGATGCTCGGTTTCGCTGTGGATGAGTTTCCGTCTGACGCGAATCTGTGGGAAAGCCTGATCCACCCCGATGATAAGGAACACGTCGGGGAGTTCTTTGCCGATGCTCTTAAGAACGGACCTGATGCATACGAAGTAGAGTTTCGATTGCAGCACAAAGATGGACATGATGTCCCGGTGCTTTCACGGGGATTCATTCTGCGGGACGCCGACGGCAGAGCGGTGCGAGTATCCGGGACGAACAGTGATCTGACAGAGATTAAGGGGGTTGAAGCTGAATTACGCCAGGCCAAAGCTGTCGCTGAATCGGCCAACCGTGCAAAGAGCGAGTTTTTGGCCAACATGAGCCACGAGCTCCGCAACCCCATGAACGGCGTCCTCGGCATGACCCAGCTTTTGGAGATGACTGAACTGACCGAAGAGCAGCGGAATTATGTAACCGCCCTCAATCTGTCCGGTAAAAACCTCCTCTCTCTTATCAACGATATCCTTGACCTTTCCAAGATCGAGGCAGGAAAGATAACTATCGAACCGGTCGTTTTTAGCCTGCACAACTGTATCAACGATGTTGCCCTGATGCAAAAATCTGTAATCCATGAAAAGAGGCTCAAGCTTGATCTGGATGTAGCCGAAGATATTCCTCAATTTGTAATGGGAGACCAACTCCGGGTCAAACAGATACTTCACAACCTGATGGGGAACGCTATCAAGTTCACGTCACAGGGTGGCGTCACCATCTCGGTGCAACTTCTTGAACAGCAGGACTCTTCTCTGCTTCTTCAGTTGGCGGTACGTGACACCGGCATTGGGATCTCGCCAGAAAATCTTGATAAGATATTCATGGCTTTTGAACAGGAGAACGGCTCCACAACGCGCAACTACGGAGGCACCGGGCTCGGCCTCACTATCAGTCGCCGCCTGACGGAACTGTTGGGAGGAAGCATTTCCGTAGAAAGCACGCTGGGAGCTGGTAGCTGTTTTAAGGTGAATCTTCCGTTCGCCGTAGTTGAAGAGAGTGAAGCCACAGAGGAGAGTCCACAAAAAGCAGTCGTCTGTTGGGATGGCCCACCGATGAGGATACTTTATGTTGAGGATGATCAAGTCAACATCTTTCTCGGCCGGGCAATTCTCAACAAGCTGGGGTATGAGGTCACTGTCGCCGAAAATGGCAGAGAGTGTCTTGATGCACTGGGCCAAGAGAAGTTTGATATTGTTCTGATGGATGTCCAGATGCCGGATATGAATGGCGAAGAGGCAATGCTGGAAATCCGCAGACAGGAAAAGGATTCTCCCGTACATCAGCCGGTTATAGCCCTAACGGCCTATTCTTCACGGCAGGAAAAAGAGCGCTTCTTAGATGAAGGGTTTGACGGTTACGTTTCCAAGCCGCTGGTCATCGAGGAACTCATTCATGAGATGAAAAGAGTGCTTGGGATTTAGTTGGCTATGCCGTGCTGCAGGAAGGTATAGGTAAAAGCAAAGCCTGCGCTACGCCGCAACTGTCACAGGCGACGCAAACTGTAAAGCAAGTTTTAGCAGTCACCGACGTCCCCTCTGTCCTCTTTCTACATCACCCACCCTCTCCCGGTAACCTCATCGTACTGACTTACGAGGATTCCCCCACGATAGGCGCTTAGAGCGCTCCCCTCCTGCTTCCATGCTCCGTTCGGGCAAAGTCTTTTCTGTATTTGACTCCGAGCGTGACCATTTTGGTTATGAACTCGGTCTGAGTCATTTCAGTCCATTCCTGTTTCATTTTGAATTCCTTTCTGTGCGTGTTTTGAAATAGAAAAGCCCCAAGGGGTGGCCAAGGGGCTTGAGGTTGCTGCCGTGGGAATGTCTGGGCTTCATTCGCAGCCTTTTCGACTTTCGTTGATAGATCTGCAATAACTCATATCACTGGTTGATACATGACCAATAATAAATCCAAGAATTAGTTGAGTGGCAGGCCACCCTGGAGCCAGCATTGATCCCTTTGAAAGCTTACCATTTTCATCAATACGGTTGAATTCATCTCTAACGATAGCCATCTCTTTGAGCATGCTTCTATGCTCTGCAATATGCTCATCAATACTGCTATAGCCTATTTCTGCGAGCACCTTTTCTTCATAAGAAAAATGAGCGCTAAGTAGATTAGAAAATTTATCTACTGCAGAGCGTAAGGTATCAAAGCTTTCACCATTCCTCCAATTTTCAAGAATAGAACCTCCAAGATCGAACAGCGCTTTGTGTTGAGCGTCGATTTCAGGATGTTCAACAGAAAAATGGTCACCCCACTCAACAAGATTCTTAATAGACTGATTCTGTAGTTGAATCCGACCAAACAAAGGATTATTCATGCTCATAACAGTTCTCCTTTTTTCTTTTTATGAAGCAGCATGGACACAAATACGACCCGATTGCCAATTGTCAAAAACATACCCATCTTCGGGTATATACGTCTAATGAGATCAAAATACTCTTTTATTGTTTTTATTGCAATCGAAATGCATTGTATCAACATGCCATCTACTATTATTTCAGAATACGAAAAAATTCCCCCCCACCC
>Ga0194047_10002642_pt1 | contig 10204 bp, 12 predicted proteins | sample JunL225m_MetaG_2_FD_160070 | JGI IMG/M metagenome (GOLD analysis project Ga0194047, IMG submission 160070) | Anoxic zone freshwater microbial communities from boreal shield lake in IISD Experimental Lakes Area, Ontario, Canada - Jun2016-L221-5m | ecosystem: Environmental > Aquatic > Freshwater...
GGAGGCGCATCTGTTGGCGGTGTTTCCACGGGCGGCGCATCTACTAACGGTTCAGGAATACTTTCATTATCAGGTTGCGGTGCAACTTCTACAACTGGTTGCGGTGTAGGCGCTGGTTCAATTACAGGCGGTGGAACTGGCACAACAGGCGGGGCAGGTATAACAGGTGTAAGCGGAACTTCTTGTACTACAGTAGATGTATCACTTGTAATTGTGGAGGTATCTAGTGCTGTATTCGTATCTATTACTGCCGATTGGGTTTCTGTTGGGCTTACTTGCGGGGTTGGAGTTTCACTCGGCGCAAGGCTTGGCGCGGGTGAAGAAGTTGGAGAAGGACTTGGTAGTGGTGCAAGCGAATTTGTTGGTGTGTCGCTCGGAGTTGGAGAAGGCGCAGGTTGCACTACAACTAAAGGGGTAGACCCAATAACTAAAGTTACTGCGTTTGACCAAGTAGAATACAAATGCAAAGTATCGTTATCAGCGCGAATCATAAAAATCCACTCAGTACCAGCAGGTGCAAGTTGCAAAAATAACGCAACAGGAATACTTATTTTTGTACGAAGCGCATTGTTGTCGCCGCCGTTACCAGTAGCAATTCCATAACCTTGTGTGGTCGTAATGTTAAAAGCAATTGCATAGCGTTCAGGTAGGACAGTATTGCCTTGCGGGGCTTCCCATTGAAGTTTTACAAAAGAACCACTTAATTCAACTTGTAAGTTTGTTGGCGCATTGTAAATTGTACCCTCAGCAAATGCGGTTGGAAAAAATAGAGAAGTACCAATAATTAAAAGAAATGCTGCAAATAAACGGGGAAGTTTCATTTATACCTTTTAGTTAATGACGGTTACATAAAATTTCGTAAATTGAATCCACTCTTTCTTCCAAGCGTTCAAGCCGCTTAGAGTTAATGTTTACGGAATCACGCAAACTGCTGCCGCCATTAGGCTTCAATTCCATAAGGTAAGACTTAACTAAAAACCTTATTACGCCTATGAATCCAGTTATAAAAGCAACTAGAGCAGCAATTATTGCTGCCCATTCTTGAGGTGTCATTGTTAAACCTTTCGGTTATGGGTTAAGTTGCGCCTTCAATTCTGCAATTTCCTTCGCCATGTCTTGAATAATCGGAATAAGAGCAATAGCAATACGGTCGTAATTGACTGCATCGGGTTGCCCTTGATCGTTGTAAACAACCAATAAATCTTTAAGTACAGGTATTTGTGCTAAATCTTCTGCAATGAGTCCAAGCAAGCGAGGCAAGCCGTCGGTAGTTCCTTGTTCTTCGGCTGCTGCTTTATCTACATAAGATTTAGGTTCTAACGCAAGTATGGAATCTATCGGAATAGATTGTGGTTCTATGGCTACTTTATAGCGTTGAGATGAAGTAGAACGCGCTATTAAACCTGTAATAGAATTAATAAAAGTATTAGCAGATGAAGTAGTTGTTGGATGACCACCGTTGTAAAAATAAGAGTTAGCGTAAGTATTACCTGTAATAGTTGCAGTAGTACCTGCCGTTATGTAAGTACCAGCATTAACGCCAGTCGTAGTGCTAAGAATGTTAAAACTAGCATTTCCACTAGATGAATTCATGCCGTAACTTGTAGCAGGATTACCAATAAAAGATGAACCAATTAAAAACCCGCCTATGTAAGCGCCATTAGCGTCAATGGTGTCGCAAACAATGTTTCCTTTAACATAAACGCCTTGTGCTGACATAAATCCGCTTGGGCTTACATGAAACGCAGTACCGCTTGAACCTGCGTTAATTTCAATAGCCGATAAAGTTCCTGTTGTTATTGAACCAGCGTCAATGTTTGCAATCACTAAACCTGAAACAGTAACGCTAGTCCATGAAGTACCACCAGCACCCGAAAATTGTGCAATTACTTTATTAGCATAAGTGCCACTTGCACCGTATTGATACCAAATGTCGCCAACTTGGTTAGCAGTAGAACCCGGAGTTGATGTTGAATAATAAACTTTATTTTTACCATCGGCAGTTGTTTGTGCGTATGTTGCTTGAGTGGAAGCAATAGTGGCTTGCGATTGTGCAATTGTGGCTTGGGCTAAAGCATTAACAGATTGCGCAGATGCAGTAGTCGCTTGAGTTGAAGCATCATCGGCTGTATAAGCAGCAGAATTTGGCCCACTTTCTAATTTTGCAATACGATCGCCAATGCCATTAAAAATGTCTTGCAAATTAGGTGGAAGATTAACAAATGCCATTATTTCTCCTAACTAACTGAACCTGCGGCTAATTGCCGTGTAAGGGTAAGACTAACGCGGCTTGGCCCATTCTCGCCAGGGCTTACGCTAATAGCCACAATACGCAAAACGATACTTAAACCTGCTGGAAAATAATCATCTACTATGTCTAATCGAACTTCATCGCCAATGTTGTATTGCGGATAGTAAGGATCAACATAAGGTGGCACAACAATTTCAATAGTAGTTGGTGGATAAGAGGTAGCGTTTAATTGTCCAAGCGTTACCGCTTTAAGTAAATTTACATCGGCTATGTCAATGTAATTAGCCACATCTTCTAACAATGGGAATCCATCTGTGTATTTTGATGAGTCAATAGCAGTAGCAGCAAGTTTTGTTCCATTAGCACCATAGCCAAGCCCATAAAGTCTATTAACAGCAGTATTGCCATCTTCGGGAAATCTGTAAGAAATAAGATTGCCAGGAAATTGAAAAACCGAAGCAATAGGAGAACTTGTTGAATACGCAGTTCCAAGCGGAATACCCATAACAAATTGATTAGTTAATACTCCGCCTGTATTGTAAGGTTTAATAGCAAAATCAAAATAACTTTGCGCTAAATCTTTAACAGCCTGATACACAGATTTGTATTCATAATTATTGTAAGTTCTATTAGTTGAATAGCCGCTACTAGGAACTGTGGCATAAGTTAAACCTGTTTTACCGTAAGATTTGGCTTCGGTGTATTGCATTAAATCTTTAGCAATGTATGTAGGGTCTTTAGATGTGTAAGTTTTAGTATCGCTAATACGGCGGCGTTGATACAGACTTAACATTTCTTGAGCCGTAATGTGAAGGCTTTGATTTTCTGAATCATACTCACGATTCCAAATAACACCCGACCATACTGGAATAGTGGCTAAAGTTTGTGGATCAGAGTAAAGAACCCACAAAATTGTTTGTCCTGGAATTGTGCCATTATAAACATTTAAATTTGCAGAGTTAATACCTGATAACAAAACTTCGCCTTGAAATGTACCAATAGAGTTAAGTTGTTGCGTAAAATTTACATTAGTAAAAGGTAATTCAGCAATAATAGGGTTAGCAGATGAACCCGATTGATACACGCTTGTTGTTGCATAGCGAAATTCTGCTGTAGCCATTACACATACGCATTTCGGTAAGTAACGGACATTGAGCCAACGGTGCTAGTCCATGTTGCCGAACTTGTATTAGGTGGGATAGATAGCCAGCCATTAGATGAAGCCGTCATAAGATTGCGTGTAGGAATTGTGTCGTAGTAAATAACGCGTTGTAGCAAATCCACCACTAAAGAATGTCCAGTAGCAAGATTGGCAAAATACATAGTAATTGTTCCATCGGTAATAGAACCGCTTGTAGCACTTGTTGAGGCAATAGTAATAACAGGAGCAGAAGTAGCCCAACCTGTATTTGCCACAGTAAAAGAAGTGCCTGTTTTAGTTGTACCCGCATCATCGTAATAACGCGGATCAGGAAAAGATAATTGCGCTTGAGTTTCAATGTAACCATAAGTAAATTCAGGGTTTACAGGAGTAGTAAAGCCACGCGAGCGCCCATACATACGCTTAGTGCCTGTATCGGCTGTTAATTGGTATTGGAAAAGTTGTAATTGACTACTAGCAGGTGTCGCACCTGTAGGATCAACATAATAGCCAAGCACTTGCGGAGCAAAGTATGATTGTAAGTTTTTGTAATAATACTGCGCTGTATTAGAATTATCGCCAAGCACCAACATACTAAGAGTAACGGTGCGCTCGTCATAAAAATCCCGACCTGAATACGAACCATCAAGGTATCCGCGATTTTCATCTTGAATACGAAGGGGTGAAGTGCCGCCTAAACCATCTATGTTAGTTACAACATAGTTAGTACCAGCACCAACAGTTAAACCGTTAAAAGACATTTGATAATTGTTAAGAGTCATCGTTTAGCCCCTATTGGTATGCCATTTCTAGCCTTGGAAAGTTTTCGAGCAATGTCATTTGTATCAGAAGCATACACAGTTGTATTGTTAACTACTGTGGTGCTTGATGTTGCAGTGCTTGGTTTTGCAATTATTTTTACTGGTTTACCTGTTAAATTAGGAGTTGCAGCAGCATAATTAGTTGGGTCTTGAGAAGGTAATGCGCTAGGAGTGTAAGTTTTTTTACTTAATACATCGTGTAGCATTTTAGTTGCTACCGCAGTACCTACAATGGCTGCAACTGCTGTTAAACCTAAACCTGCGCTTATACCGCCTGTAGCAAAAGCCTCAGCAATACCTACAGCAATCCAAGCATCGCGCAAAGCATTGATGGCTACAATTGTGGCAGAAATTCCCGCCGCAATTTTACTGCCAATCCATAAACCAGCCAATGCCGCACCAAATTGTGTAATAACAGTTTTATTATCGCTAAACCATTTGCCAAACTTTTCTAAACTAGGCAAGGCTGTTTTAATAACCCAATCAGTTAATTTTTGCGCAGTAGGTAAAAGAGCAGTACCCAACTTAACTTGCAATTCTTCAAAACTGGCTTGCAAAATACGCAATTTACCAGGAAGGGTGTCACCAAATTTTTGAGCAGCCCCACCCGCGCGATCTTCAACGGCTTTAAGAATTGTTGCTAAACTTGCGCCTTTAGGAATAGTTTTGCCAATAGCAATACCTAAATCACCAAGACCTTTAGCCTGACCAATAGAAGCGCGGGCTAATAAGCGCCCTGCATCGGCTAATGAAATTTGTTTGAATCGAGCCAAATCTGCGGCAACACTAAGAGTATCCAACGCCATTTTAGGACTACCTGAAGCAGCCGTCATTGTGGCTAACGCTGCATAAGTTTCATCATAAGTGAAACCAAGTTTTTTCATAGATTCAGCGTGATCGTCAATAATTGGTTTTGCTGCGCTAAAACTTACGCCTGTATTACTTACAGCAGTTTCTAATTTAGCCTGAGATGTTTGCAATTTACCAAGTGCATCTAGGCTAGTTATTGCTAATACGGCAAAAGCGCCGCCAAGACCAATGGCGGCAGTACGAGCAATTTTCATAGTGCGCTCTAAACGAGCAACGCTGGCGTTAGCAAGTAAACCGTTTTTTTCCATAGCGGTTAATTCTTTATTTATTAAGCCAAAACCAACAAGTGCCTCATTAACTTTAGCCTTTACTTCAAAAACAACTGGTGGAAAAAACTCCATTGTTTATCCTTTCAGGCTAAGTGCTTACGCATGATTGCGTAATGCTCACGGCGGTATTTATCAAATGCTGGTTTCATGTATGGAAAATGTTGTCCACCTTGCCAACTTGAAGGGTTATACGGACTACCCATTTCAACGCTTCGACCATAAACAATAGTTGGGCCAACTAATGCAAGATAACTGCCAAATCCTTGTCTAAACTTTTCGCCCCGAATAGATCGGCGCAAATTACCCGTCACATTCATAGGCGGTTGCCCTGATGTTGCAGGATAAGGAGAGTTTTTTCTATCGCCCTTAATTTCCTCTTGGGCTAATTGAATAAGGCGAGTCATCATTTCATCGCGCGCCATGCGAGCGCCAGCATCTAACTTGTCCATAGCCCTAGTAACTGCGGCTTTGACTTGCCAAATGTTATTGCTCATTAGTTATCTCTCTAACCATAGAACTGATGGATACAAGCCAATCTAATAACACCGCAGGTTGCTCATCTACTTCTGATGGAGTCCAACCAAATTCTTTTGCAATTTGGTAGTAATAGTATTGCTCGTCAGGATAATTAAAATTGGGGCTTCTCTCTGTGCCTGTTAATAAATCTTTTAACCGAGAGATTTGTCTAAAGGGCTATCAGCGCCTAAGTCTTGCGTAAAATCAGGAAATAAAAGACTCTGTGCATCTTGCGCTTCTTTTGCTAACGCATCATAATCAGCCAATTCCATTTCGCCTAAAGATGAAAGCATTACTGATGGAATTATTAAATCAAGTGTCCAAGATTCAACTAAAATGGCAATTAGTCCATCAACCATGTTTAGGCTTTGCATTAAACCTTCTTGCCCATTAGCGGCTTCAAACACTTTACGACGATCTTTTACCTTTAATGTTTTAGGATCACGCAAAACTACTTGCGCTTTAGTAATAGGGAGTGTAATTGTTTTAGACATAATTTCCTTCCAACTGCCTTCGTTTATTTGGGTTAGGTGGGGGAGTGGGAAGGCGGCACATCCCCCACCCAACATTATCTCAGGTTACTGATAAGTACCTGAAGCCTTAGCATTTTGTAGCACCCATTTGATGTTTGAGTAGCCTGATGTTGCACCCGCATCTGTGGTATTACCTTGCGCATTAAGGTCAATTTCAATCTCTACAAAATCTTTAGAGCGGTCAATCATTGATGCTATGTAAGCACCTTTTGTAGTAGTAAATTGAATCTGAGTCGCGCTTGCACCTGTTCCTTGTGACCAGTTGAAAACAATTGCTGGTTGTGTGTTTGTAAGGAATCGAGTGAGTTCAGTATCGGCTTCCATAACGAAGCGAATCTTGCCTTTAGTTTCAAGCGCACCCAAGAAAATTGAGTAAGGCGCTTTGGTGTTAGAAATACCGAAAATAGGCGTTACTGGGCGCACCATGTCCAAGTTACCTTCAACCGAGTTAGAGATGGATGAGCCGCCGATAGATACGGTAGCAATCCAAGTTGGTGTAGGTAGCACAGTGGAGAATGATGGGGTTGGGGTTGAGGCTGTAGCAGAAGCGAAGCCTGTTCCCTTAGCATCGTAGTCAAGTAATCCGTCAGCCGTAAACTTTAAAGATAGTTCGTGGATTTGGATACCTGCGTATGCGCGCACATTGGCTGCATAATAATCGGTTAGCGTAAAGGCAGTTGGTTGAGCATCTGAACCTGTGGCTGTAGCGTTTTTAATGCTAATAGTGTGGGTGTATGGGGCTGTTGCGCCTGTAGTGGCTACATCGCCAAGCAGACCGCCTAAAGCGTAACCAAAAGTATCTGCGAATACAGGGCCACCAAAATCAAAAGTGGAGTGAGTGCGACCTTGAATGTACGCATAGTTCTTTACAAGAGAACCGCGCAAACCCTCATCGTATAGTTCGCCAATTAGATCAACTGGCTTAATTTTAGAGGCTGTTACTGGGATAAAATCTGTTGGGGTAACTGCTGTTCCCTTAGTGGCTTCTTTAGCAATCCCCAAATAACTTCGGTGGGTATTTTGTACGGTCATTTATTCACTCTCCTACTGTTGGGGCTGGTGTTGCCTTGGTGGATTTGGATGGAGAAACATCAGGTGCGCTAAAATCATCGGGCGCATCAAAGTTATCCCCTGGTTCTACTGTCATTGAGATAGTAGGAAAACTGCGCTCATCTTCACCTGTATAGGTAAATGAAGCCATGTGTTTCTCCTTATGCTTGAATCATTTGGGTTACATCGAATCGCAAGGTAGCCCAAGTTTCTGTTGAGTTGCCATTTTGTGACATTGGTTCACCATACGAAACATCTATTAACGGTTCTGCGCCTTGCCATACCAGCGTTCCTGAAGTATCACCAAAGCGGTGATCTGAACGCAATAGGGTTTTAAGGTTATCTATAGTTTGATCGAAATTATCCATAGTATCTTCAGCGTTGCGTTCCATTGAATGATGAAAAAGTTGAATTGCTACGGTGTAATCAACACGCTTCCAACCATTAGTTGCCCCGCCTACTGCAATACGCTGTTCGCGTTCGCTTTCAATAAAAATAACGGCTGCGCAACGATTAAGTTGGCTAGGCAAAGAATTTGTTTCAAAGTTAATACGCTTAGGAAATGAAGTAAATACTTGATTAATACCATCAACTTGCGGTGGCAAAATAAAATTGTAAAGAGTAGAACGGACTTGTACGCGACCTACAGCCATTACCGTACCCTTCTATAAGGCATTAGCAATTCTTTTGCTAACGCAATCTCCTCACCGAGTTTGTCTGCTCCTGGGAGCGATGAACCCGCGCGGCTTGAAATAGCCATAGTCATAGATGAATCACCACGAACTTTAAGGAAGGCGGTAGTAACTAAAATTGCTGCTTCTTTAATAGCAGGTGGCAGGGCTGAAATAGAAATACCTGCTGCATGGCTATAACTTAAAGGCGATACAAGCGGCACAGTAGTTGAGCCAAAAGTGTAAGTTGAGGCAACAATTACATTTTCGCTACTCATACCGTCATAAATCTTCATCATTTGACCAGCAACAATGCCTGTGCCAGCCGCTACGGTAAGACTTGATTGGGTTGCTGTAGCGCTTGCAATAGTTGTATTAGCGTATCCAGCGATGTAGGTATAGCGGATGTAGGTTTCAACGCGTGGACTAGTAGGAAAGCCAAATTGAAGCGCGCCCTGAGATGAGTAAGTTAAAGATAAATTTGCGTAAGGAACAATAATTACTTGATCTTCAATCCACGCTTGAGAGCAATCAGGGATTGTTTGTAAATCGGTTGAAGGGTTGCCGTATTGAAAAGAAGTAAGGGCAATAACAGGGTTGTAGCGTGGGTGAAGGCGAATAGTGCCATCTGCGCTAATTCGTGTGCGCTGTTGTTCTTGTTCTGTTGTAGCCGCTAAAACTTGGTTGCAGTATGTATCAATCCATGAGGAAGCGCGCGCAATAACATTGTTTAGTTCAGCATCTTGAACATCGGGGTCTTGGGAATTAAACACAAGATTATCAATGTCAATCGCTGTAGGCGCATTCTTAAACTCATCAAGGGTCAAATAGGGAGTGGAGAACTGATGAGTTGTACCTGTATAAGCATTAGCCATTTATTTCTCCGCACTTTGAGCATTGTTTGAAAAACGATCCAAACCCACACTTCTTGCATGGGTATCCTGCGGCAGTTGTAACACCGCCTAAACTCGCCTCACCCAAGCCTTCTTCTTTTAACTTCTTACGCAATTTAGGGTTATTGATTTCAAACATCCCATCCTTGCCAGCCTTCAAAACTTTTTCGCCGCGAGATGTAGTTACGGATAACTCACGCATACCCTTTGGGCCAATCATTTTTCCCATAGCCAACCCCCTATTTAATAAATGAGCAGTTTTGACTCATGCTCAGGAGTTTAAATTTACTTAGGCAGACTTAATACCTGATACAACACCATTCCAAGCAGGTGCGTAGCAGAAGAAAGTTCCACGGAAGTATGTGCTGAACTCATAAGCAAACTGAGTTACTGGCCATTGAATACCCATGTAATCTTGAACCATCACATTTGCCCAAACATCAGATACCTCAGTATCAGGGATAGGAAGTGTGTAGGAAAGAACTGGGGCAACGCCCTGTGGCAGCCATGGGTGAACAGTTAAGTCCACCATCTTGCCTGTGATCTCATTGTGAAGCGCACCAATTACAGCGCCACCAACATAGTCACCAGTATCGGTCTGTGAAAGATTGATACGGTAGTTAGCGGTTGAGCCGTTCTTGATTGCATCTGAGAGTTGCTTACGATCTCCACCATTAAGCAATACTTCGTCAGGATCGCCCTTAACTGCATCGTAAAGGGTAGCGAATACACTTTGGAATTCTGCGCCTGGATTAGCAGTTGAGAAGGTTGCATTGACTTCGTTAATTGCACCTGAGTTTGAACCCAAGACAGTTGCGAGGATTCCATCGTAACCTGTTGCATAAGCAGAAGTATCTGCTGAGATTGTTGAAGCAAGTGTACCAGTTGTGTTGTAAACGAGGTTATCACCAGTTGTAACTGTTGAAGCCGCGCCTTGAACTACACCTGAAAGTGATGAGATACGACCCAAGAGGTGAGCGTTAGCAGCACCAGTTGTTGTACCAACATAAACTTTAGTACCAATTGCACCAGCAACATTGTTTACTGTAACTACAAGAACGCCACCGCTAGAAACAGCCTGTGACTGAACTGAAGAAAGAACAGACTCACCAAATGAACCAGCATCAGAAGTTGCATAGACATAATAAGTTGTTGCAGTCATAGCAGTTTCACCTGCTGCAGCCGCGCG
>Ga0194047_10002643_pt1 | contig 10202 bp, 11 predicted proteins | sample JunL225m_MetaG_2_FD_160070 | JGI IMG/M metagenome (GOLD analysis project Ga0194047, IMG submission 160070) | Anoxic zone freshwater microbial communities from boreal shield lake in IISD Experimental Lakes Area, Ontario, Canada - Jun2016-L221-5m | ecosystem: Environmental > Aquatic > Freshwater...
TCTTTATACATATCGAGAGGCGCATTTTGCGAATAACGCAGATTTTCTTCGGTGTACGTTTTGTAAACACCCAACGAAAGAGCTTCTTCGTCGCAACCTTCGGTGAAGACTTGTTGTCCTTTTTTGCCGACAATGATTGCCGTGCCAGTATCCTGACAGAAAGGAAGCACTCCTTTAGCTGCGACCTCAGCATTACGAAGCATAGTCAACGCTACGAATTTATCGTTTTCGCTGGCATTGGGGTCTGCAAGGATGTTTGCTACTTGCTGTTGGTGTTCCGCACGGAGCAGAAATGAGACATCGCGCATCGCTGCGTTCGACAATTTGGTTAATCCTTCGGCTTCGATTTTCAAAATTTCTTTATCCTCGAATTTCGACACCAACACATGCTCTTTTGTCAGCAAGTAATACTCTGTTTTGTCTTTACCCATTGGGTAAGGCTCCTGATAATGAAATGGTTTTGCCATAATAGGTAATACGTTTTACGATATATGTTTTTTACGTTACAAAATCTATTTTTGCCAGATTTCCCAAGAGGCAAATGCCTGAAGCAGCAGCATTTCGAGACCATTTAATACAACTGCACCTTGTTCTTTTCCTAATTTCATAAATTTGGTTTCGTTGGGATTGTAGAGCAAATCGTACATCAGATGTTGGTCGGTGATAAATTGGTATGGAATTTCGGGACATGCGTCAATTTTAGGATACATGCCGAGTGGTGTGGTATTGACAATCACCGAATATTCTTGAAGAAGAGTTTCGTTAATATCTTCGTAAGCTAACTGTCCCCAAAGAGGTACTCGGGTAACAAAACTATATTCTAACCCAAGCTTTCTTAGAGAATAGGCTACAGCTTTAGACGCACCACCGGTGCCGAGAATCAATGCCTTTTTGTGATGAGGCAAAATATATTCGGCAATGGAGCGAGAGAAGCCTATAACATCCGAATTGTAGCCTTTCAGTTTGATTCCTTTGCGCGTGCGATTGAATTTAACTACATTCACTGCACCAATTTCACGAGCAGTTTCGTCTAATTCATCGAGGTAAGGGATAATTTGCTCTTTGTATGGAATAGTGACATTCAACCCATTTAATTCAGGATTTGAATTGATCACAGCATGAAAATCTTTGATAGAAGGAATCTCAAAGTTAAGATACGTCGCATCGATATTTTCGGAAGCGAATTTTTCATTGAAAAACCCTTTCGAAAATGAATGTGAAAGTGGGAAACCAATTAGTCCATATTTTTGCATAATACCCCCTAATCCCCACAAGGGGGACTTTGCGAAAAATTAATTTTTATTTATTTTGTAAGATATCCTACCACGTTGTTTTCGATACGTGAAGCCACATCTTCGTTGTCGGCTTTGATGAATTTTTCGCCAACGATATTTTCGTACAACTCAATATAACGCTCGCTGATGCTATTCACGATTTCGGGTGTCATAGTGGGCACTTGTTGTCCCTCTTTGCCTTGGAAACCATTCTCCATCAACCACTCGCGAACGAACTCTTTCGAGAGTTGTTTTTGAGATTCGCCTTTCTCGAAGCGCTCTTGATAGACATCGGCGTAGAAGTAGCGCGAAGAATCTGGCGTGTGGATTTCGTCGATTAGGTAGATTTTACCGTCGCGTTTTCCGAATTCGTATTTCGTATCGACGAGAATCAGTCCGCGCTGAGCTGCCATTTCGGTGCCACGTTGGAAAACTGCCATCGTATATTTTTCGAGCAAGGCATAATCTTCGGGAGAGACAAGCCCTTGACGGAGAATCTCTTCTTTCGAAATGTCTTCGTCGTGGAAACCGTGCTCTGCTTTGGTCGTTGGCGTAATAATCGGTTGTGGGAAACGCTCGTTTTCGCGCATTCCGTCGGGTATTTTCACGCCGCAGATTTCGCGAACGCCACTTTTGTAGGTTCTCCACGCACTACCACAGAGGTAACCACGCACAATCATCTCCACAGGGAATGATTTACATGCAACGCCAACGGTGACCATTGGGTCGGGTGTAGCTTGTTTCCAATTTGGCACAATATCGGTGGTGGCGTCGAGGAATTTTGCTGCAATTTGATTGAGCATCTGTCCTTTGTAGGGTATGCCTTCGGGCAATACAACGTCGAAAGCAGAGATACGATCGGAGACAATCATGACTAATTGCTCATCGTTTATGTTGTAGACATCGCGTACTTTTCCGTGATAGACAGATTTTTGTCCAGGAAAATGAAAGTCTGTTTTTACTAAAGCGGTTTTCATTTATTTTTAGGGGTTATGTTTTTGAATTTCAGGTGCTGCAAAATTACAACATTTGCACGACTGACGAAAGTCATTTATCAATTTTTATAGACAAAATCTCTTCAAATCAGCAAAGTACTAATGATTCAATTTGATTTGACATCCAACAACGCCTTACCCGATTGCCGAAGCAACCCAACAGACCATTTGACAATGACAAACGAGCTGACGATGGCACAAAGTGCATCGATCCACACCAACCCCCAAAGCATGGCGGCGGTGAGTCCGACGATGGCAGCCACGCTGGTGAGGGCATCAGCAAGCACGTGAATGTAGGCTGCTTTGATGTTGTGGTCAGACTCTTCGTGATCGTGATGCAACAGAAATGCGCTACCAATATTGACACCTAAGCCGATGCACGCCACCAAAATGGCTTCGTGGTAATGAATGGGTGAAGGTGTAAAAATGCGTGTGACCGCTTCTACCAAGATATAGACGGCGAACATCAGCAGCAACAAGCCGCTGCTGTAGCCCGACAACGAAAGGATTTTGCGCGTGTCGCCACTGAAGGGTGAACCTGCGGAGATTTTGCGGACAAAGACGTAAGCCAACCAACTCAACCCAATCGCTAACACATGCGAACCCATGTGAATGCCATCTGCCAGCAGCGCCATCGAGTGCGACGTAAGTCCATAGAATATCTCTGCCACCATGGTAACTGCGGTGAGGATGACCACCCATTTGGTCTTGTGCTCGTGGTGTGTATGTGTATGCTCCATTGCTTTTTCTAATTTGGTTTTTGCAAAAATAGGCAATTTGAGAAAACTATAGGCTATCGGATGATATAAATGCACCACATAGGCACATAGGGCATATTAGTTGGTGAAGTGTTTTTATTTGGGTAAGACAAACCTTATTGGCAGTATGAACCAAACAGGAACAGGTATCCCTCCTTGAGCACCTGGTATCCAAGGTGGCATAGATAGAACTATTCTTATAGCCTCTTCGTCGAAACCGCTACCTAGACCTCTGACAACTGTTGCTTTAGATATCTTTCCATCAGAGCCAACAGCAAATCTAACAACCACACTCCCCTGAATATCTGAATTCAAATTAGCTGATGGATAATGCACATTATCGGTAATAAATTGGCGCAAGGCATCTTCACCTTTTGTAAATTGAGGCATCTTCTCAACAGCTACGAAAATTAGTTCTTCTCCAGTTGCATCTAATCCTTTAATATATTTACCTTTTGAATAGATTGCACGTTCAATCAACTTATTACTTTCGTCATAGGTTCTCCCTTCTCCGTCTTTTTTTCCATCAACATACGTTACTTCCGACTTTAATACTCCGTTTTTGTACCATTCGTAGAATTTTCCGTGCAAAACAGGTTTGCCTTTATCATTTTTATATCTAATCTCCTTGTTAATCATTCCTGACATCAAAAAAAGTTTTCGCACGTATAGTGATGAATCCATAGGATCTTTACCAACTACTGATTTATAAAACGCTAAATCTAAAGTGTGTAGTTTTTTACCTTGAGCATCATAGTATATTGTGTCTTGTGCTTTCGCACCAATAACGGTTATCGCAAACAGGGCGATGAATAAGATTTGTTTCATCTGTTTATAATTTTGATTTTACAATTATCCTTTAGAACGTTCTGAAATTTCTGTTTTGATTAGATTTGAAAGGATCGGCAACATTGTTTCCAACAACTTTGAAGCTAATGGGCAAGGTGTACCAAACTGAAACAGACTTGCCATCTTGTCTGCCGGGTGTCCAGCGGGGCATCAGACTGACAACCCGCATGGCCTCTTCGTCGCAACCGCCACCAATGCCACGCAGCACACTTATTTGAGTGACCTCTCCAGTATCACTTATCACAAAACGCACAATCACTCTGCCTTGTATATTCTGCTCCATCGCCACGACAGGGTAGCGGATATTGCGACAAATAAAATTCATCAACCCATTTTCGCCACCTTCAAATTGCGGCATTTGCTCCACCACGTCCAACGTTTTTCCTTCGTTGGGGTTTTTCCCAAATTTAACGGTTTGCGTAGCAGACGAAATGAATGGCTCACCGTCCTGAAGCGCAGGCTTCCATTTCGGCATCGAAGAGATAACGCGAATCGCTTCCTGATTTAGATGCGTATCACTGCTCTTTTTGATGGCAAGATTTGATACAGCACCCTCTGTGTCTATGGAAAAGCTCAACACTACCTGACCTGAAATCACTTTGCCCGAGTCAGATTGAATCTGTTGTAAATTTCGTCTGATATAAGAATAGATTGAATCAGTGCCGCCAACGAATTTGGCTGGTTGATAGTAAGGGTAGAAATCAACTTCTTTTCCTTGTTCATTGTAGCAATTGCCAGTGATAAATTTGGTGTATACGTATTCTTCTTTCCGTTTCCGTTTACCATTAGGCCAATAGGTGATTTGTTTTCCATTCTTTAAGCCAATCTTATACTCAATTTCTGATTGATGAATGCCACTTTCGTACCACGATTTATAGAGTCCATCCATCACCCAAATGGTTTTCTCTGCACCTTTATCTATCAACTTACATTCCGACTTCAACTTGCCTGATTTGTAATACTCCAAACTTTTGGCCTTTCTGCCGTCCGCATCGGGTTTAACGACACGATAATAGTCTGCCAATTGCAGCGATTTCACAGTACGTCCTGCATTATCAAGATAGGTGCTGTCTTGCGCATTGCCACTTATAGCAGTTATCGCAAGCAGGGCGATAAATAAGATTTGTTTCATTGGTTTGATATATTATTTATTCCTTAATGATTTTCCTGAATTGACCATCCACATTTATAATATAGACACCTCGTTTGAGTGGTCGCAAGTTGAGTTGATACTTCGCATCCAAATTTGAGAAGTGCAGTAGCTCTGCTCCATCCAAAGAATAGAGATTGATATTATCCATCGGCTGATTGTTTTGTATAGTTACAATATCTTTCGCAGGATTCGGGAAAATGGTTAGCTTGGTGGTCGTGATAGAAGGAATGCCTACAGGCTCAAGAAAATAATCACAACTTAGACCAACTGTGTTTTGATAAATGAGTTGATTGCCATCGCTGAAACAAAGAATTTTAATTGGATTTGAGCTATCGTAATTAAATAAACCCATATTTGCACCGACACCTTCAATCCATTCTAATGTATCGCCAACAATCTTCTCATTAAAAAGCCATAAATTGGTTTGGTTGGCAAATTTTAGCCTCAATCGTTTTGCTCCATTTACTTCAATACTATCAACGGAAGTCACTTTCTCTCGAAACCACGTAAAACTGCTAGGCTGATTATTGATGAAATACTTTTTTGTCAAAGTGAAAGTCGAGTCTTTTTTCAACGTAAAATCATACAGCAAATATTCCAATTCACCATAAGTCTGAGATTTGAAATAAATCTTCTTATGATTTTCATCATCCCTAATAAATCCAACAATATGATCATCCGATATGTTGTTTTTGGCATATTGAATCACTTCATAAACAGTCGAATATTTTACATTTCCGAGTAATGTATCTGCACCAATTCTATAGTGATAATTTGAGTAACGGAATCCAGTCCAACCACAATTAGAACTTTTAAGACAAGTGGGATAAGGTCCGTCTTGAATATAATTCCACGAATTTCCTTGCTTTACAATCTGACCGAAAACAATTAGAACAAAGAGGGAAAGAACAACAGATAAAGTAAATTTTTTCATACTATTTTTTATTAAAGGTTTATTGAATTTAAAATCCCCCATAGCGACACAACGCCACATCGTCGCGCCGCTATGGAGGTTTGGTTTATGCCTGAGGTGTGGCAGCATCGGCTTTGGCAGACTTGCTGGCATGGCGACCAGCGCGCTGTGCGAGCACGTTGTTGTAGTGATCCATGCGCAGGTTGAGTGCAGTGATGAAGCCAGAGTAGTCTTTGTCTTCGTTCACCTCTACCACCGCTTCGAAGCGTTTGATCATCGCCTTGAATTTTTCGTCGACCACGGTGCGCACCTCTTTAGCCACGAGGGTGGTGCGGGTTTCGTCTTCGTCGTAGCGATTGCCGGCGATGGCTACAAACTCGTCGTTGCGGGTTTTCAACTCGGGAACCCACTCGGTGAGGTTAAGCAAAGCAAGGTCGGCAGCCGCGCTTTTCAGCAGTTCATCCACCAACAGATTGATAGATGCTGTCTCCTGATCGTAAGGCTTGGCATCGAACCCAGCGTACTTGTCGAGGATGATTTTCACCCTTCGAGCAGCCTCGCATGTGGCAGGGCTAAAGTGGTTGAGTGAACCCTCGACCACCGTCACCAACCCCTTGCCTACCGAGTCGCGCGCGCCATCGGCATCGATGAGCCGCTCGGTGTAAGAGCTTTTGATAATTTTATTAATCGCCACACCCTCGTCGGTGAGCAGACTTGCCCATGTGGTGTATTGCGATGCGATGCCGAGCTGTGCGGCACCTGTTTTTTCGATCAACTCACGCACATCAGTGTGGAGTTGATAATGCTCCTCGTTGCGGAGGTCTTTTAATCTAACACTGTTAATACTCATAAAATTTTCGTTGCGCAACTCTATGTGGAAAGTTGCTGGTTATATAATAATTGAACTAAAAAAAAGCCCATAAACACTCGCCCCCCGCGGGGGAAAGTCGGTCTGAAAACCAAAACAAGGTTTCCACAACGGGGGAAAGTCTGTCTGGAAACTGAAACAAGGTTTCCACAGCAGGGGAAAGTCTGTCCAGAAATCAAAACAAGGTTTCCACACTTGTGGAAAGTCTGCCAGAGAATTCGGACTGGGTTTCCACAGTTGGGGAAAAATCCGCTAATAACGCAAACAAGACTAGTAATGTAAATGGTAGATTTCGACATAATTGTGCTTATATACGGTATATTGAATGTTATTTAGCTGAAATCACTTTTTTCAACTCTTCTTCGTAGAGTTGTTTATCATTTGGCAACTTAAATCGGCGAGTGATGCTTCGAGGTGCTTGCTGAAGCATGGTGTAGAGAAAGTCGATGCCAAAATCGGACTTCACGACCAAGAACTCAAACTGCTCCGTAGCTTTGTATAGCGAAAAGTGATTGTTGCAAAACACGAAAAAGAGCTCGGGCGCCACCTCCTTATAATAGAGCACTGCACCTCGGTTGAAATTACCGATAAAGTCGCGCGTCTTGGTGAAGCCGTGTGTGTCAAAAAAAACTTCGATCAACTTTCTCCCCGTCAGATTCGAATAATTGACCACACCTTCGGGCAAAGATGCTTTTACTTTCTTTTTTTTCATGAGGTTTGACTATGTTTTTTCAACGGTAAATCTACTATTCTTTTACAAAACTAATTTGCCCCACAAATATAAATATTTATTCATAATTAAGGAAAGAAGAAATCATCTATTACAGAGATTTATTTTCATTCTGAATAACGAAGCGGAGAAAACACTTTGCGGATTTTGACGTTTTACTGTATATACTATTATCAAACGCATGACCCAGAAAGAGAGATACACCCGACTAATCGCCTGGTTTTCGGAGAATATGCCTGTGGCAGAGACCGAATTGCACTACGAGAATCCGTTTCATCTGCTGATTGCAGTCATCCTATCGGCACAATGCACCGATAAGCGGGTGAATATGATAACACCCAAACTGTTCGAAGCATTCCCCACGCCCGAAGTGTTGGCGGTGAGCTCGCCCGATGTGGTGTTCGAATACGTGCGCAGCGTGTCGTACCCCAGCAGTAAGTCGAAGTATCTGGTAGGCATGGCAAAGCTATTGGTGGAAAATCACAACAGCGAAGTGCCATCTACCCTCGAAGAGCTGGTGAAACTGCCCGGTGTGGGTCGCAAAACGGCAAACGTGATTCAATCTGTCATCTTCGACAAACCAGCTATGGCGGTCGATACGCATGTCTTTCGCCTCAGCAACCGCATCGGACTAACCAAAAACTCGAAAACGCCCTACGAAACCGAAAAGACGCTGGTGAAGAATTTCCCCAACAAACTACTGCCCATTGCCCACCATTGGCTTATTCTGCACGGTCGATACGTCTGTCTTGCTCGTTCACCCAAATGCTCAGAGTGTGGATTGAGAGATATTTGCGCTTATTACCAAAAACCAACGAAGGGGAAATAGGTAGATCAAGGGAAGTTTATAATACATGAACCTTTAAAGGGAATTTAAGGTCTGCCATTGCGAAATTTCTCAAGCTTTCGACGTCAATCTTTTGCCCAATTTCATCAGAGGTAATTCGAGGGTATAATAGAGAATCAATGCGTATATGATTGTAAAGGCAATAACTAAGCAAGAAATTTGAAAATGATTATAATCTTCGATTTGAGGGAAATATGTGCCGACATAATGATTTACAATCGGATGAAGAATATAAACCCCATAAGTCACAATTCCCAGTTTCTCGAGCGGATAAGAGACAACACGTGGAATCGTAAAACTGAATTTGTAAAACCCAACAACCAGTCCTATGGAAGTCAACACAAAAGCAATGCGATTGAATCCTGTGACGATAAGGATTTGATTTCCAGAAACTGGATAAAACAACAGTAGTAAAACACAACCAATCAGGATAGCACTATTGAAAAAGGGGTTGAACTTTGCCTCTCTCAGATTATAATAAATGGCAATGCCGGCGGCGTACAGAAAGAGATTGTTCATCGGATGAATGTAAGTACCCCATTGCTGCACAAGTGTTTCGGTGGGCGTCAATTGCACAAAAGCAAAGTAAAGTGTAATACATGAAGTGAGGAGAACAATCAAATTTCCCACCCATTTTTTGTAGTTGTATGCCCACAGAATAAATGGCGTGAGCACATAATAGACCATTTCGTTGCCAATAGACCAAGCTCCGGTGGCGATATTTCGAAAAGGAGGCACAAAACCAAAAAATCCAGTCAGATTGAGCAAAATAGTCGCTAAATCCGGTGGTTGATTTCTGCTAATGAAGATAGTTGCGATAGTAGCTATACCTAGCAAAGGCCAGATCCGAAATATGCGCCGAATCAAAAAAGCAAAACCCGAATAGACGGAACTAATAAAGTGATTGTAGACAATGGCCATACTCAACCCCGATAGTACGAAGAAAATAGAGACTCCGTAAATCCCCATTCTGCCAATAAACGTGGAAGCATCAGGTGTGAAAAAATACCAAAAACAGAGGTGATAGCTCATGATAGATAGTGCCATCAGACCACGCAGCCAGTCGAGTGAATCGATTCGACGAGTTTGTTTTTTAATGGTAGTTTCGTCTGTCGATATCAGTATTTCGGGTTGATTCACGTTAATTCAGTTTATCACTATTTCTCAATCAGGTTAGTCCATTCTTCCTCCTTGAAGCCGACCAACACAGTATCTCCCTTCACAAAGATGGGTCGCTTCACTAATTTACCGTTCGAAGCCAACAAATCTAACAACTCGTCTTTCGACGCTGTTTTCACCTTGTCTTTCAAGTTTAGCTCTTTATAAATCAATCCACTGGTATTGAAAAATCGCTGAATTGGAAGATTACTTTTTTCAATCCAAGTCGATAATTCTTCGCGCGAAGGACGGACGATGGTGATATCGCGAGTATCCCTTTCAATGGTGTGTGCGTTCAACCATTTGGTCGCTTTCTGGCAGGTGCCGCATTTCGGATATTGTAAAAATTGAGATTTCATTCTGTTTTTTATTTATTGAACTGATGCACAAAATTACACTTTTTATTCGAAAAAGAATAGCCTAGTTTTCACCAATTACACCAATGGAGTGATCCAAATATCTATGCACCTTGTCCAACAAATTTTATAAACGTGCAATCTACAAATACTACTCAAACAGCTTCAGTTCGACGACAAAAAGCTGGTTGACCAATAATATGTTTTAAAACATAATATTGTAATTTTAACAAATTTATATATCGTAAATTTTACCAAAAACCTATTTTTGCATATTAAATATTGATTGACCAATTATAGT
>Ga0194047_10002644_pt1 | contig 10199 bp, 12 predicted proteins | sample JunL225m_MetaG_2_FD_160070 | JGI IMG/M metagenome (GOLD analysis project Ga0194047, IMG submission 160070) | Anoxic zone freshwater microbial communities from boreal shield lake in IISD Experimental Lakes Area, Ontario, Canada - Jun2016-L221-5m | ecosystem: Environmental > Aquatic > Freshwater...
TCCCTGTTTCAGTTCAAGAGCTTTTTTGATCACCGCAGTTTCACCTGCCAGGGCAGCGACGGGAGCATTGGCCGAGAATAGCTCTGTTTCATGGATTTTCACACTCAACTGACCGGCAATCAGGTTTAGGTCGCCGGATTTGATGTTTTTGTAGAGGGTATCGGCCGCCAGCTCAAATACCTGCTTGGCTGCCTTCTGTCTGAGGGCCTCGGTCTTGACCTTTTCCTTTACTTCACTGAGTGGCAGAATGCCATCCTTGCCCTGATAACGGTCAATATTCTTCTGATAGAAGGTCTGAATCTCCTCCTCAGAGACAACCATCTTTGCAGCCTGCGAAGATGGATCAAGTATGATATAGGAAAGGGCAACTTTTTCAGCTGTTTTGAAGTCATTCTGGTTCTTTTGCAGATATTCGTTCAGGTCGGCTTCACCAGGTTTTACTTCAGCAAGGACATCAGCCGGAGAATAGGACACATACTCAAGATCAATCTTGTCATTTTCCTTCTTATACTGCGCCAGAGCATCTTCGTCCGTAACAGTGGTCTTATCCTTGATTGACTGGCGGGTTTTAGTAAGCAGCAGTTCACTCTTTTGACCATCCTCATAATCATTGGCAGTCATTCGGTTGCTCTTTAACAGCTGATTATAGAGGTCAAAACTGAAGGCACCATCCTTCTGAAACATCGGCATGGCCGCAATGGCACTCTTTACCTCATCCTTGGAGACTTTAATCCCCATCGACTTGGCTTCTTTCATCATCAGAACGTTATCAATCAGATTATCCAGAGCCACCTTTTTCAGGTTCAGCATTTTCTCCATCTCGGCCGGAATGGACTGGCCATAAATCTGCTGATAGATACCCCGGATGCGTTGATACGCATTCTGGTACTCTTCGAGGGTTATCCTGGTGCCGTCAACTTTGGCGGCATAGCCGCTACTCTTTCCGCCGATACCCTCGCTCCCCTTGCCCCACACCAGAAAGATGGTGCCGATAAAGGAAAGCACAATAATAACGAAAACGATCTTTATAATAATTGATTCTTTCTGCTTGCGCATGATGTCCAGCATAAAATGGGAACTCCTTGAGGGATGATTTGTACGCAAAACGCCGCTACTGGCGGCGAGGTCGGAATACTACTATACGTCCTCTTTGAATGCAAGCGCTTGTTTGCGCATGGCAGTTTTGCCTGATGATTGCTCTTGGTAACAGGAATTCATCTTGGAATATATCTTGGAATATATCTTGGAATATATCCTTGAGTTTAGGTGACTGTTCGGGTAACATTTCAACGCAGCATCCGATTTCAACGGATTATCGTATCGTTACCGACGGGAGTCACATGAACGCTGAATTTATTCCAAAATGGATCGCCTGGGAAACTACGCAAAAATGCAATCTTCGTTGCGTACATTGTCGCTGCTCATCCGAGATGACGTCGTCTGAGGGTGACTTTACCACTGCAGAAGGCAGAAAACTTTTAAAAGAGATTGCTGATTTCTCTAAGCCGGTTGTTGTTCTTTCCGGTGGGGAACCACTTATCCGGCCTGATATTTTTGAGCTGGCCGAATACGGTACTTCGCTTGGTCTGAGGATGTGCATGGCTTCAAACGGCGCCCTGGTTACAGATGATATCTGCAAGAAGATGCGGGAGGCGGACATCAAGATGGTTTCGCTCTCGCTGGATGGCTCGACGGCGGAGGTGCACGATAATTTTCGCCAGGCAGCCGGTTCGTTTGAAGGGGTTGTGCGTGCGGCGGAAATTTTCCGCAGAAATGGCCAGAAGTTCCTGATCAACTCATCATTTACCAAGCGTAATCAGACCGATATTGCCAATACCTTCAAGGTGGCAAAATCTCTGGGCGCAACGGCCTGGTACATGTTTATGATCGTTCCGACCGGTCGCGGCGAAGAGATTATGAGTGAGTTGATTTCGAAAGAAGATTATGAGGATATTCTCGACTGGCACTACCAGCAGGAAAAGTTGGAAGATGAAATCCTGATGCGCCCGACCTGTGCCCCGCACTACTATCGTATTGTCCCACAGAAGGCAAAAGCTGAAGGCACTAAATTTGAGCGGCGTTCACTCACCTTTTCGACTGGTGGCGGCAAGGGTTGTATCGCAGCCCAGACCATCTGCCTGATAGACTGTTTTGGCAACGTAAAGCCCTGCTCGTATTTCCACCGTACTGCCGGAAATGTGAAACAGGTTCCATTCCGGGAAATCTGGGAAAATTCAGAGATATTCAAAAATCTGCGTGACTTCAAATCATACAAGGGTAAATGTGGCCAGTGTGAATACCTGAATGTCTGTGGCGGGTGTCGTGCCCGTGCCGATGCGATCTATGGCGACTACATGGAAGAGGAGCCATTTTGCAACTATGTCCCGATCCGCACACAGCGGGATGCCTCAACCGAAGGGGAAATAACTAGTTGACAGCTTCAGAGATGTTGGGTTATAAGTTCCATTCCTTTTTGCCCAGGTAGCTCAGTCGGTAGAGCAGAGGATTGAAAATCCTCGTGTCGGCGGTTCGATTCCGTCCCTGGGCACCATCAGATAGTCCACCACAGTACAATGTGGTATTAAAAGCCCCTTGAAAATAGGGGCTTTTTTTATTTTTATTGTCCTATGTTCTCCTCTTGGGTATACTTCAATCCGATGTTTTTGGGTATATGATCACTGTCATGTATACCCAAACGGATTTCCGTATACCCAAAAGGAGGAAAAGTCATGCCTAAACGAATCCCACCTTTAACCGATCAGGCTATAAAAAAAGCAAAATACAACCCTGATAAAACACTTGATAACTCAAAAAATACTCTTTTTGATGGTAACGGGTTATATCTTTTACTCACTCCCAGCGGGGGCAAGCTATGGAGGTTTAAATATCGGTACGCTGGAAAGGGAAAACTGCTCGCACTTGGTAGCTATCCTGAAAAATCTCTTGCTGATGCTAACGAAATGACAGTAGGTATCATGGCGGTTAGAGCCAGGTTCCTCTTTGACTGTCTTGAAAAGGTTCATCCTGGCTGTCGTAACCAGTTCAAGAAGTTCTTGCGGATCCTCAAATGAGACAATACATTCAGGTTCTACCCGTTCGCCAAGGTCTATTTTCGAGCGAACTCTTTGCCACGCTCAAAAAAACCCGCTTCTGTTCCGGCCGTAATTGTCAGTTTCATGATAAAGCTACTCCTCTACTTTCCTTTATGGAACAAAACCCATTCCCGATCAAACTGGTTTTCTAACTCGCCCAAGTCTTAATTCCAATATTTCAATCAGGAAATATTTCAGGCGTGATGCATGTTCCGTCCCACCCCTTCAGCAAGTAACATCGTCACCAGTGTGTTAAGGGATGTACCTTCGGCTTTCGCTCGCGCCACCAAGTTGGCGTGTAGAGTGCGCGGCAATCGCTGCATCAGGCGTACCGGAGAGGCACTCTCTCCATGTCTCGTGGGTTTTGGAATCGGCGCCGATATGGGCACGAGCCGACATCCACGCCGAACACGCATCACGTCCGTTTACTACGGCTTCCTCGAGAGTTTCACCATCAGATATGCATCCCGGCAGATCAGGAAAGGAAATCAGATAACCACCACCGTCATCTTCAGAAAGTGGTTCAATGATATAGGCATAAGCATCGAATGGGTAGGGTGATTCAATATAGGCAATAACGATTTCAGTCATGTCTGTAATTCCTTGGTTTTTAAATCATCAATCCGCCAGTCACGCGGGTTATTGCGCATCCGCGCAAGATTCTTTTCGTGTACACTCATGGCTAGATAGTGCCACATACGACACTATAAGGTAAGCATCAATTTATCTGAATGCCCCCCGAATTTGCTTGAATGTAACTACAAATGGCATTACAATGTAACAATGAAATTTGAATGGGACGAGACCAAACGGCGCGAAAATCTCGCCAAGCATGGACTGGACTTTGCCGACGCATTATACTTTACGAAAGGCAAAAAAACATGAGAAAGAAAAATACGATCGTACAATCAGAAACTGATTGGGTGCGGGTTATGAACATGACTGACCATGAAATCGATACGTCAGACATCCCGGAAATGCGTGAAGATCTCTTCAAAAATGCCCATATCCGCTGGCCCGGCAATAAAAAACAACTGACCCTACGCCTCGATCCTGATGTAGTAGATTATTTCAAGCATCTTGGCAGAGGGTATCAACGAACCATGAACAACGTGTTGCGCAAATATATGGAAGTACACTTGCAATGATCTGATAACGTTGTGCAGGGGAACCACGAACCTTCACCCTCGAAACCGGTGTAAAGTTTTCCGACAGACGAAAAAAGGCGCTGCAATCGCAGCGCCTTTTCTTGTGAAACTATGTTGGGTGGTACCGGTTTTCTTAGGCTTCTTTGTTCATGCGACGCTTGCCGTAGATTGCCATGCCGAGCATGCCGATTCCGAGGAGCATCATTGTGCCGGGTTCTGGGACTGGGGTCAATTGGGCATCAAAACTGGTTGTACCTAGACCAGCATGGGTGATAATTGCATCAAGTGTCAGAGAGTAATTCTGGTTGGTTCCGAATGCGGCAGAGTTAACCTCAGTTCCAGCAAAAGAACCAGTAGCATATGGACCAAGATCAGCGAGCGCACCGGTGAGGGGTTTGCCGAATAAGACGTTGTTAGTATCAAAGAAAGATTTTACTTCAAAAGTCCCTTGTGTTGTGCCACCAACATGAGTTGTAAATCCACTAACAGCAGGATTGACTACAAAGCCAGTTTCAGAAAATAATATTTCCAGTGAACCTGCTCCAGCCGAGGAATTAACTGAGTTTAAATCCATATAAGGCACCAGTGCCGTTCCTTGAAATGGCTTAGTAACACCTGTCGCAACATTCAACGTCCAATTACTTCCAACGGAGCCGATATAGGTTACACCGCCCAAAAGACCATTTGCATCGAGGGCGCTACCGTCAGCAATATCTATCGTCGTGAAGCCGTCTGTCAGCCTCAGTGTCGGTATTGCCATTGCACTCGTTGCCATCATTAACATCGCCCCTGCCAGTAATGCTACCATACTCTTTCTCATTTTTTGTTCCTCCCTGTTTAGTTTTTTGCGAGCTAATCGCAATATGGTCTGGTTGTTGATGACTAGATCTAAGCAATCCGCGTGCCAATTTGTATCATGCTGTTTTTAGGAGATATTTTTTCAGCACGAAAAAAAAACGTCCGCGGTGTAAGAAAATCCGACAGGTTTTGAGGGGGGGGAGAAGGGGAAATAGGGGGAAATGTTTACACGGGTCAAAAGAAAATTAGCCGAAAAAAGGTTTTCACCACGGAGGCACGGAGACACGGAGAAAACCGAAGGCAATTTAACAGGACCCAACTACTGGCCTAAAGGATAAAGAAAGATAAAGGCGGATGAAAGCTTTCAGTTCAAAGGCTTTATGGTTTAACCAAAAGATCTTTCGTTCCGCTTTTGATTTTCTCCGTGCCTCCGTGGTGGGATTGCAGTTATTTTATCAAGGTTTAATCCTCAGAAATCCAGGGGAATCCTGAAGCTAAGCCGGATTTCAGCTTTATTACTGAGTCACTTGAACACCTGCGTAAGATCAATCTGCAGATCGCCGAGCAAGGTCACAGGGATGGTGTCCTCAGCGCAATAACGATCCGGAACACCGTACAATCCTGTTTCCAGAAGCTTGAAAACCAGCACTGTCTGATCTTTTGGATGAACAATCCAGTACTCCTTGACGCCAAAACGCTGATACAGATCAAACTTTACCGTCATGTCCATGCGGGTGGTTGAGGGTGAAAGAATTTCGACAATCAGATCAGGCGAGCCTTTGCATCCTCTGTCATCAAGCTTTTCCGGGTCGCACACAACTACAATATCGGGTTGAACAACAGTATCGATGTAATCATCCGACACAGTATCTTTTGCATCAACAAAGCGGACATCAAAAGGGGCAATATAAGCCCTGCACGGTTTTTCGAGCAGATAAGTGGCAACTTGCCGGAATAATTCACCTGAGATATCCTGATGTCTGCGGTTAGGAGCGGGTGACATGCAATAAGGCACCCCATCGATCAACTCCCACCGCCCACCATCATCCCAGTCAAGATAGTCGGCATAGCTATACAGTTCATCATTATTTGGTTTCAACTGTGGCATTACAAACTCCTTATCGCTTCACCTCGGCAAATACTCCCTGAACTTCGGTTCAAAATCGCGGATGAACTGTTCGCCTCGTGCAGCAGCCTGGTCAAGATCCGTCTCAAACGGTACCGACACCCGTATAAAAGTCGCGTCACGGCGCCGGTATAAAGCCGAGTTTACAATTTCCGCCAGTTTCAGAGCATAATCGTTTGATAAGGAACGATCTATCACCTGGTACCAGTAGAGAAACAGTTCCTTGCTGTCACCCTTCTGGTAGACGGCCCGGACAAGATTGATCGTTCCGCCCGGAATCGCAAGTGTCCCTCGCTGTGTCGAAGTTTCAAACCAGCCACTCCCCGGCAGGCAGTGCTTCGGTGAATGGATGGGACCGCTGTTCTTTCCGCCGCTGTGATAACCGATATAGAGACTCACAGTTTTTCCTGCGGCATCCTTGTATTGTCGATAGAGATAATCGGTCGGTCGCAGCACGCCTAAGACAGCGGCGCTGAACTCGGTTTGATTCAGCATCTGCCACGACTGCACCTGCCGGGGGAACTCAGCAAAGGGTCGGTTGGTCGGCACATCCGTATCCCGGTGGAGTGTGATGACCAGAGCAGCAGCAGCAAAAAGAATATAGACAACCACAAAACGGGTCATGTTATTCATGAGTTGCCCTCCCGGTGCGCCGCAACAGTTCACCAAACGCTGCCAGCATCACCATGGCCAACACAAACACCGCCATCCCCGCAAATTCATGAAAAAAACCTTCCGCCGCTTTTGCTCCCCACCATTGGGCCAGAATCCCAGTCACGATCACCCGCAACGAATTGGTCGCCACCGCAATCGGAACGGCGGAGATGATGATGATCCATCGTCGGACATTGGACGTTTTCATCAAAAAGGAGTAGGCCGCAGCAATTGCCAGCAGCGAAACAAGTGAGCGTATGCCGCTGCAGGCGTCGGCAACTTCCAGAGTTGTGGCGGGAAACATGATAATGTTCCCCTCCCTTATCACCACCACCCCGACAATTTTCAGAAAAGCGACCGACACTTTGGTAACGAAAAGTTTAAGTGGAAAGGCGAGAATATCGTAGATGGTATAGGGGATCGGCACCATGAAAATAAGATAGCCAATCGGCAGTGCCATCCCCTTCAACACCTCGCGACCGAACCAGAACAGGGTCATGCCGGCCAGTAGAACGATGAGGGATGTGCGCATTGTGAAATACTCGGTCCCGAGCCAGGCGGCCAGAAGTTGGACCACCCCAAAAACAATAATCACCATCCCAAGGCCATCAGGCTTAACCAGACGATCCTTCAGGTCCGGCCAGCGCTGCCAGAGAAAATATCCGGCGATGAACGGGACGAGAAAACCATGGGAGTAGTTTTCATCGTTGTACCAATCGCCGACCATTTTGGGCACGACCGTGTAATACATCCACACAAGCAGGGGCAGCACTAAAATAAGCTGCAGACGGTACTGTTTCAGCGATTCGTTGAATGTCATGGTGTGCATACCTTTGCTGGTTATCGACATTAATCGGATAATACAATAGTTAGTTCAGTATCGTTAACAAATCGGAATTACAGCCTCCAGACCCTGATTCCTGCCGCTGTCATTGCACTTTGGTCATACATCCCCTTGACGTCGATCAGCACCGGGTGCTCGCCCATCAATCCGCCAATTTCAGCAGGGGACCAAGCCAGAAATTGCTTATGAGCGACTGCGGCAACCACTGCGGCAGCCCGTTGCAGCTCCGCTATGGGTGTCAACTGCACGCTGTACTCATGCACCGCTTCGCCCGGATCAGCCAGGGGGTCGCATACTTGAACAGTAATGCCATAGTCACGGAGCTCATTGATAATGTCGATAACCTTGGAGTTGCGCAGGTCGGGGCAATCCTCCTTGAAGGTCAGACCGAGCAGGGTAACGGTACTCCCGAGAATATTGTGCCCGGCATGAATCATCTCCCTGATGGCGCGCTGGGCGACAAAGGTGCCCATGCCGTCATTAATCCGGCGACCGGCCAGAATCACCTGCGGGATATAGCCGATCTTTTCCGCCTTGTGGGTGAGATAGTAAGGGTCAACACCGATACAGTGTCCCCCCACCAGACCCGGCCTGAATTTGAGAAAATTCCACTTGGTTCCGGCCGCTTCCAGGACATCGTTGGTATCGATCCCCATCCGGTCGAAGATCAGGGCCAGTTCGTTCATAAGGGCGATGTTCAGGTCGCGCTGCGTATTCTCGATAACCTTGGCCGCCTCGGCAACCTTGATGGAGGCCGCCCGGTGCACACCGGCGGTGACTACCGATTCATACACACTGGCGACAACCTCCAAGGTAGCAGCATCCTGACCGGAGACCACCTTTTTGATTTTGGTAAAGGTATGCTCCTTATCCCCGGGATTGATACGTTCCGGGCTGTAACCCACAGTGAAATCACGCCCGCAGACCAGTCCGGCAACCCGTTCCAGAACCGGCACACATTCATCTTCAGTCACGCCGGGGTAGACCGTTGACTCATAGACGACAATGTCCCCCTTTTTCAAAGCCTTGCCGACTGTTTCGGATGCCTAAGGTAAGGTCAGGCTGATGCGCCTCATCTACCGGCGTCGGTACGGCAACGATGTGAAAATCCGCCTGGGCAAGTTCCTCTACCTTTTCGGTGAAAAGAATGTCCGCACTTATAAGATCCGCGCCGGTTACTTCACCGGTCCGGTCATAACCAGCCTGCAGTTCCTCGATTCTTGTCTTATTGATATCGAATCCGACCGTCCGGCGCACCTTGCCAAACGCAACCGCCACCGGCAGACCGACGTAGCCGAGTCCAATTACGGATATTATTCGTTCTCTGTTCATGCTGGCACCTTTTGTTCGTAAAATTTGTGGATAGACGAACCGAAAGTAAAACTAAACTGCGTGTCTGTCAAGCCCCCCAATCTCCCATCTTCCGCACCCTACACTTTAATGTGGTTTCCGACATCGGATCAGCGCGCACTTTCCCTGAAAACCAGCAACGGTATCGACCACCCGACAACTGCCAATATAACCGTGGCAATGTCCGGATACCTGCCAGCAATACCGGTCTGGGCATATTCAAGTAAGCCCGTTCTTAAGTTCACCGACATCCGGAGAAGGGACAAACGGAGCAAGTTGCACAGCCCCCCCAGATGGCAATGACTGTAAGTCCGATATCGGTAACTCTACCTGGATGAAAGTGGTTGTGACACCATTCACCAAACCATTCACCACGAGTCGATTTGTTGCCCAGCCACCGGTATGCTATTGCGCCAGACAAAGTACTCAGCGTGTTCAATAGCAGGTCAACCGGTGATGATGATCTGGCCGGTAAAAACAGTTGCAGGTACTCCATGGAAAAACTGATCAGAAAACCAAAAGTAACAACCAACATGACCCTGGCTAAAGTGCCAAACCTGGTTGAACATACGGAACTGAGAAGAAAGCCGAGAGGGATATAAACGAGAAAATTAGTCAGCAGGTCGCTGCGCGATAAATGCTGCCCCATTGCCTGCTGCCAGACCTCCAGGAGTTTATGCTCCGGTGTTCTCCAGTCAGCAAGCGGGAACAGGCTGCCATAAACGATGAACAGGAGGTAAAGGCAGAGGTAAAGATAATTTGAACGGATCTGGATCATAGGGGTCATAAAGTCAGACGGAACAAACAATCCGTCAACACTTTTTCCATCCTATTCTTCATCAGCAAAAAACGTGAGCATAACAGTAATCGGAGCCTAACCCCAAAGGTTCCAAGGTTCTCCATCATGGCAGAGGTTTCAATGTCGGGGTAAGCGTTGTCGGCGCAGCAACACTTACCACCGCGTCTCCAACTGTCATTACTCCGCCAGCCAACAGAGCCGATGTTGTTCCGTCGCTAAAACCGAGCAGAGTGCCGTTACTATCTCCCTGAACCGGAGCTTTTACCAGAAGTATGGCGCCGGTTGCGTTATAGACGTTGATAATATTTCCCGTTTGCTTGAAAGCGTAGTTGCTTGATGGGCCGGTGCAGTTAATCCGTTCGATGTTCTGGTCGATGATTACACCTGT
>Ga0194047_10002645_pt1 | contig 10193 bp, 6 predicted proteins | sample JunL225m_MetaG_2_FD_160070 | JGI IMG/M metagenome (GOLD analysis project Ga0194047, IMG submission 160070) | Anoxic zone freshwater microbial communities from boreal shield lake in IISD Experimental Lakes Area, Ontario, Canada - Jun2016-L221-5m | ecosystem: Environmental > Aquatic > Freshwater >...
CCCCTGTATCGACAGGGGCTTTTTTTCTTACTGGGTAATATAATTTTGAAGATGGGTAATGGTTTCTTTCTGGGTGGCTATGATGGCATTCACCACATCCCCGATCGAGATCATTCCTACTAATTTATTGTCTTGCAGCACAGGCAGATGTCGAATATGGTTCTTTGTCATCAGTTCCATGCAGGTTTCAATGCTATCATTTGGATGAGTGGTGATGAGTTTTTCGGTCATGATCTCGTTCACCAATGTTGCTCTGGATGACTTGCCATTCAACACGATCTTTCTGGCATAATCACGCTCAGATAAAATTCCTTTCATTTGGTCGCCTTCCAATACCATCAATGCGCCAATATTCTTTTCGCCCATAATCTTTATGGCTTCATACACTACAACATCGCCGGTTACAGAAAAAACCTGAGCGCCTTTCACTTTTAAAATTTCGGATACTTTCATAAAAAAAACTTTTAGCCTGTTAGTAAATGAAATAGTTTCTGAAAAATCCTACATAAAGTTAACTCATTTTTGAGGGTTAATATTAACTTTTAATGCACCGTTAGTAGGCAGAAACTGCCGGGCCATTTCAGCAAATTAAGCAGGTGAATACCCATCCATATTGATTTTTACCGATCGCTACGTCCTAAAATCGTACTTTTGTTAACCGATTCAAGCACCAAAATGAGTTAATGCAACGGTTCCGATTTTTCATCGTTTTTTTAATGATATTAAGTTTTATACTGCCGGGCAGTTTAAAGCTATCTGCACAATGCAGCGGCCCGCTCACAACCCTTCCTTATAATGAAGATTTTGAAGCCAGCAACGGAGGCTGGATTCCTGGGGGCACTTCATCCGACTGGGCCTGGGGCACTCCATCCAAATCTGTGATCAGCAGTGCTGCTGCAGGTGTCAAATGCTGGATCACCGGGGGATTGAATGGAAGTTCCTATAATAATGGAGAGAACTCCTGGCTGCAAAGTCCCTGTTTTGATTTCTCTGCTGCCGTACATCCGCTGATAAAATTTTCGGTATTCTGGGAAATGGAAAAGAAATATGATGGGGCCAGTATGGAATACTCAACCAATGACGGGGCCAGCTGGCAATTACTTGGTTCCAGTTCCGAAACCGGATGTTCGGCCATTGACTGGTATAATAATTCATCCATTACCTATCTGGGTGGAAGCCAGGGTTGGTCGGGTAACAAACAACCCAATACAGGTTCCTGTCTGGGAGGCAATGGAAGTAATAACTGGGTGATCGCCCAGCACGACCTGAGTTTTTTAGCAGGCACGCCAAAAGTGATTTTCAGGTTCAGGTTCGGAGCGGGTACCACCTGTAATGGTTATGACGGATTTGCTATTGATGAGATCAGCATCAGCGAGGCGCTACCCAATACAGCCGAATTTACCTATACCTGTACCAGTAACAGAAATGCTTCGTTTATCAGCAATGCGCCATTATGTGCTTCAGGATATCAGTGGGATTTTGGAGATATTGCTTCTGGTGCCAATAATAATTCAGCACTCGCCAGTCCTAACCATATTTTCTCTGCTCCCGGGCTCTACCATATCATTTTAAATATTAGTTTTTTATCGGGCCCACCAGCAACAGTAAACCATGATTTTATTGTACTGGATGCGAGCATCAATCTTTTGAGTGCTGTTTTATGCAATGGTGATCAGTCGGGTGCGCTTGCTGCGATGGTTAGCGGTGGAGGTGCTGGTGGGTATACGTATTTGTGGAATACAATTCCTGCCCAAACCAGTTCCAGCATCATCAATATTCCTGCGGGCAATTATACGGTTACCATCAATACTGCGAATGCTTGTCCAACAGATGTTTCGTATTTACTAACCGAGCCCGCTATTATAAAAATTGATCCAACCATAACTCCTGCTCAATGCAATCAAAATAATGGCAGCATCACGGCTGCCATTAGCGGCGGAGTGGCCCCATACCAATATAGTTGGTCGAATGGGAATAACAGTGCGGCTATCAACAATGTTAGTCCGGGTACCTATGCTTTAACCATCCGGGATGCCAATGGCTGTACTTCAATTAAGAACAATCTGGTTGTTGCCAATAATCAAAATCCCATCCCGGTTTCATTAGGAAGGGATACGGGCGTTTGTAACGGGCAAACCGTATTGCTTAATCCTGGAAGTTTTAGCAGCTATCGTTGGCAAGATTTTAGTACCGGACCAACCTTTACGGTTACCCGAACCGGATCGTACTGGGTTACTGTAACCGATGTAAATGGATGTTCGGGTTCCGATACAATTAATATTACTGTAGATTGTTCGGATCTTTTTTTTCCAAAGGCCATTACACCCAATGGCGATAAGTTGAATGATGATTTTGGGGCCCTGGGGAATTTAACGACGATAAAAGATTTTTCGCTTCGTATTTACGATCGATATGGGCAACTGATATTTTACAGCATCAACCCTTATGTAAAATGGAATGGAACCATCAAAGGTCATGCATATAATAGCGGAGCATTTGGATGGTTTAGTACTTATACCATACCGGGCAAGCCCACCAAGACTCAAAAAGGAACCGTACTCCTTCTTAGATAATATTTATTGCTTTAGAATTTTATAGCAAATCCAGCATTGAAAGTATAATCAGCAAAGGCCGCATCTCCCTGGGTATATACACCGGTAAGCTTGGTGCGGATCTTATCGGGAACACTTTGCGTACGGTTGCGCTTAACCGCAAAAGGAATATTGATAAAAGCGGTAACATTTTTTAGTTTATAAGAAACCGAGGGTTCTATAGAAATGATATAACCCGGTCTTCTGAATCCGTTACTACCTCCCACCAGATCATGTACAGGCAGGCATTCATCGCGGAGTCCGAGTGCAAAGGAGAATTTCTTTACCATATAATTTACACCTGCTCTGATCATGAACTGATCTGGTACACTCATCACATCGCTTCCGTTGGCGATGGTGGAAGCGGCGGTGGCTCCACCCCTTGAGGTAGATACGCCGTTTTGTTCTCTTGGACTAATGAGATAATAGAAATTACCATAGGCACTTAATTTTTTAGAAAAATTATAGTAGCCATTGATCTCGGTAGTAAATCCGGTGCCGCCATCACCCAATTGAATGGATTGGTCTACCGGTCCTAAGATCTTGGTTGAATCGTTGATATGGAAATAGTCCTGGTATTTATAATCGCCGGTAGGCAGTTTGATACCCAAACCCACTTGAATATTACCCTTGCTATAATGATCCGGATTTTTCAGCCAGGCATAGGCTGCAAATCGAATATCACCGATACCAAAAGAATGGGTGTCGTATCTTTTTTTCTTATCGTGCTCGTACAAAGAAGAACGGGTATTGGAAATGATGGGCAGGTTTACGGCCACCGACCAGGTAGAATTGAGTTGCTTGCTTAGTGTAAGGTCCATACTGTACACATGGTTGATCACTTGGGTACCCTGATCAATACGTTGTTTCTGTTCTTCCGTTCCAACAAAATGGCGGAAGGAGTGAAAGTAACGGCTACTGCTGGTCAATGTCCAGCTTTTATTTGATTTACCCTCATTGCCATGAGCCATACAGGCCATACCGCCACTTCGGATGGCAACACAACCTTGTGACTGGGAATTAAAATGGCAAATAAGCATCAAGGAGATGAGTGTAAAAATGCGCATAGTTTCTGAATTTTGTCTAAGGCGAAGATAAATAATTAATAATATGCCTCATTTATTAAAAGAGGAAATAATTATTACCGTGAAAGATATAAAGTACTGTTAACCATACTATTCCGATAAATTAAACAAAATGAAAAATGAAAAATGGTTTCATATACCACAAGTTTCACAAAATGAAATCACCTAAATTTGCGCCCATGCAACAAATAGAATTATTAAAATCGAAGATCCACCGGGTAAAAGTTACCGATGCCAATTTGGAGTATGTAGGCAGTATCACCATCGACGAAGACCTGATGGATGCAGCCAATATTATTGAGTATGAAAAAGTGCAGGTAGTGAATAATAACAATGGTGAAAGGCTGGAGACCTATGTAATAAAAGGAGAAAGAGGAACCGGCACCATTTGTTTGAACGGTGCGGCAGCTAGGAAAGTACAAAAAGGAGATATCCTGATCATTGTAAGTTATATCCAGATCGATCTGGCATCTGCAAAAACTTTCAAGCCCACGATTATTTTTCCTGATGGGGAGAATAAGGTTTAAGCTGGTTATGAAATCAAATAGATTAGATTATTGTGGCCCGATAGCAATTACATTTACAACAAAATTAGGAGTCAAAGTTCCGCTTTGTGGATTGTTAATATATAATGTTGCACCCGTAGTCGTAACATTCGTTACTGATACGATCATCTCTGCCCATCCACCACCACTGGTGATATTGCCTACATAGGCTTCAACAGTACCAGCGCTGAAGGACGTTGGCCAGGTTAATGCAATACTAGTGGTTGTTCCGGATGCTAAAGAAACATTAACCGTTACTGCTTTGGTTTGCTTTTTTAATTGAGTACTGCTGTTGTTACGAATGATGCCCATGCCATTTTGTACTGTTAAACTTCCTTTTAAACTTTCATCTCCAGCTCCCGTTAAACGCATGTTTTCATTGAAACCTGCACTGTTACCGTAACCAAAAGCAATATCATTACTGGCATCCATTGTGTAGAGTTGCATCAGGGAGGGCTGAATGCCAAATCCGTAATGATTTACACCGTTACCCCATAGGGAAATCTTATCTCCTAGGGAAGATGCAAAATTCAGTGGTACCGTTGGAGTCGTTTCACCAATGCCCACATTACCACCAAGGCTGATGCACATACGGTTGGTAGACAATGTATAAAAATCAAGTCCCCATTGGTTTACGCCGGTATTCCTGTTTGAACCAATGGCTTCACCAGTACCATTCGCTCCAAATTTTAATGCATTGGTGACAGTACCTGCATTGCCTCCTCCATTATCAACATTGATATCATTTTTTACTGTAAGCATATAAGCGGGAGTAGTAGTACCGATTCCAACATTACCATTTTGAAGAACGGTCATTGCATTGCTTCGGGCATTATCAGCAGTACCATTACCAATCTGAAAAAGGCGGTTTAACGAATTTATGTTTATAGAACTGGCTGCATTTGTACTGTCATTGTAAAGGCCTATTGCTAATCCGGCGTACGATTTGGATTTTGTGAAAATCCCCATTGATGTACTTATTTCACCACTGGCGGTGGTAGAATTTCCCATCGTTGTACTATAACTGCCACTGGCGGTGGTAGAATTTCCCATCGTTGTGCTGCCATAACCACTAGCAATTGAACCCGCGCCCAATGCAATGGCTCCATAACCACTAGATGTATTTAAAATACCAATTGCTACAGAATTTGTATTACTGGCAATACATTGGTTGCCCATTGCAATAGAAGCCGTACCACTTGCTGTTGTAATAGAACCCATCGCAAAAGCGTCGTTCCCACTTGCTGTTGTAAAATTACCTATTGCGGTAGCATCCCATCCACTAGCAGTCGTACTAAAGCCCATAGCAATTGAATTAAGCCCGGTGGCAGTTGTTAAGTGTCCAATTGCTGTGGAAGCATCTCCTTTTGCAGTAGTTTTATAACCAACTGCGGTAGAATAGAATCCAATATTCACATCATCCCATTGGTTACCCGTAATCGCTCCTGCACGGAAAGCCCCTTTAGCAGGTATCCACATCAACCTTGTTCCGGCCCCACTTACCGGAGTAGTTCCAATGGTACTGTCAAATAATACAGCTCCGCCTCTAACATTTAATAAAGAATTGGGAGTGCTAATACCTATGCCTACATTTCCCGTATTTGAATTATAAATATCATTCCCATTCTTTCTCCAAAGATTATTGCTATCAGCATTGATCTGTTGCCAGTTTACTCCATCATGAAAATAAAAACTTTTTAATGTACTGTCATATACTAACAGACCTTTACCAGGCGAGGCAATGGCTGTTCGCTGTGCGGTGGTTAGACGGGGAATTAATAACCCTTTGGTAGTACTTGTTACATCCAACATGGCACTGGCATGAGCAGCCGTGCCTGTGGTATTGATGGAAAAGGATTGTGCCTGAGCATAGAAATTTTGCAACAGCAATAAGGCAATGAAAGCGAAGATCTTGTTCATACTATGATATTTATTTCAAAAACATGATTTAACATTGAACATTGCCAATTAATTTGGGCAACCATAAAATCATTTTGCACAAAACAAGGTATGAACATTTACTGGTTAACTTTCCGGCTTAATTCTTTTACTATTTTTTCAAGATCATCGATCCGTTGTTTTTGCCCATTATTTTCTTTTTGCTGTGCTTCGATCTGTACTTGCTGTTCCTTTACCGCATTGATCAGTAAGAACACATAGGCCTGGTTATTAACCTCTCTAAGATCATTGAATTCTTTATATGGTTTTTGAGAAACCATATAGGGGGCAATTTTCTCCAAGTCCTGGGCTACAATTCCAATTTGTTCTTCATCCGATTTAAAAGGGGCATTATCATTGTACCTGAACTTAACAGGCTGTATTTTTTTTATCACCGTTAACCCATCGGTAAAATCATCGGTAATGGTTTTAATTCTTTCATCAGAAAATAATGCCCATGAACCAGTTGTGTTATTTGCATTTCCATTTACTGAAAGCATGGCAGTTGGCGCGGTTGTAGCGACACCCACATTACCTGAACTGTTTATTACAAAGCGGTATGACGAATTATCGCCGATACTGAAACCTCCTGCTGGAGTAGCCGTTCCGGTAGCTCCAGTGCGTATGAACCAACTATTAGTAGATGCTGTGTTGGTCAATTGAATACCTGAATTCATACCATGAGTGGTTGTTTCACTTCCTGATATATGAAGTTTGGCGTTAGGGGCAGTTTCTCCAATACCCACATTTCCATTGTCTTTGATAACCATTCTTTGTGCTAAGCCAGACTGACCCGAAGTTGATGTATAAAAACCAAGATCGATGGCCTCAGCACCTGCATTATTGTTGGTAATACTGCCGCCAATAACCGCTGAAATAATATCATTTCCAGAAGTATTTTGTGTAGAGAAACCAATATTAGGATAATTGGAAACGGAGGAATTCCCCTTAACCAGTAAGCCTGCATATCCCCCGAAGTTTTTTTGGTCGATTGTTATTTGGCCGTTCACATCCAGTGCACTAGCAGGTTGAATGGTGCCGATACCCACATTACCCCCATTGCTAATGCACATCCGGTTGGCAAATGCTGTATAAAAATCAAGTCCCCATTGATTAACCGATGTTGTTCTATTTGAAGCTATTCCCTCACCTGTACCGGCACCGCCAAATTTTATACCATAGGCAATTGCACTTCCATTTTGATCTTGATAGTCGACGTTAAGAGTCCTTTCAATAATTGCATAACCTGAATGTAATGTAGCAGCGGTGCCAACCCCTGCATAGATATCTGTAATAGCACTATTCCCCCACTGCATGGTATTACTGGAATTAACAATTGCATTATATCCAATGGCGGTAGCATTTGTTAAATTGGCTGCATTTACATTCGCCTGACATCCCAAAGAGGTGTTGTAACTTCCTGTTCCATTGGCTTGCAGACCCAAACGACCTATAGCGGTATTACCTGTTCCGGTAGTATTACCCAACAATGATGCATTTCCTAATGCAGTATTCAATGTACCAATGGAGTTTTGCCATGATGACATATATCCAATAGCAACGTTATCACTACCTATTCCATTGCTGTTGAGTGATAAAACTCCAATAGCACAGTTGTATGATCCACTTACATTATGACTAAGCGCCGTGCCGCCAACTACTGTATTGTAACTCCCAGTAGTATTTAATTGCATTGCATTTATCCCTACCGCAATATTTCCTCCACCTACAGTGTTTGTTGTTAGTGAGAGGCTCCCTATAGCGATATTATTAAGACCGGTTGAATTTGAATAAAGCGCCAATGGTCCGATTGCTGTATTGTAACCCCCAGAACTATTGCTCCATAGTGTTTGGTAACCCATTGCTGTATTGTAATTACCGGTATTGTTTGTTGGGATGGGTGAACTCCGAAGCGCCTCATATCCAAGGGCCAAATTGTAATTTGTGAATGCAGTGCTACTACCGTAGAAATTGTACATGGCCTTTGACCCAATGGCCGTGCCATTACTGCCGACCGTATTTGTATACAAGGAACTGTCACCTATACTCACATTAAAATTACCGGTATTCCAATAAAGTACTTCAGTACCAAGAGCAGTATTATAGGACCCTAAATTAGATGCATTCATGGCATAGGCCCCTATGGCTACATTTTTGACCCCCACTACATTAGTCATAAGTGACCAAGCACCATAAGCAGTATTATCATACCCAGAGGTATTGCTCCAAAGGGAACTTATCCCCATGGAAGTATTCTCGTACCCTATGACATTGTTTAATAGGGAGGTTCGTCCTATTGCAGTATTATTTGATCCGGATACGTTATTAAGGAGGGAATTTATCCCAACGGCTGTATTCCCATCACCAATGGTATTGCTGAATAAACTGTGACGACCAATGGCAACATTCGCAGAACTAGTTGTATTGGATTTCAGGGCTTGAAATCCAATTGCAATGTTACTGAAACCTGTTGTATTTCCATATAGGGCACTGTCACCATTCGCTACATTGTCATTTCCTGTTGTATTAGAATACAAAGCTGCATATCCGGTGGCATTGTTGTTGTTTCCTGTGGTATTGCTCCAAAGGGATTGATAGCCCAATGCAATATTGTAATTGCCAGTATTAGCTGAAGGCGTAGTTGACCCCCTTAATGCTTCAAAACCAAGGGCAACATTATAATTTGTAAATGCTGTGCTGGTATTGTTTGCGTAGAGCATTGACTGGTAACCGATAGCGGTAGCATTGCTGCCAGCCACGTTATTATAAAATGAATTGAATCCATTAGTTGTATTCCCAGCTCCGGTACTGGTATTATTACCCGACTGGTAACCAAAAAAACTATTACCCAGTAAATGATCTATCCTACCTGCTTTTTGATTGTTCACCTTTATCGTAAATGGAATATTGTCGGTAGTGCCAATAAAATTTGTTCCGTCAACGGTTCCTGTATTACCCGTTAATCCCCAGGCATTGGAAGATGCGGTAATCAATTGCCAGTTTGGAACAGCCGGGGTTCCGTTATTTACATACAAGCCCATAGTGCCATCTGTTTGATATACCAATAGACCAGTAGCCGGTAAAGAAACGGTATTTTTTTGTGCAAGGGTCATTCGAGGAATCAGCAAACCCTTACTGGTTGATTTTACATCTAGCAAGGCACTCACATCGGCAGCGGAGCCATCTGAATTAATAGCCAGAGATTGTGCCTGAGAATAAAAATTAAACAACAGAAACAAGGTGATGAAGGTGGAGGTTTTTTTCATGATATGACATTTATTTCAAAACACTATATAAGTCTGATTGCTGCTAATAAATATTAGCAACGAGAAAATCATTCGGATAGAAGGTTTAGGAGATAAGTTCTTCGGTAGGGACTGGATCAATTATTTCCGCATGGAAAAGTGTTGAACTAAGATAGCTTTTTTTATTAAGGTTTGCAAGCCTGCAGGTTTCACCGGCTACGGGCTTTTTTATTTTTCCGCATTTGCAAGCGAGCTCGCATGCTGCAAAATAAAAAAGCCCTCCGAAATAAATCGAAGGGCTTCTGTTTTGTCGGGATGGCAAGATTCGAACTTGCGACCTCCTGGTCCCAAACCAGGCGCGATAACCGGGCTACGCTACATCCCGAACAATAAAAATATTTGCAGGGTTTATTGGGAACACCCATACAAGAAAAAAATAAGATCTTTTTGCGGAGAGGGTGGGATTCGATCCGCCGCGGCGGAACAGTTTAACCATACTCACTCTGCATATTCAAAAAACTTGCGGAGAGGGTGGGATTCGATCCGCCGCGGCGGAACAGTTTAACCATACTCACTCTGCATATTCAAAAAACTTGCGGAGAGGGTGGGATTCGAACCCACGGTACAGTTTAACCCGTACGACGATTTAGCAAACCGTTCCTTTCGGCCTCTCAGGCACCTCTCCGGCTCTTGAGTCCTTAAGACCCGCCCTTCTTTCGAAAGGGGTGGCAAAAATACAATTCCATCGGCGATTACCCAAAACAAAATGAAAATATCCGCAAATAAATT
>Ga0194047_10002651_pt1 | contig 10175 bp, 2 predicted proteins | sample JunL225m_MetaG_2_FD_160070 | JGI IMG/M metagenome (GOLD analysis project Ga0194047, IMG submission 160070) | Anoxic zone freshwater microbial communities from boreal shield lake in IISD Experimental Lakes Area, Ontario, Canada - Jun2016-L221-5m | ecosystem: Environmental > Aquatic > Freshwater >...
GTCTAATTTCTTGAACTTGGATGCAAACACCTCTGCAAATGTAACTCAGCTTACATTGCAACAACAGCAGCAAAACATTGCCGCCCAGACTCAATTGATGGGGTCAATACTTCAACAGCCAAGAGCAACCTACGACCCCGCCCCCGCCTTAGCTCAACAGGCAAGCGCAATTAAGTCTGGAGTCAATACCCTTGCTGGTGCTTTTGGAAATCAGGGCGGCCCTGTTAGCTATGCGCCAAGCGGCAATATTGCAACCAATCCAAATTTTGGTAGCGGCAACAGTTCTTTCGGTTATAATCCTACCTCCGCAATGGGTTATGGTGCGGTCGGCTAATTCAGTTAACTGATTAATTTTATGGGACGCGCAACAGTTGTAGTACCTTCTTTTTCTTCTATTATCATGGCAACACCCTCGGTTGTGCCAAGGATAAGCCCTCTTGGGAATGCGCTTTTAAGCGCAGGCGAGGATATAGGAGGAATCGTTCAGCAAGCTAATGTCAACAGACAGACGAAACAGCTTGTTGGATCATTTGCGGATCAACTTCAAGGCACTAACCCTGACCTTGCAAGTATGTATTCCGCAATCTCTGAGCAGATGCCCGTATGGGCTCCGCTGCAAGATACTAGCGGTCAAGGCATTAATGTCAGGGGTGGAGGCGCTAGTGTTGGTGGTGTTGGATTTGCCAGTCCAGGACCATCTATGCAAAACACCCTGATAGGGAACATGCTACAAACGCTCCAACACCAGCAGGAATTTTCTCAACAAAAAGAAATGGCCGCATTGCACAATGGTTATGCTATTGCGCAAGAGTCCGCCAAATTCCAACACGCATTGAAGGAAAAGGAATTTGATAATCAACTTCCCCCGACTGAATATCAAAAAAGCGTAATTGATGATCGAGCTGTTGAGCGTAATATTGCTTATGGTAATATGTCGTTCAATTACGCTGAGAGAGAGGATAAGCTCAAGATGCAAGCCGAGTCTCGCGCTGCGTCTATTGAGGAAAAGAAGGCAGCATCAGATGCAGAGATAGAGCTAAAGAAGCGTCAAGACATTCCAAACACCCCAGAGTGGGAGGAAAAGCAGGCAAAAATAGAAGGCGTTAGAACTAAGGCCGCTCTTGAGAGGGCTCAAGCAATTGAGGCGACAGCAAAAGCCGCTCAGTATGCCGCCCAAAACGGGGATAGCGACATTGTTCATTCGCGCTTATATCCAAAAGTAGTTCAGTCTCGCAATGATCCTGCGTTTCTTAAAAACGAAATTGATAACTATAATAAAAGAATTAATATTCTTCGAGGTCTTGATGATGACGGAAATGCCATTCCTGAGTTGGTGCAAAAAATCTCAGTAACAAATCTTCAAGCAGCAGAGCTTCTTGAGGGAGAGAGAAATGAATTTTTAGCCTACGTCAATAGGAAGGCAGACCCAATTTCTCAAAAGGTTAACAGACTTTCTTCTGACAATCCACAAAAGCCTTATGACCGCGTAGGCACTAATAAGTTTCCTCAATTCAACGGAAATGGCCTTCCTTATCAACAGCCATCCCCAGGACAGCAACTAGGCGGCGGCCTTTTGCCGGGAACTGGAGAATAGCTTTACAATTCAAAAGATTCTGATACCCTCAGTCAACTGAGGACTTTATATGACAGAGCCAACAATTTTTGACATTATCTCCCACCCAAGCTTTGCTTCCCTTGACACGGACAAAAAGCTTAAAGTTGTTGATAACTTTTATGCGGAAATCGCAACGCCAGACGTCCCTGATTCAGATAGGAGTGACCTAACTAAAAGTAGGGACTTTGCCAAGGCTGAAATCAGGAAAGAATCTTTTGCTAAATCTATTGCTGACCAATTGCCGGAAGATCAAAGAACTCCAGAAAATCTTTCCTACTTGCAAAATTATGTCGGTGATTATTACAACCGAACGAAAGGGCTCACAGATAAGGAGGCTTCTGTTGTTGCACCCCCAAAAATTGGGTCAATAGATCAAGCAGCTATTGATAATTACCTTACATCAGGAAGTCCCGCTCATCTTTTGCCGTCTGAGGTGCAAAAGATTAAAGAACAATACGATGGTCATGATGAGCCTGAGTGGAATGCCGGTGATGCCGGTAATCGTGTTACTTCTGCAATGATTCAGGTGAATAAGGATAATCCTGATTTCTTGAGAAAGTTCCTCCCAAGCAATCCTTCTAGGGAAAGAGACCCCCAATTTGAAAAACAGTTCTCTGAGGCATTCAGTCAACTGAATGGATTTTCTGATGATGAGCGTTTAAGGATGAAGGAGAAATGGGCAGTTCAAAGCGATGCCCATGGGTCACTCTACAGTTACCGGCAATCCCCTGGACAGGTTGACGGAAAGACATGGGAGCTTCAACCTCGAATTGGTGGACCGTCTGAAAAGCCGTGGATTGTAAAATCAGAAACCAGCATTGATCCATCCACAAAAGAAGGAAGAAAGTCTTTGCAGGATTTGCTTTATCCTGTGCTGCGAGAGCACATTGAATCGTTTGACTCTGGCGACAATGCGTCAAACATGACGAACAGAGAAAGAATTGAATCTGTTGTTGGCGACGACATTGGATTCTTTCATGAAATTGGCCGTGGAATCTATAACGGATTTAATGATTTCGGCAATCACGCCGCATCAGCAATATATGGATTAGCAGCTACAGCAGACAGGGCTATTGCATATAAGACTGGCGGAAAGCCTATAGAGGCTATTCAGTCTCTTGATGATGCAATGCAAAGATATGCTGTTGATAGATCAACGGCATATCATATTCCTCTACAAAGGCAAGTTGATGGCAAAGGACTCTCTCTTGATTTTCAATCAGCAGGATCACTTCTTGGTAAGACTGCCGAAGCTATCGAGAATCTTGGCGGATTTGCCGTCAATCCTATTGCTGGAACTCTTTCAATGTTTGGTGAGGCAAAATCAAATGCCTATGTGAATTATTACAATGACTTGAAGGATCAAGGCAAAGATGATAATGAGGCTCATAGAATTGCCGCAAATTCATCAGACGTTCTCGCTGGAGTTATTACCGGAATTCAAGCTTCAACTGGAAAGCTTGTAACAAACAATTCTTTCGGCTCTACTGCTATCCGAAACTATATTGGAAAGACTGTAGGAAAGGCGCTTGGCGACGGTGCTCTTGATGGGGCTATTGTAAGGAAATTCACCAATTTTGCAGCAGCACTCCCTGGCGACTTAGTTGCAATGAAATCCGCTAGCATTTCTTCTCGAATTGCTAGCGGCATAGTCCACGATCTAGCGACAGGCAAAGACCCTGAGCTGCAACCTGTTTATGACGCATTCAAAAAGGATGGCGTCATATCAGGCTTTGAGGAATTTGCCGATCTTAAACTTGTTGACGATGGACTTGTGCCGGTGGTTGCTGCCGCCATTTTCGGAAACATGCATCCTAGAGGGGTTAACAATTTAGACCTTCATCCTGGATTTGTTACCGCCGACAGGGTTTACCTTAATCCAAAATCAGGTGAATATGTTTACAACTTGCCACAAGGGAAGGTAAAGTTCGGCTCTCTTGATGAAGCTAATTCATTCGCTTCATCTATTAGTAAATTGAGTGAGGCTCATTCTCAGTTAACTGAGCCTACAACAGATTCGTCTGGTAACGTAACGGGGTGGAAGTTTAAGGACTCTGTAGATGTAAAGGCTAGGGCTGAATATACGGATGCCCTTAACAAGAAAATGGAGGAAGTTAACTCCAAGCTAAATAGCCAAACATTTGACCCAACAGCGCCGCACACAACATTAGGCACCTTTAATTCCCCAGAAGCCGCCGCTGATGCCGCAAAGCGTTTTGCCGTAACTATGGCAACGAAGGGCGCGACTAATGAGGAAAGAAGGGCAAATCTATTAAACGACCTTACGGATCATTTCGCCAGCATAGCGAAAGACTATGAAAAGGAAAAGCAGGATTGGATCAAGGCGAGAACTTATACCCCTGACAGGCTTCCCGAGCTTGAGGCCGCTGCTCAAGCGATCAATCAATACACTCCAGGAACAGAAGAGCACAGGAATGCTGTCAAAGAGCACGCTGATTTATTTAATGAGCTTTACAACGCTAAGTCTCCACAGAGAAAGCTAATAGAAGAAGGTGCCAACAATTATGTTGAAGCACTAAAAGCTTCGGCAAGAATCAACGCCCGCAGTCAGGCTGAGTCTGCTCTTCAAGCCTTCCTTACGTCTGGCGGGAAGCCTGTCGGAAATCCTGTTGATTATGTTTCCGTTCCCGAGCTTCCAGGGCAAGTTGGTGTTAATTCCTACATAAAAGATAGGCTTTCAGTTACATCAAGGGAGCATGAGAATGGAACTACTGTTTGGGATGTTGGAGTAAACAACTCTGCGCTACCACAGGAGGCCCCAGCGCCTCAGTATAAAATCGGTTCCGATTTTGCCGGTAATATGCTTAGAGACTTCCAAAATTCTAAGCAGTCTCAGTTGACTGAGGCAAAAGGCGAGGTCAAAGGTGAGACTCAAAAGTTTGATGATGAGAGCTATAATAAATGGCTTGAACAAAAAGCACAGGAGCAGGCCGACCTTGTATCAAAGCAGCTTGGCGTAAATCCAGACTCAATCATCGCCAGCAACCTTAAGAAGGCGCACCTCACAATTGGCGAGCAACTTCGCGGCTTAATTGCCCCACCAGCAAAATCAGCAGAAGCCTCCGCAAAGATCATTGATCCATCCAACGGCCCCACCTTTTACCAGAACAGGAATATCGCCAAGGGAAAGGTTCGTCAAACTCCATGGAATCAAGGACCTCAATCCGATAGGATAGAGACTCACGCTTCCGCCCCTGGAGCATCGGACTTGGTTGAGTCAATCAAGAACGGAACGGTTGAGTTGAAGGACATCTCAAAAGCCGACATCATTAGGTCTATAGATGAGGCGACAAAAGCAATAGGTGAGGCACCCGATACTGAAAAGCCTATCCTTCATGCAATGATTGATCATCTATCGTCTCTCATGGGTGGCGCTAAAGATGAAGGCCCTACTGAGATTGCGGCACAAAAAAGCGCAAAGGATGAGATAAATGAAATAAGCAAAAAGATTGATGATCTTCATGATCCATCTGATCCAACGCTATCGAAGTCACCTGACAAGGCTGATATTCGTAATGCGCTTATTAAGAAAAAGCTTAACCTGCTTTCCCCTCAGTCAACTGAGTCTAATGTTGATAACATCAAAAACAACCTTCAAAAGGAGCACTCTATCTCAGAGGAAAACGCTAAAAAAGCGATTGATTCTGTAGACGCTGACAAGGTTGCTAAGGATGTTGAGAAGTCTGTAAATCAGAAGGCTAGAAGAACAAGGGTCAAAAAGACCGTTAAAGAAAATCCATCTGACAAGTCAGTTGAGGTTGAGTCTTCTGGAAAGAAGACAATTATTGAACAAAAGCCATCCGGCTTTTTTGTTGGCGATGAGCATGTGGGTCATAGCATAGACGAAGCTGTCGGGAATGTGATTGGTGGAGCCGACAAAGTTGCTGCTAGCCTATCCTCAGAATCGCCCCGTGTTACCGCAGTAAGCGAACCTGGATCGACTTCGGAGGGTTCCGAGGGCAAGGACACTGTCGGCGCTACCGAAGGTAATACTGCGGTAACTACTGAGTCTGATTTAATGAAAGAGGCAAAAGCCATTCAGGCTTCGGTTAACAAAAAAGTTCCTGTTATCGGTCAATGGAATAAGTCGCGCCCATTCTCTGAGGCTGAGTTATTGAAGCTTGCTGATGAGTTCGGATCAAAGATTAGAGGGGCAGAAAAAACTAGCGATTTCTTAAATCGCTTTAGTAAAGATTTTGCAAGAAAGCATGGCGTTGACAAATCGCTAGAGTCAGAAGCTCTTGCGAAAAAGGGTAAGGACATTATCAAGAATCAAGTCATTTATCCTGATGAGCATGGCGTTTCATTGCATGACACTGATGATGGATTAGAATTCCGTCAGTCAACTGAGGATCGCGAACCAACTCCAGAAGAACTAGCTCAAACTGAGGATGAGCTTAGGGGTAATATCGGCTCTTATGCAAAGCTTAATTTGTCAGGAAGGCGAAACCGAGGCGGTTTTGTAAACGCAATGGTTGTTAGGGATGCCGCAAAAATGGCGATTGATTTTATCAAGAAGGGTGCTGGCGGTCTTGTCGAATTCTTAAAAGCAGGAATGGCTAAGTTTGGCGGATTTTTCAGTCAACTGAAAGATATTTGGGAGTCCACATCAAAAGCATTTGCTGGAAGGGCTTCTGAGGTCGCTGCAACAATGCCTAAGTCAGAGTCGAAGTTGCCGGATTACTCCACCTTCCCTCCGGCACTTAGGTCTTTCATGGAAAATTCTGTCCCAACAACCCCAGAGCAAATCGCAAGAAGAAATTCAGCGATTGAGCACGATAGAATTATGGATAGGACCTTCGGTGCTCGCGACCCTGCGATTATTGAACATTTGCTTAAGAGCAATCAGACTATTTTGGGCCATGGTCCAGACATGGTCTCTGATGCCATTCGCCCTCTACACAAGATTCTGAGCGACATCCACCCAGAGCTTGGTAGAATGGTTTTGAATTCAGAATCATTCAAGGGTCAGCTTTATAATGATTGGGCTCAAAGAGTTAAGCCATTCTATGACGGCCTAAGTAAGCTATCTTCAAACGATAGGCTTGAGTTTATGACGGCATCACGCGCCGCATCTATGGGTGATGAAACTCCGCTTAATGTATTCAAGGCGACGCATCCAGAAATAGCGTCTCACATGAATGATTGGGTTCTTCATGCCGCTGAGATACGCAAAATAGCCATAGATAATGGCGTTGATCTTGGGCATATTGATAATTACTTCCCTCAATTGGTGAAGGATTACCAAAAGTTCAAAGAGTATCTTGGCGGTACAAATCGCAATGGGGATATAATCAAGGCAATCCAGCAGGCTGAAAGGAACAGTCCCACCGGAAGCCTTACAGAGGATGAGAGGGCTGATATTGCCAATAAGGTTGTTTCAGCAAAAACTAACAACAATAGTCGCGGATTGTCAGGGAGCACTAGATCGCGAGTTGTTGAGAACTTTACCTCAGAAGAGGCTAAGTTCTATATGGACCCGCACGAATCCCTTAGAACCTATCTTCAAAGGATGTCCCATGACATCACAAGCAAGAGGTATTATGGCTCAGATGTAAGATCAACAACTGATGGTGGTGTATTCCCCGAAGAAGTTGGTGAAGACGGAGTTGTGAATCTACCCAAATCCTCTACGTTTGGCGCTACTTTATTGAGGCTTCGTGAAAGCGGAGATATTACCGCAAGGCAGAGCGAGGAAGCGATAGCTCATTTACGCTCGCTAAAAATGATGCAACCCGACCCAGGTTTGTTGAAGTTCCTGAAAACTTTCAATACCCCTCTCGCGCTAATAAATCCATTTACCTATCCCAAGATTTTCTCTGAAATGGTTAATGCCGTTTACGCAAATGGAATGATGAATTCTATTGGCGGATTCGCTAGAGCAATTAAGGTTAACACTTGGGGCTTGAAATCGGATACAGCAATACACCTTGGAGAGGTTGGGGCGGCGAGAGATTCAGAGCTTGTTGCTGGCGGGTATCTTAAGCGATTTGGAGACTTTGCCTTTAAGTATGGTGGACGTGGCTATATTCACAATGTGATTGGCGATACAGCTCTGAATGGATTCATGATAAAGCTTCAAAGGATGTCTCCCGAGGAACGCCTCAGTCAACTGAAGCCATACGAAAACTTCCTTCAAGATTCACCCGAGATGCTTTCCGAAAAGATTGGCCGTGGTGACTTTAAGTCGCCTGATGCCAAATACGTCGGATTCTCTGCCCTATCTCAAATCCGCCCCACCAGCATTGCATCCATGCCCCCGCTTTACATTAGGAGTCAGGGGTTAAGGTTGCTTTATAACTTGAAAATGTATCAAGCACACAATCTTGATTTCATGAGGGGTCAGATCATTGATCAATTCATGAATGGCGATAAATCGAAGGCCCTCGCTGCTTTTGCTACGCTTGGCATGGCGACTGTTATTGCCGGAGCTACGGCAGATCAGGCCGTTGACTATATCCTAGGCCGCCCAGTTCCATTTAAGGGGGCTGTCCTTGACAATACCCTAAAGCTATTTATGGCATCAAGGTATCAGACGGATGCCTTAGCAAAAATGGATTTCAACACGCTTAGAAATAGCGTCATATCAACACCCCTCACCTCATTCCTTCAAAATTCAGGACAACTTCTTAGCAAGATTCATGGCGACCATGCCCTAGGAGACAATAGCCATATTCTTAGCGATGTGGTAAATAGTCCGCTAATGAATCAATTGCCAGGGGGAGTGTTTGCTTATTACCGCAGTCATTATTCACCTAAAGCCCCTGAAAACAATTTGAAGCTTATTCATGATAATGCTTCTGATTCAGTTAAGAGCCTTAAGGAAGAGTACGCTACTCTTGCGTCTATTGGAAATGAAAGGAGGAGAGAGCTTCAAAAGGATACCCGCTTTAATCAGCTAAAGTATTTCCATCAGGTAAATCAACATGCTGACAGCCTCATTCTGCATCATCTTCAAAACAACGATACAACATCAGCTATTGACGTTCATAGAATTGTGGAGCAAGTTGCTGATAATCCTAGTCTATGGTTGAAAACATCTAATCAACTTTGGTCTGAGGTTAATGCACTTGGAGCCAAACCTAAAAGATTCAAATGAGTTACTACGAACGCACCTATGAACTACCTCAGTTAACTGAGGTAGGCTATGGCCGTATGTGGCCCGCCGGAACTCATCAGATCGTCAAAGAGCTTGTTGGCTTTAGAAACAATCGGGAGCAACCGGGATTTCTCTCAAGGTACGAGCACGGCATCAATCTTATTAGATTGCTGTGGCCTAACGATGTGGCGCTATACGTTAATTACGATGGCGTTATTATTTGGAACCATTTCTTTTTAGATATATTCAAGTCGTGCTGTGAGGGTAAGGCGCTAGGATTAACGGGTTGTGCTTCAAGCGGTAAAACATTTGCCGTGGCAGTGTATGCCATTTTGATGTTCATGTGCCGCCCCACACGAACATCCATCATGGTAAGCACCACCGCAGGTAGTGATGCTGAACGTCGCGTGTGGGGTGAAATCAAGCGACTCCACCAGTCGGCCTGTCAAATCTTTGCGCTAGGAACTCCTATCGAATACCTTAAGGTAATCACCTTTGATCCATCACTTGAAATCGGAGGAAAGAAAGAAGTTAAAGAGAGAGATATTAAAAACGGCATTATGCTTGTTCCGATTCCCGGCGGCTCCGAGGGACAGAGGGCGATGGGTAAGATTATCGGGACTAAGAACGAAATTGTTATTTGGATCATTGATGAGTTGCCTCACATGATCGCTAATGTTCTTGATGCTTGCGACAATCTTATTTCAAATGTGTTTTTTCAATTAGTAGTAATTGGAAATGCAAATAGGAAAGATGATCCTCATGGTGAGTTCTGTACGCCAAGGGATGGATGGGAGTCAGTCACTCAGTTGACTGAGAGGTGGATTGCAAATAATGGCGCAACCATTCTTAATCTTAATGGTCAAAAATCTCCCAACTTCCACCCTCTTGTTCTAAACAAACTTGGAACGAAAGATATTCAGGATGCAAACAAGAGCTTGATGCCGTTCAGGTATTTGTGGAATCCCATCTCTGATGAGCAACTTGCGTTTAAGCGAGGTTTAGGAAGTGTAGAGTCTGGCAGAAAGAGCCTTGGATATGTTCGCTTTGCCGTAGGATTCTGGTATGGTGAAGATACAACCATTACTATTTTGACAGAGGCGCAAGTTTTACTTCATAAAGCTAACGAGCCGCTATTGGATCGAGGGTGGAAGAAGTCAACATTCCTTGCCGGTTTTGACCCCGGTTGGAGTGCTGGTGGCGACTCGAATGAGCTATGCATAGGTGAGCTTGCATGGGATGACAGGGAGCAACAATATCTCGTTGTCCCTAACAATGCAATTTCTCTTGAGGTTCAAACCGGCAATCGAGAAGACTTTAGGCAGAACATTGCTAGTCGTGTTGTGGATGCGTGCATTGCTAAAGACATTAAGCCTGAGAATCTTTTCATGGACATCAATGGCGATGGCGGCCTTATGCTCGCCGCCATCACTAAAGCAT
>Ga0194047_10002653_pt1 | contig 10165 bp, 6 predicted proteins | sample JunL225m_MetaG_2_FD_160070 | JGI IMG/M metagenome (GOLD analysis project Ga0194047, IMG submission 160070) | Anoxic zone freshwater microbial communities from boreal shield lake in IISD Experimental Lakes Area, Ontario, Canada - Jun2016-L221-5m | ecosystem: Environmental > Aquatic > Freshwater >...
ACTTTGATCTCCTCTGCCAAGTTTCTATAATCCTCTGCCACCGGACTATCTCCCGCATAGGTACTAATAGTTTGGCCCATTGCCGGAGCCTCGGCCAACTTGGTGTTCAACCGGATGATACTATTAAAGAGGTTATCCCCAAAATTCTCCTTGAGTTGACCACTAACCTCTTTGGCAATCCGCGTATTGTTGCTCATGGTAAGAATCACCCCCAACACCTTCAAGTCAGGGTTAGGATCACTCTGCACATAACGGATGGTATTCATTAATTGCGACATACCATAGAGGGCATAGAAAGAGTTGGCCTGCACCGGAACCAAAACGCTATCCGCCGCAGTCAGAGCGTTAATGGTCAACATATTGATGCTGGGTGAGCAGTCCAAGAAGATCAGATCATAGCGATCCTTGACCTCTTCCAACTTACGCCGCAACACCTTTTCCCGCGAAAACATACTGACCATCTGTAGTTCCAACGCCTGCAGAGCCATATGCGCTGGAACTAGGCCAAAACCTTCGGCCATTGGGATAATCACCTCAGAAAGAGGCAAACCACCATTAGTGTTATTCGGCCCTGCCCCCACCAAGGCTTCCACCAAAGTCTTATCTAGGTTGTCCGGGTTTATTCCTAAACCAATCGTGAGATTGCTTTGAGGGTCACAATCTACCGCCAAAACCCGATAACCCTGAGAAGCAAATATTCCGGTAAGGCTACTGACGGTACTAGTTTTGCCCGTGCCACCCTTGATATTGCTACAGGCGATTGTATATGCCATTGCTCAACTTCTTTCTGCTATGCTGCTGTGAAATTTCTCCTACAGAACCTTATTTGGTAGGACTGTTCGTAGGTGCAGATGTGCTAGGTGCTACTATAGTAATAGACGTGGCTTTTGGGGCTACAGGTTGAAAGACAATTGGCGTAACGGGGAGTCCAAATATTCCGATAGCATACATACCTAATAACCAACCTCCTAGCACTACTATCCATAAAGATAACGATCTTTGAGGATAAACCACAGATGGGCGGTGGCGGATTAGAAAAGCCAAAAAAGCCCCGGCCAACATCAACACGCTAATTACAGTCGTTATGCGTGAAAAAAAGCCCCCTAAATCGGCCGTAATCGCGCTTAATCCCCCGATTAATAGAAATGGCAGAACAAAGCGAGGAAATAGCCAAGCAAGAAAACCTGAAAAATAAGCAATTACACTCAGTACTGCCCAATTAATCCAGCCCTGTCTGCTAATGGTTCCTGTTGGTTCGAAAAGGAGAAGTGCCATAAACCCAAAATGTAAACTACCAAGAATTACCACAAAACACCCAATATTAGAAGGTAACTTAGAGGGCAAATTAGATAATAACTTACCCAAGATTCTCGCCGAGTACCCAGCGTTCTTCTGATCTGGCTCCCTCTGCATACCCTTCTAGCTCCTTCTGCTACCAAAACCGTTCAACAACTCCTACTCAAAGATACTAACATACTATCAGACTCAACTAGAATTTACCAAAGGGAGCGGTTTGGTTTATGCAATAAACCCCTACCCATTCTTCTATTCTCCTATCAACTTGTATTCGGCCACCTTAAAGATAGTGCTGTCTGACGAAATAACGGCTTTAAGACTGAGATTGGCTAACTGAAATAAGAAGGGAGTTTCTGCCACTCGTTCCCTGCGTTTTTCATCATCCTCTATCTCCACCAGACTATTTATCTCTAGCAAAGCAAAAGTCATATCACTTTTTTCCACCGCTAGATTTTCGCGCTGATACTCTTTCAGCCGCGTTAGCAAAAGAGTCAAGTATTCAACTGTAGCTAGGCGACGGGTTAGCTCTATAACTATCCCTTCCAAAGTGGTTTTAGCAACTTGTTCAAGCCGCGCCTTTTTCTTTTTATTTTTGGTCGGCTTGGAATCCCGTGCGAAGGCTTCAGGCCCATCAGGATATTCGTTCAGCATCTTCTGGCAGTGTTCGTTCAGGTAATCAAAGATCCCGGTTTGAGCCAGTTCCTCTTTGGTGTAAAGTAGAGTCTCCGCCCCCGGCTCATTCAACAGAATGATAACGTTGCCTTCGGTCAAGGAAATGGTGTTCCGGGCGTATTCAGTTAGCTCTGGTTTTTGGGCTAAGACCTCTTCTAGTTGTGAAATAATCTTTCCATCACGCAACTTATCCACCAGCCAAGTAACAAACTCCGGCGAATCAAAGTCTGGTGCGCCTTGTGCCCTCAGTTGTTCTCGAGTAAGGCCCAACTTTTCTAAGAGAGCTTCAAACGCTTGACCTTTGTTTGCGTTGTAGTTATCCAAACCTTGAATCAGCATTGCCATAGTAAAGGGGTTAAGGTCTTTGGGAGCTTCTACGGTCGCCAAGAAACTAACAATCGCGATAATGGCCTCATCCACCCGGTTTTGCTCGATCAATTTCAGGATAGCCGACATTAAACCAATCAGCAGCCACTGAACCTCGCCTTCAGGAATGGCCCGCACACCTCGAACTAGTTGCTTCGTAAAGTCTTGCAGTTTGGTACGCACTGGCGAATAATCAAGCCCGCCGATTTTATCGGAAATATACTTGATCACCTTGCGATTAAGATGGCATTGACTAAACTCCGGCTGAGAAAAGAGTTCTTGGGATCTCTTGATAAATTTTCGGCGGTCTTCCTGGAGCCGTTCGGCTCGTTCCTCATATTTTTCTAAGAAATTCCGTATTTGCAAGATGTTGGCACTATAATCCCTCATCATGTCAGCTATTACACTTTGCCGAGAAGCAACTTCGGCCTCATCTAAGGCAAAAGCCTTCAAATCGCTCTTGCTTGCCTGAGCCACTTTTCGGGTAGAAACCGGAGAGGGCGGCACTGGCGGCGGCGGTGCTGAAATCTCCCCGGTACGCAACTGTCGCACCCGTTCCTTATGAGCCTGCTCTCGTTTGTCGCGTTTGTTCTTGCTTGTCAAGTTATCTACTCCTCCTAAATTTCATTTAATTTCCTTTGAATTATCCTAATCGAAATGGTTGTCCACTTTTCACGGCTATTATACCGCAACTGCGGTAGGTTGGCAGTATTAGACTAATTTTGGCGGTATCTTGGCGGTATCTTGGCGGTATCAATTTCAGTTTGGCGGTATCTTGGCGGTATCTTGGCGGTATTCTTGCTTTAAGACTGCTCTTGCGTTAGGATAGCAGAAGTGGTTCCAGCTTTATCAAAGCACTTATGGATTAGGTGGGTTAAAGATGAATGCTCAATTACTTGAAGAGTTGATCGCGGGTGGTGAAACTACTACCCTAGAACTTAAAATTGCGCCACCGCGCCCTTCCGAAATGGCCGAGCGCATCTGCGGTATGGCTAATGGGGCTGGGGGTTATGTTGTGATTGGAGTAGCGGATAAGACTTGGGAGATAGTGGGGGTACGCAATGAAGGCGAAGCTGTAGACAACATTATGCAGTCTATCCGCTTGTGTAAACCCTCTGTGCGGCTTGATCCTGAACAACCAGAGGCCATTGAGATCAAAGGGCGCAAAGTGGTAGTAGCTTACATCCTGCCCAATGATGGCACACTTTACCAATCTGGCAATACCTTTTGGATTCGCCGAGGGACAAATACTATCTCTTTTTCTGGGATGGAGATTAAAGATTTCCTTTATCGTACCGGATCGCTCAATTGGGAAGCTCTACCCATTCCTAGTGCTACTCTTGCTGACCTAGATCAAGGACTTATTGACCGTTACCTCCAACAGCGCCTTGCTAGAGGAGCTAATCCCAAACGCATGGCAGATCAAGTTGCCGTACTAATTACGATTGGTTGCGCCAAAATTACGCAGGATCGGCAGGGTCAAGAGGTTATTCGCCCCACCAATGCTGGAATGGTTCTTTTTGGCGACACCCCCCAAGATTTTATAAGGCACTCGGAAGTGGTCTGTGTACTCTTCTCCGACCAGACAGGTTTACGCCGCTACCGCGACCGACGCATCTTGAACGGCACTCTTACTCAGCAAGTAACCCAAATTGAAGCGTTTTTGACCAGTAATCTTAAAATGTCGGCTGAGATGAGAGGATTTCACCGGGTGGATCTACCAGATTATCCCATCGAAGCTTTACGCGAGGCCGTAGTCAACGCTCTGGTGCATCGTGATTACAGTATTGCTGGTGAAACTATCCGAATTTTCTACTTTCCTGACCGGATTGAGATCCACAGTCCCGGACTACTTATGCCCGGCATCAACTTAGAGTCGCTCAAACGGGGCCAGTTTTTGTCAAAACCGCGCAATACGGTGCTTTGCGATGTAATGAAGGATTTACCCGGTAACTACATGGAGCGTATGGGAAGTGGTATCAAATTTATGGTGGATATTATGCGGGAATTGGGTAAACCAGAACCAGCCTTCAGAGAAGAGGGTGAGTTTATTGTAACTTTCTGGAATGGGATAGAGAGTAATCCCCCTGTTCAATCCGACCCGGAACTACCTGTGGCGGTAGCAAATACTTCACAACCAACACCTACCAATTTGGATATTACCCCGACCAGCACTCCCTTTGAAATCACCTTACCAACCAAAGCATTTCCTTCCTATATCGGCGACGATAAACTTGAACCGTCGCAACGGCAGGAACGGGCTATTCGCTATGTGCAACACTTTGGCTCAATCACCAATAAAGAATACCGACGTATCACTGGAACCTCAGAAAGAGGTGCGCTTCGAGACCTTGAGGATTTGGTTCGGAACGGCTCACTCAGGGCCAGTGGGGAGAAGCGCAATAGAAAATATTTACTTTAATTGAACCATTTGCCGCTTGCACCGGGACGTGCTAACATGGATGGGAAGCTTTAACAAAACCTCCTGACCAGCTTTTTTTGAGGATTTTTATAAATGGTAGATTGGCACTATAACGGACACAAGCCCCAAGACGACGCTGAGTTTCAGGCGTTGTTGGAAAATTATTTAGAGGATTGCCAAGACGAGGAAGCTCGGCTGATAGCAGACCCCGAACTGGACGAAGAGACTAGAGGGCAGGAGCTTGAGCGGCTACGTCAGAAGCTGGACGGCCTGCACAACCTGCTGGCCCGCTTGCGTGGTCAGGAAGTGATCGGACCGGAGGAGGCCCGGCTGCGGCGCGAGATCGAAGAGGATGCGCGGCGAGGTCTTATCGCTATGGATACCGTCTATAGCGTCTTACGACCTGATATTCACCGCCTTGACCAAAACGAGAAGGGCGTGGTTGAAGGCGGTATTCTCACCTTTGAGCGCAAGCAGGGTAAGCTCAACCTGCAAATTCCCTTGCCCGGATTTGATGGTGTAGCGGCCCCAGACGAAGAGAAACGGGAGATGGCACTAGTGGCCGTGACCGAAGTAGCAAGGGCGGCCTTGGGCGATTACGCCGCGAGGGTGATGCACCTGCTCTTTGAAGTTGCTAACGACTACCCCCACTGGCGCACACCCAACGTTACCTTTTCGGTAAATGAATTTCTGGACAGGCTAGGTTATGCCCGTGATAAACGCGGGATTCATTATAGCAAGAACCGCCGCTACCTAATGCGTACCCTCGTAGCCTTAAACAATACCATTGTCGTGGCCGAGCGCCCGGTCTACGATAAAGGCAAGCACTATCGGGCCGCCGTTCGCGAGGCGTTAATCACTAGTATTCGCACCATCTATTCTAACGATGAAGAAGCCAACGCGGGACTCTCGACTTGGGAGCTTTTCGAGAAGGGTACACCCGGCGATATAATTCAAGTCTCAATTGGTCAAGCTTGGTACGAGGGAGTACGGAGGCGGGATGGCTCACCGGGCAACAACTACACCCTAGTACCCCGCCTAGGCGACCCCCGCTCACTTGCCAACCCCGGCCATAGCCGCACCGAAGACCGCATGGAAAACTACCTCTACACTCGCTACAAAGAGCTAAAATATTCCAAACTCAGCATCGCTATCCAGCGCTCTACCGCGCTGGATAAAGCTGGAGTCACTACCAAGAATGTCACACGGGCCACGCAGATTTTACAAAAAGCCCTTGATAAGCTCCAAGTTAAAGGCGTAATTACCGATTACAATCCACGCCCTTTGCCCCTCCGACCCAACGATAGTTTTACAGTGGAACTGAACGAACTAGCTTTTTACCAGCGCCGCCGGAGCGAAGAGGGCAGTAAAAAATAGATTAGTCTGAGGGAAAGCGGTAAACCGACAAATCATCGGTTTACCGCTTTTTTATGCCTGTGTGGTCTGCGGTAAATTTCATACCCGCATTTACCACTTTTTATGCCTCGTGTGGTCTCCAGTAAAGCACTTAAATCTGGTATTAAAGGCTAAAGTGTGGTCTGCGGTAAACATTTCCTAGAACCTTCATGCGTAGGTGTGGTCTGCGGTAAATTTTATAGCCTGAATTTACTGGTTTTTTAAGAGCGTGTGGCCTGCGGTAAATAGTTCATGTGGATAAGTTTACCGCTACGTGTGGTCTCTGGTAAAGAAGGTCGCTCCACGTGTGGTTTGTAGTAAAAAAGAGTTTTCCGAAAGTTAACTACAGACCACACTAGGGTCAGTGATGGTAAATTCTTGGTAATCTCCTGAAACACTTTAACTTGCATGTGGTCTGCGGTAAAGAGTAGTGTGCTATGTAGTAAAGAGTAGTGTGCTATGTAGTAAAGAGATGTGTACCATGTAGTAAAGAAATGTGTGCCATGCAGTTAACGGTTTAGCCTTAAAAAAGCACCTCTATAAAGTATTAATACAAGTAGTGATATATATTTTAGGGTCAGCCCTTGCCCGGTTTAAAAACCTAGTTTATGATTAAGCTGGGTTATTTACATGCTTTAAAGGCTGGCTACCGAAAAGCACTTTATGAAAGACGGCGATATGCAGCACAAGGAAGAATTGGTAGACATTCACTTCAGTGAAATTACCAATAACATCTTAATATCATCTCAAGAAAAGTCCGGTGCTTCAAGCAACAAACGAGGCGAGGACTTTTATTTCGCCGGATTCAAAAGCCCCAACTATACCCCAATCCCAGATGAGTTTTTCGATTTACTAGCTCCACGCTTATCCGAGGCAGAGCTACGGGTTCTACTTTACATAATGCGACGCACCTTTGGTTTCAAGAAACAGGCTGACGCAATCTCACTTAGCCAACTTACGGGAGGCATCCGTAAGCGCAACGGTGAGGTCATGGATACTGGCACGGGCCTTTCTAAACCAGCGGCTCTCAAAGGCGTAGCCGGACTACAAGATAAAGGTATCATTATAGTTGAAAAGCGGGTAGGCGAAGATGGACGCAATGAAATTAACGTCTATCGCTTGCGTTACGCCGAAGGACAAACCACAGTTGAACCTTCTCCAAAGAGCAACGGTTCAAAACCTGGCTATTCTGCATCAGAACAAACCTATTTACCTTCTCCCGACCTCCGACCCATTGCTACTCCGTCCGCCCTAGCAATTGCTCCTCAAGTAAGAGGAACGATTGAAGAGGGCGGACGGGAGCGAGTCGGAGAAATGCAACGAGAGGTAAACTTAGTTAACCAAGCTCCGGTAGGTAAGCAGGATAAATCAGGAGTAAACTTAGTTAACCAAGCTCCGGTAGGTAAGCAGGATAAATCAGGAGTAAACTTAGTTAACCAAGCTCCAGTAGATAAGCAGGATAAATCAGGAGTAAACCAAATTTACTCTGGTAGTAAAGCAAATTTACCACCAACTCAAGCTTTTATGGCTTCTAATAGTAAGCCAAATTTACCCATGCCTATGCAAACGAGCAGTAGTGGTAAAGCTGATTTACCTTTGGGGGTAAAGTCAGTTAACCGAGGTGGTAACTCTACACAACCAAGAGGGGTAAACCAAATTAACATACAACATGGCAGTATTCAAGAAAACAGTAATCAAGAGAGATATAACAACAAACCAGAGCATTCTCAGCAGCATGGCAATTTGGCTATCAAACCCCAAGAGGTTGTTGTTGACATAACTAATGTTAAATTATTAGAGCAAGATCAAAATGCGCTTGAGCTAGTGGTAGAAGAGGAACTGATGGCTTATGGATTAAGCCGTAAAGTAGCGTCAGGTTTGGTCGCCAACTGGTCGCCAGATTATATTCGACAGAAGATCAAGCTAGTGGAAGAATTGCGGCGACGTAACCCACAAGCAGTTAGAAACCTGCCTGGATTTATTCGGCAAGCGATTAACGAGGATTACCAACCTGCTCAAAAACCAGCCACAGCTAATCGTCCGGTTGCTCCTGCTTCCCGTTATCGGAGAGTAAATGGCTCTGGTGCAGATTTTTCCGGTAAGACAGATTATCTTTCCCGTTCAGAATTTGCTAGAAATAGCGATTTAACTACAACGTCAAAAGAGCTTGAGACCACAGTTTCAGAGGAAGCACAGAGACCAGCCACACCTGAGAAAAAGAGTTATACATCTGCTCAATGTGAGGTACTCTGGGAAAGGGTGTGTGATGCACTTGAAGGGCGTTACCGACGGTCAGACTTGGCAACAAAAGTAACTAAGGCGCACTTAGAGATAATGGCTGACCTAAGTCGGGCTACCATCCGACTCTCCCAGCCTTGGTTGATTAACTCATTGCTTCTCGCGGATCGTGCTTTGCTTCAAATGGCTTTTTCGCAGGAGGTTGGGCCGGGCTATTGCTTGGAAATAATCGTAGGTTAGGTTAGCCGATTAAATCATCGTCATCATTAACCATTCGATTGTTCCAATTAATCTCCCTTAAAGCTGGGCCATCTTCATCTGAACTATTGATGAGACTACTTGAGAGGTCTAAATCAAGAATGTGTTCATCTCCAAGATAAGTTTTGGTTTCGTAGCGGGTTAGGGCGCGTAATTTATCCAAAATTACTCGCGCTTGAAGCAAACTGGTCTCTACTGCGTCAAAGTCTTCCGTAGAGGTGACATCCTCCTCCGAAGTTTGTTTGATAAGCTGTAGTGTAATTAAAGCACTAGTGAGAGGTTGGCTCATTTCATGACAGATGGCAGCAGCAGTGCTAACCATAGCCTCCATCTGTCCCTTTTTCTTTTCGGCTTCGGCTAGGCTAAGATGAACGGCATTAAGCCGATCATAAGCCGCCTTGACTTCATGGAGCAAGCGCGTTTGCTCATCGTAGGCACGTTTAAGTCGGAGCAGAGAGCGCACTCTTGCGATTAGTTCGGCGCGGTTAATTGGTTTAGTCAAATAATCATCGGCTCCCGTTTGTAGTCCGGCGATCCGATCTTGGCTTTCACCACTAGCCGTAATCATAATTATAGGTATAAAGGGTAAATCAGGATTAGATTTGATACGGCGTATTACTTCTAGCCCATCCATACCGGGCATCATCAAGTCCAGCAAAATTAAATCGGGTAATCTATTTCCAGATGTACCAGATGGAAGTTGCAAGACCTCCAAAAGCTCAATACCGCTATAGAAAGTTTTAGATTTATAGCTTGCCATATTAAGCAAGTCTACTAACAGAGCAGCCGCATCTGGGTTGTCGTCTACTACAAAAATATAAGGCAGTTGGTGCATTCATCGCCTCTTAATCAGGATCTGAGTAACTGTAACTAATACAGTTGCTTTGGCTTTAGTCGGAGCATTTTAAACAATCCGGTGCAACATATTATATCCTTTAATGGCTGGTTATACAACCGAGGAGAATCAAATTAGACCTATCTTCTCAATAGATAGGGGTTTATTGAATAAACCCACATCACCTCTTCTCAATAGATAGGGGTTTATTGAATAAACCCACATCACCTTGGATGTATGCCATACGTCCCTACCCCGAATTATTGAGACAATAGACAATTTCAGGGTTTTGGCTTTTGCCGTGTGGTCGGTGGTATGTGGTATGTAACTTTGTCATATTTAGCTACGTATAGATTTCTGAATAAATCCGCAAGGAATATTGATCGGAGTCGCTGATTTTGCTTTAGCTGCGGGGTCAAAGGCTAGTTGCATAGATAGGTTATAATTATAAGTAGGTCTATCAAACCTTTCAGGCCACGATGTAGGAGGGATTTCTAATCCCGAAAGTAGGCTTTCAGGCCACGATGTAGGAGGGATTTCTAATCCCGAAAGTAGGCTTTCAGGCCACGATGTAGGAGGGATTTCTAATCCCGAAAGTAGGCTTTCAGGCCACGATGTAGGAGGGATTTCTAATCCCGAAAGTAGGCTTTCAGGCCACGATGTAGGAGGGATTTCTAATCCCG
>Ga0194047_10002654_pt1 | contig 10164 bp, 8 predicted proteins | sample JunL225m_MetaG_2_FD_160070 | JGI IMG/M metagenome (GOLD analysis project Ga0194047, IMG submission 160070) | Anoxic zone freshwater microbial communities from boreal shield lake in IISD Experimental Lakes Area, Ontario, Canada - Jun2016-L221-5m | ecosystem: Environmental > Aquatic > Freshwater >...
GGTTAGCCTCTATGGGTATACGCATGAAGAGGCCGCCACGGTGCTGGGTATCGCGGTCGGGACCAGTAAGACCCAGCTCCATCGTGCTCGCGCCTTATTGTCGGTCCGTCTTGGATTGGAGATGCCATGAAATTGGATGACAAGCCTCGTGCCTCGCTGGAGGACGTGCTGGCCCGCTTACCGCAGGAGATCGTCCCGACCCACGACCTGTGGCCGCGTATCGAGGCCGCTATGCACGATGAAATGTCTGCCCGTCCTCCTGCAAGCCGTGTGGTTTTTGGACTGGTGGCGGGCTGCTTACTGGGCGCTGTGGCGATGAGCGTCCTATGGGGCGTGCGTGCGCCCGGCACGAGCGGCCTGCTGGCACGCGATGCGGCCTCTGTGATGGCCGCCCGTTCGCAGTTGGCCACCACTTATCGGACGCGCTTGCCCTTGCTCGATGCGCCAACGCGGGTTCGTGTGGAGCGCGCGCTGGGGGTCATTCAGGCCGCCGAGCAGGATCTTGCGCAGTCTCGCCGAGCGGCGCCCGACAGCGCTGTGTTGTCACGCCTGTATGCCAGCACCACTCGGCAAGAGTTTGATTTGTATGACGCCATTGTTCGGGCCACCGAGCCCTTTGTTACGAGGACTTCTACATGAACCATCAGCAATATCGTGGTCTCTGGATCGTGGCTGCTGTGCTTGTCACCGCCGGCGCCTATGGTGCGGCGGCGGTGAAGACCGTCTCTGAGCACCGTGCGGTGGATGCCGCGGCGCAGGTCGAGTTGATCGATACCGCCGGTCGTATCGAAGTGCAGGGCTGGGATAAGCCTGAACTCGAAGTGAGCGGCACGCTGGGCGCTGAGGCGGAGCGTCTGGAGATTACGCAAAATGGGGTCCGATCTACCGTCCGGGTGGTCGGCAAGGGTATCGCGGGAATTCACTTTGGTTGGGGTGACGCCGTGGCGACGCATTTGGTCGTCAAAATGCCCAAAGGCGGCTCCCTTAAAGCACAGGTGACCAGCACAGATCTGCGCATTCAAGGCCTGCTTGGCAACCAAGAGTTGCAGACCGTGAGTGGCGATATCACCACGGCGGCGGCGGCCGAGACGCGGATTAGTACGGTCAGCGGCGACCTGCATTTAGACGCTGCCCCCACGGCGCGCCTGACCCAGTTATCCACCGTCAGCGGCGATGCCACGGTGACCGGCGGGGCCGGTGAGTTTTCTTTTCAATCGGTCAGTGGTGACGCGCATTTGAAGATGGGGCTGCTCAATCGCGTTAATCTCAAAAGTGTCTCTGGCGATCTCGATGCCACGCTCGGTCTGTCGGGGGACGGGCGCTTAGAGGCGGAAACAGTCAGTGGCGATGTGCAGGTGTCTTTTGCCGGGGCGTTGCCGCCTGCCGATTACGAGGTGTCGTCCTTGTCCGGGGACCTGTCGACCTGTCAGGGGCGAAAGGCCACGCAGGAAGGCTACGGCCCGGGCAGCCGGCTCGTCTTCCGGGAAGGCGCAGCGACCGCGCGGGTGCGTATCGATACGAAAAGTGGTGACGTGACCTTGTGTAGTCGCTGAGCGCCGTCTCGTCGCTTTGCCTAGAATCAGTGCCTCAGAATTTATAGGCGGGCACTGTGGCTGAATCCGAAGAGTTGCCGTCGGCGCATCATGCCGAGCCTTTTGCGACGCGCTTATTGGCCTGGTTCGCGCGTGAAGGGCGGCATGACTTGCCGTGGCAGCGCGACCGAACGCTGTATCGGGTCTGGATCTCGGAGGTGATGCTGCAACAGACGCAGGTGACCGCTGTGATCCCCTACTTCGAGCGCTTTATGGCGCAATTTCCCGATGTGGCGGCGTTAGCCGCCGCCGCTGAGGACGAAGTACTACATCTGTGGTCGGGCCTTGGCTATTACGCGCGTGCGCGTAATCTGCTTCGGTCGGCCCGGCTGGTCGTGCAGGATCATGGCGGCACCATGCCCGATGCGTTGGAGGCATTGCATGCCTTGCCCGGTATCGGTCGGTCTACCGCAGGGGCTATCCTCGCCCAGGCGCTGGATCGTCGTCATCCCATTCTCGACGCCAATGTGAAGCGTGTGCTGGCGCGATGGGCGGGCATCGACGGCTTTCCGGGTGAGGCCGCGGTCGTTGCGCGGCTCTGGCAGTTGAGTGAGCAACTCACCCCCACCGAGCGTGCCGGCGACTACACGCAAGCCATCATGGATCTGGGCGCTACCTGCTGTCGCTTACGCAAACCGGCGTGTGCGCGCTGTCCAGTCAGCGCCGATTGCGTCGCGCGTCGGGACGGCCGCCAGGCGCAGTTGCCCGTGCCGCGAGCACAGCGGGCGCGACCGCTGCGGGTTGCCCACTGGCTCCTTATTTGTAGAGGAGACAGCGTGCTGCTGTCCCGTCGCCCCGCGGACGGGATCTGGGGCGGCCTGTATGGCTTTCTGGAGGCGGTTGATGCGCCCAGTTTGCGTGGGCTTGCGGCGAGCCGGGCGCTGCGCGCCGACGTGCTTTTGCGGCCGTTGTCGCCGCTGCGCCACGGGTTTACCCATTTTGAACTGGAAATTCATCCGTGGGTTGTTGCGAGCGCCAACGTCGTAGAGGCTGAGGGCGAGACGTGGTACAACCTCTGCCAGCCCGCAGCGCTTGGGCTTGCCACGCCGGTGGCCGCTCTCATCGCGCAGTTGCGCGCGGAACAGAATCTTATGGTTGCAGTGTCGGGAGTCTAGGATGTCGCGGACGGTGCAATGCGTGGTGTTGGGGAGATCCGCGGAGGGCTTGGCGTATGCCCCTTATCCGGGGGAGCTGGGCGCGCGCATTTATCGCGAAGTGTCCAAGGAAGGCTGGCAGCGGTGGGTCGACCATCAGACGATGTTGCTGAATGAATACCGCATGACCCCGATTGACCCGAAGCACCGCGCTTTTTTGGTCGCCGAAATGCAGAAATTTCTATTCGGTGAGGGGTCTACACAGCCCGAAGGTTTCGTGCCGCCAACAGCCTGATACGGTAGCTGGAATCGTATCAATCGCGTGGCGAACCACAGTGGACCGTTTTTTTCATAATCTATATTCTGTATCTTGCTTCAATACAGACTGGATCTAGGGGGAATCTTGGATAAGAACACTTCGTTTGGCACACTGCTGCTGCGGCCATTGTTTATCGCAACCTCGTCTATTCTTGCAGCCGGCCTAGCGCAGGCGCAGCAGGCCCCCGCTACAACCGGCGGCAATAGCACGATGCTCGACGAAGTCGTCGTGACTTCGCAAAAACGCGAAGAAAACATGCAGGCCGTGCCGATCAGCATTGAAGCGATCGACTCAAAGAAGTTGGCCGATCTGCAGGTCGCAAGCTTTGATGATTACGCGCGGTATTTGCCGAGCTTGTCGGTGCAGTCATACGGGCCAGGTCAGGCGCAATTGTACGTGCGTGGTGTGACCAACGGCGGCGATGGGGTTCACGTTGGCTCGCAGCCGCTCGTGGGCATCTACCTCGACGAAATGCCGGTAACGACGATTGCTACGAACCTTGACGTGCACGTCTACGACATGGCGCGCGTTGAGGCACTCGCAGGTCCCCAAGGTACGTTGTTCGGTGCCAGTTCGATGGCCGGCACGATGCGGCTGATCACGAATAAGCCGGATCCCTCGCATTTTGAGGCGGGCTATGACGTAACGGGTGAAACATTTACGAAGGGTGGTCAGGGCGGCAAGCTCGAAGGCTTCGCCAATTTGCCAATTGGCGAACACGCGGCGATCCGCTTGGTCGGCTGGGCCGAAAAGGACGGCGGGTATATCAACAATGTGCGTAGTTCGCCGCAGTACTACCCCGGTCCCGGCGATGCGAGTGATCCGACCTACATTCCAGGTCCGAATCCGACCACCTATAACGGGGACCGAATACGCTCGGCCTGGGCTACCAGCGTGATAATGCCAACCTCGTTCAAAAGAATTTCAACACGACCAAGACGGCGGGCGGTCGAGCGGCGATCAAGTTCGATATCAATGAACGGTGGACTGCAACCGCGACGGTGATGACCCAAGATCAGAAGTCCAACGGCTCGTGGGCGTACACGCCTGACGCGATCACCTTGACACCGACGCTGCCGGACGGCTCGTCCGCCCCGTCGATGACTTTGGGCGGCACCGGCGACCTCAATGTCTCCCGCTACTTGCCGGACATCAATACCGACCGTTGGACCATGGGTACGCTCGTGGTCGAAGGCAAGGTGGCGGATCTTGATTTGACCTATGCGGGCGGGTACATCAAGCGCAGTCAGTATCAGCAGAGTGACTATTCCGACTACACGCTCTTCTATGATGTCGCCTATGCGTATAACCCTGCGTATTACGCAGACCTGTTCCGCAACAAGAACGGGTATGACGTCAGTCGTGGACAGTACTACACGGGCACGAATGAATTGACCAAGCAGTCGCACGAAGTGCGACTGGCGACCCCGTCGACCTGGCGCCTGCACGGTGTGATCGGCGCTTTCTACGAGCGCCAAACCGATCACATGCGTTACAACTACGTTGTTCCCGATCTCGCGCCGGAACTCTCGGTTGGCGGCCAACCCAATACCGTGTGGTACGAGGAAGCCATGCGCGTCGATAAGGACTCGGCCCTGTTCGGTGATTTCACCTACGACCTGACCAGCAAACTGGCCTTGACTGGCGGTGTTCGCTTCTATCGCTACGACAATACAGTCGAAGGATTTGCAGGCTTTGGTGCCAATTTCCCCTCAGCCGACAGCCCGTGGACCGGCGAGAACATCTGTTTTACCCCGATCGACAACACCAATCCGAATCTGCCATGCAAGGATCTGCTCAATCGCGCGGCGCAGTCGGGGCAAACGCATCGCGTCAATGTCACCTACAAGTTTGATAATGACCGCATGGTATACGCGACCATGTCGACCGGCTTTAGGCCGGGCGGCGTCAATCGATTGCTGTCGGTGCCGCCGTACAACCCAGACTACTTAACCAACTATGAGATAGGTACCAAGACCACTTGGTTCAATCACCGCTTGCGGGTGAACGGCGCGGTCTTCATGGAGCGCTGGGCGAACGCCCAGTTCGCCTATCCCGGCCCGAACGGGGTGAACGTGGTTATCAATGCGGGTCGCGCGGAGATCAAAGGGCTCGAGCTCGAGGTGCACTACAAGGTCAGCAAAGGCCTGACCCTGAGTTCCTCGGCAACCTTCCTCGACAGCAAATTGCTGACTAATGTGTGCCATTACCCGAGCCCAACGCTTACCTGCACAGAGCCGTCCTTGGGTGGCAAGGACAACGCGATTTTCGCACCGGCCGGCTCGCGGCTGCCCGTCTCTTCCAAGTTCAAGGGCAACCTCATCGTGCGCTATGAATGGAATACCGGAGAGTATCGCTGGCATTCTCAATTGGCGGGTGTGTATCAATCCAATGCGCTGTCCTCTCTGAAGCTGGCGGACGAAGCAATAGTCGGTCCTTCGCCCGGTTATGGCACGGTCGATTTGTCGTTGGGCGCGGCCAAGAACAGTTGGTCGGTCGATTTGTTCGTCAGTAACGCACTCGACTCACGTGGACAGGCGATCCGCTATCCGACCTGCGCCCCGTCGGTTTGTCAGCTGATTAACGTCATTCCGACCCGTCCGCGCTTGGTGGGGCTGAACTTCAGTCAGCGCTTCTGAGTTGCGCGGCAGGCGGGGGATGTCCCTCGCCTGCCGTCTCCTATCACCTAGTCGTCAGTCGCCGCCTGATGGCTGTGTCCTGAGTCGATACAGTGTCAGGGAGTCCGCTGTGGCCGCTTCCGGGTTGTTTAGCGGAGGCTGAGTGCCTACGTCTAATTGCCGGGCATCGCCGATTCCACCGAAGTCATCATTCTCTGTTTGTTGATGTGGGCAAACTGCACTGGTTCTGCGCCGGTTCCAATCTCGGAAATTAAGACGGATCGATCCATTTCGCCATCGCCGGACAAATCGAATAGGTTTATCGCATACGAGACAGAGAGCGCGCTCGCGCTATAACCAAAGTACCCCAGAATACTTGGGAATACATTGGCCTGAGTTGCGGCCGTGTCGGCACGTCGTGCTAACTGAGAAAAACCCGCTGCTTGCGCCACCATTGCGTCGGTCGCTATGAACATGAGGGGAACGAAAAACTGCTCGGGTGCAGCAGAACAATGCCCCCACCTGCCGTGCTCGCCTAAGGATTCAGCGTGGTCGCTCGTGAAAATAACCAGTGTTGGCTTTTTCAGTGATGCCATCAAATGTGCCACGAACTGATCAAAGTAGAGCATCGCATTGTCGTAGCTGTTGACGATTTGTGTTCGGTAGCGCGTTGAGAAGGGCACAGGCCTGCCGATATTATCTGGACGATAGATTCGGCATCGCGAGCAGCTCTGATATCGATCGCCATAAGGCCAATGGCTGGTATACGTCTCGACCACCAAAAATTGAGGTCCACTGCTATTAGCGATGTTGGAGATCGAATCGATCATCTTTTCATCGTTGTTATAGGTCCATTCGTTGCTAGCTAGACCGAGTTGTCCATTGCGACGCAGCAGGTCAATGTTGCCGTCTACAAATTCCGTCCAATCATTCTCATTCGCGTAAACGAAAGCGGTGCGGAACCCAGCCTTCTTGGCGTAATCGAATAGGGTAGGCCGTCGGTAGAGGTCTAGATGGAGCGGCCGAGCAGGCGCGACCATCAGATAGGGCATTGAGCGGCCGGTGCAATCCCCATCGCTGGTGACGTTGTTGAACGCCACATGCGGGAGCGTCAGCGCATGTAAAAATGGTGTTACGTTGCGAGAATAGTTGCCCGGTGGAAATCGATCCGCTCTGAGGCTCTCGCCCACGAGATAGATAATGTCGAAATCGGCAGCGGGCTGTGTGGGGGACGGAGCATTCAGTCGCCTAGAATGGATCAGCGAGCGGTGTTGTAGTCGACTCTGTAATGCGTGCGTGTAGGTGGATAAAAAAGCCACTTCAGGCGATCCAGCCGGCGCTGTGGGCAGTGCTCCACCGATGAGATAGCTCCAGAACACCGCGGCGATTAAGGCGCTCGGAGTCAGCCACCGGCGTGGGGTGAATAGGCCATTTTTTCTGAAGATATATGCATAGGCGATTAGCGTTGTCAGGGCAGCCAGCAGCGCTGTGCTGCTCGAATAAAGAAGGATGCTTTCGCGCAATTCATGGGGGCTGTTCTCGGCCAGTAATTGCAATTCGCTGGGGGCGACAAAGCGCGCATAGAAGGACGCGAAGGCGTATTGCGAATAATTCATCACCACTAGCGTCAGGATGAGAACGACCCGTGTCGCCAGTGCGCGCGCATGCAAGATGGCGAGCGCGTACAGAATCAAAATGGGGGTCGAGAGCGCAGCGGCCCATAAGATCTCGATCGGGGAAACGCCAAGCCAGAAGTGAGCCCAAGCGCCTTCAATCAGTACCAGAGCGCCGACCGTTGGCAGGAGACGCTGCGAGGCTCTACGCAGATCGATTAGCATAGGAGGGTGGTTCGGTACTTGGTCGGCCGGGTATGGTGCCCGAGTGTACTCTCCGGTTGAATGCTATTTGTGCGCAGGTCCGCAGCGCGGTGCCTGCGCAACTCGGTCAAGGTCAAATGCAGAAGTGGGCCGTGATCTCACTGCCAAAAAGGTGCCGTGGCAAATCGCCACCAGCGAGCGGTTCATGATTCTCATCGCTGTGAGCGACGCGGATGTCAAACCGACGTCTTCGTGGCGCTGTACAAAACGGGGCTCGCCCAGAGAGGGGTGCAATGACGGCTCGTGACGCCCGGCCACCCGAGTGGGACGGGCCTTTTCTACCCGCGCGGGTTTTCGGTGCGCGAGCGGCGAGGATCGGTGACGATGGGCGAGGCGTTGGCTCCAAGCGCAAACACGGATTGCATTAAGGCCGATACTTCGTTGGCGGCCTTGACGCGCTGCCCCTGCTGCCGGTCTAATACGCCCCCTCGCACGGCTTCCGTTGGTGCGTCGGCTGATTAAAATCAATCAGTTGCAGTGGCCAAGTAGCTCAGTTGGTAGAGCAGCGGATTGAAAATCCGCGTGTCGTTGGTTCGATTCCGACCTTGGCCACCATTCCTCGCAGTGACTCGAAGCGTTTCGCCATCGACTTGGCGTGCTGCCGTGCGGGCCTGCTGCGCAGACACTGGTTGGCGCCCACCGGCGCCCCAACTGGCACCTGCTCCCCGCCTCTCGTGGGGGGGCGCTGACCGAATCGCTCACGTGTTTGCTCGATGTGGACCCAGTTGCGGCCTCGTCGCGCTGGCGCTGCATACGGCAGACGTTGACGTTGTTCCAATCTTCGATGGCACCGTGCATGCTAATCAGGCGCGTGCGCGTTACCGGAGTGGTCTTTATGCGCGATGTGGTTGCTCTCTTTAAGGGCAGGCTTGCCGGTCTCGTTGTTTGCGGCGTCGCCGCTGCAGTCGCCCACGGCGCAGACCGTTCATCGATCGCGGCTCTGGTCGCTGAGTGGAACCAACCCGCGGAACCATTTCACGTCCTCGGTCCAATCTACTATGTGGGGACTGAAGAGTTAGGCGCTTGGTTGATACAGACCCAGGCAGGGTTGATTCTGCTGGATGGCGGGTTACCCGAATCGGCGCCATTGATTGAAAATAATATTAAGCGCCTCGGGTTTCGCCTGACGGATATTCGCTACCTATTGAACAGCCATGCCCATTTTGATCACTCCGGCGGGCTGGCCCAGTTGAAGCGAGATACAGGCGCCCAGATGCTCGCCTCCGCCGGAGACCGTATCTCCTTAGAGACGGGTACTTATTTGGGCAGCGAGGACGTGGCTGCCGTGACAGCGCCACCCGTTGCTGTCGATCGAGTGATTGGTGATGGCGACATCGTGCAACTCGGCGAAGTGAAGTTGACGGCGCTGGTGATGCCAGGCCATACGCGTGGGTGCACGTCCTGGCTGATGCCGATTCGAGACCAAGACGTGGATCATCAAGTGATATTTTATTGCAGCACGACGGTTGCTGCGAATCGGCTCGTTCCCAAACCACAGTACCCTGGTATCATCGATGATTATCGAGCAACTTTCACGAGACTCAAGGAAGTGCGTGCGGATGTCTTCCTGTCCAACCACAAGGATTTTTTTGACTTATGGGGCAAGCGCTCTCGACTCGGTCAATCAACCAATAACCCGTTTATCAATGCCGACGAGTTGCAAGCTTTTGTGGCGTTATCCGCTGTAGAGTTTGAAAGAGACTTGGCCGCACAAAGTCGCGCTGCGCTGCGTCAAGAGTAAACCTCTTTCGGATGTTCCATGGAGCCAGACTTTTTGCACCTTGAGTGCCGCAGAAAGGTCCGGCGCAGTCGTTGTCGTCGAGTAGTGGCGGGAGACTGCGTCTGCTCAGGTTGCGGTCAAGCGATTTGATGCAATCCGTCGGCGGCTAAGTGCACCGTGATCGGCGCTTGAAACCGATCCATTGCGCTTACGAAGCTCACAATAATTCCTGCGCCAAGGAATAACACCCCAGTCAAAAAGCTGTAGATGATGGCGTGATCCGGATAGGTGTCCGTCAAGTGCGCCAGCAGCAACGGTCCGGCGACGCCAGCGAGGGCCCAGGCAGAGAGTAGGCTGCCGTAGATGACGGACATGCGCTGGGTCCCAAACACGTCACTCACTGCAAGAGGCATCACGGCGAAGCCGCCCCCGAAGCACAACAGGATATAGCAGATGAAGGCGCTGAACAGCCATGGATCGCGCTCCGTCATCAGTAGTCCGAAGACCACCATCTGCGTACACAAAATAATTCGCAGCGTCGTAAGCCGACCGATTCGGTCCGACACCAGACCCCAAAAAAGCCGGCCTACCCCATTGAAGAGCGAACTGACCGCAATGAGCGTCGCCCCATAGCTCACCAGTATGGCCGGCTCAATCGACGGATTCTTGATTCTCCAAACCTGCTGCGCGAGCGGTGATTGCATGCTGATGATGGAGATGCCGGCGCTGATATTGAAAAAGAACATCAGCCACAATCGGCTGAACTCTCCTGACAGCAGGCACTGACGCACGTTAGTGTCTAGGCCACTCACCGCTATCGCTGCCTGGGGCACCGAGGACGCGGGGTTAGGCGGCGGGTCGCGGATCAGCGCAGCCGTTGGGACCATAATTAACCCGAGCAACACACCCAGCGCGACGAAGACGGTTGCCAAATTGCCTCGTGT
>Ga0194047_10002657_pt1 | contig 10148 bp, 7 predicted proteins | sample JunL225m_MetaG_2_FD_160070 | JGI IMG/M metagenome (GOLD analysis project Ga0194047, IMG submission 160070) | Anoxic zone freshwater microbial communities from boreal shield lake in IISD Experimental Lakes Area, Ontario, Canada - Jun2016-L221-5m | ecosystem: Environmental > Aquatic > Freshwater >...
TCCCAACCGTTCGAGGAGTCGGGCTTCCCAACCTGCCCCCGAATTTCCTATCCCGGCCATCTCTCGCAGCAAACGGGCCACGCCGGGTGCTTGGGCATCCACCATCCGGGCGGCAGTAGTCTCCCAATAACTAGTAGGCTTACCCTGAGCCGTAGCCAAACCATTGCGTATCAGGTCATGTAGCCACAATTCCAAGTCGGCTAATCCGGCGGTAACTTTGGCTTCGCGCCCGGCTAACCGTTTGGCCTGAGCCGCTAAGTCAACCACCGTTCGATTCTCCGGGCCACGCTCCTCCCGATTGGCCTTTTGTTGCGCCCGTTTAGCGCGGGAGGCCAACCATTCTGTTACCCAAGTAGGTTGCTCTTTCGCGGTAAAAGCCGCAGGCTGGCTCTCCAACAAAAAGAGCAGGCCCAACCCATGTTTGCAAGGCAACTTGCGGCTAGGACAAGAGCAACGAAAAGCCGTTTCATTTGCATCCACTTGGGTGCGATACGGCTCCTTAGCACTACCCTGACATTCGCCCCACACAGCTTGCTCATCCACGCCCAGCACTACCCACTTGCGGGGCGTAGCCAGACTCTTGCCAGCCTTCGCGGAACTACTATCAGGAGCTAGTGCCACAATTTGTGCGGTATTCCAGATTGTAGACATTCAATGCTCCACTTTTAGTTTTTTAAAACCAGAGAAGTTGATTTGTTACACTTATATTATCCACAAAAAACCAAAAAAGGGAAGAGCTATTAGCCCTATTTTAAGAAGTATGGCAAGGTTCAAACGGCTTTACACTTTAGGATGGCACTCATTTCCGGTTGGACTACCCGAATGGTAAAGCTAAAATCCCAGATTTTGAACCTTGCCTATCCTCTCAATCGGTAGGGGTTTATTGGAACCAGTTTACATAAACCCGCCGTAGGTTGGGCGTATGCAATACGCCCCTACGAATTATGGTGATGATGCTATAATTGCGTATGAAAATGACCGCCCTGTACCCCTATTTCCTGATTTCCCGATTTAGATACGTAGTCAAATTTTAACTTGCAATCTGTAGAGTCTATGCTATAATGAGCTTACCCTAAATAAATAACGTTAGGGTCTCCCTGTGTTCTCGTATCAATATAAATGTAGCATTCGAGGTAAGTTTCGTCTAAGTTTTATTTTTCATTGGTAAATAAAGTTCTAACATAGGATCGTTACATGAATAATCTACCGGAAGAACACTACCACAATTTAGAACTGTTAGAAGAAGCTGCCTTTGCTAAAATCAATAAGGCTCAGCATAAGTCTAGTCGCGGCTATGTGGCTGTTAAGAGGTGGTATGGCTCTGACGAAGATCAAAGAGACTACTTTAATCAGGAAGTAGCCACGCTTGAAAGCTTGCAATTTCCTCCGCTTGGTCAAGTCTCCAGAACAAATGACTCAGCTAGAACACCCTCCATTACATATCAATATGTAGAGGGAAAGCGGTTAGACGTACTCTTAAAAGAGCGCGGTAAGCCCTTAACCCCTCCAGAAAGCATTAGTATAGCATTGGCTGTTCTGGAAGCGTTAAAGCCTTTTCATCAAAAATCAATTTTTGATCTGAAAATTAAACCTAGTAATTTAGTAATTACCCCACAAGATACGCTCAAAATCCTAGATTTTCGAATTGACCGACCCCGTCTCGATCAGGCTAATTTTGCAAGTGGGGTGCTGGATACTATCTACTATGAGTCGGTAGAAGAGGCCAAAGGTGAATTGCCCGTAGAAAGTAGTAATCTCTATTCTTTGGGGATAGTACTTTACGAAATGCTCAGTGGAAAACCACCTTTTATAGCCCCAACCACTTTTGGCTTGAAGCAGATGCACCTTCAGCAAAAACCAGCTAATTTACCAAATCTCGACCTTGACCACCTTATACAAAAGGCACTCTCAAAAGAACCCGCCGGACGTTACCCACATATCGTAGAAATGAGTGCAGCTTTAGACTCCTATCTAGCAAAAAATGGCGCGGGCGTGTTGCCACTAAATAGAATAGTTAACCCAACATCCCAACCAACACTACCACCACCGCCACCACCTAGCCCTCCGGATATGGGAAAGCTGCTCCGTCAGCCAACCCGTATGAATGAGAAAAGGCCACTAGTGTTAGTGGGAATAATAGCTATGGTTCTAATACTATTTACCGTAATTGGCTTTAGTCTCCTTATAATTTCAAAGGTTACTAATACAGAGGTTACTAATACAGATAAAACCCCAACTAGTATGGCAGTTGTGGTTACTACGGTTCCGCCGCCCGTACCTACTACCCAGACTGCTACTGCTGGTCTTACAGCTGCAACGCAAGCTCCTACTACAACCACGCCTCCAACACCAGTTCCTACTACACTAGCACCATCAGGTACTCCCGTTTCGGAGTTGTTCGACCAAATAGGAACGGCTATAGACCAGAATAATTGGGAAGAAGCGGTAAAACTAACGAACAGTTTGAAAGAAAATAGTAACCTAACCGAGCCAGAGAAAGCAAAAGCCAGTTCCCTAGCGGCTCAGGTTTATTGTACCTATGGTAAAGAGCAGGCTCATAAAGACTATACAACAGGTATAAATTACCTTGACAAATGTATACTAGAAGATCCGTCTCCAGAAAATAAAGCTCTAAATCAAGCTCTACTGGAGAAAACCAAGCAGCACAAGGATGCCGCCGCTCTTGCCAACGATAAAAAATGGGCGGAAGCAATAGCTCAGTTGAAAACACTCTACGAGCAAGACAAAAGTTTCACGAACACCCGCGATATTCTTGTAGATGCTTATCTACAATACGCCAGTGCTCTGAAAACCAGCGACAAAACCCAAGCCCAAGATTTGGTTTGTAACAAAGCCAAGTCCATAGAAGAACTGACCGATGAACAGAAAGGGACGATAGATACACGTTGTAAGGAGGTAAGTCCTACTAATACGCCGCAGCCACCGAAACCGGCAACAAAAACGCAGCCTACGTCGGTTCCGCCATCGGCTACACCGAGACCAACAGATACGCCGACACAGTCTCCGGTTCCGACAAAGACGGTTACACGGCTACCAACGGTGGGTACATGTAAGCCCACTGGTCGAGACTATAGAATTCCCTGCCTTCCAAGCTGATCTAACAAACAGCAGTTTGGCAGGGTATCATGAACTCCATCGCTTCGGCTGGTGGTTAGCGAGAGGGTAAAGTTCATTAGTAGAAAAATTTCAGCGTTGATTCATCCTGCCCATTGGTGGGTTCACGTAGCCTAGGTTGTGGGCGGGGTGATGTAACTTTTGCAGCTATAGAGTTTAATTCAGGCAATCAAACAACGACGTACTACGTAACAGAGTAAGCCAAAAATCAGTTTTTTAGTTTTAAGGAGGTTCGCCGATGTCAGACAAATTTCAAGCCAAGTACGACGAGATCAAGCAGGTCGCTGGGCAGTTCGCGGCCCAAAAGGAAGAGGTAGAGGACATACTCCAGAAGGTTACATCCAGTATGAGGAATCTGGGTGACAAATGGATCGGGCGTGGTTCAGAAGCCTTTTTCGAAGAAATGAGTGACGAAGTCTTACCTGCTACCCATCGCCTAGAACAGGCTTTGGAAGAGGGAGATCGTGTCAGCCGCGAGATAGCCAGGTTAGTCAAGCAGGCTGAACAGGATAGTAGCGCACCGTTCCGCGCCTAATGCCAAACCCTCTTAACGAACAGCGTAACAAACTGTTTGTTACAGATGGTTTCTAACTTGTAGACTAGATAGGTAGAAAGAGAAAGGAATCAGTTAATGTCAGAAGATATTATCAAGCTAGAATACGATGCCGCCGAAGACATGGCCCGCACTTTTGACCAAGGCGCAAACCGCCTACAAACCGTCCTACAGGAGGTGCAGAAAATTGCCAAGACGCTAGAAGATGGCGCACTCCTAGGGCGTGGTGGTGAGAGCTTTGTGGAAGCCATCAACGGTAACTTTACTACTTCACTTACCAAGCTGATCGAAAAATATGAAGAGCTGAAAGGCGATGTCGAGGCCGCGATCAATTACATGAAAGAGGCCGATGCAAAATCTCAGGGCCTTTTCTAACCACTAGGGCTGACACTATTACCATGTAACGAGCAGGCGGCCAGCCGACCGGCCAGCCGATTGTTACGCAGTTTGTTTCTTAGAACAATCTTTTAGCAGGCAAGGAGAACATCAGTGGATGATTTAATTTTAAGTTTGGCTCACGCATTACTCGAAAGCCTTTTGAGCCAGATTACCAAGCAGATCCAAGCCATCGAAGAGCAGGCGATGCAACCGATACGAGCCATCATCAGCCAAGTAGTCGGGGGTATTTGGAAAGGCCAAGGAGCCGATGCTTTCGTCGAAGAAGTTTCAAGCCTCGTCATTCCGGGAGTAGCCCAGGTATCCGAGCGAATTACCACTACCCACCGTGATTTGTGCAATGGTCGCGATATTATGAACCGGGCCGACAATGAAGTGAGCAACTTGGTCAGGTCTAACCTCAGCGATAAGTTCAAGTTCTATTAGAGAGCCCTGTTACCAGTAAGTTAGTTATTAGTGTAAAAACTAAAAACTAAGCACGTAAACTGGTTTAAAAACCATAAGTAGGCGGGGTTTCTAATCCCGAAGGAGTTTAAAATGGCAGATGAAGTCTTTATGAACGTTCCAGACGTACGGAACGTGGCGAAAACTTTCAAGACTATTGGTGAATTCTTAGAGACCGTGATAAAAGTAATGGAGGGTATCATCATGGCCCTCAAAGCGGTAGCCTTTATGGGTCTAGTCGGTGCTTATGCGGTGGCTCAATACCTCCAGCAAATTAAGCCCGAAATCAAGAAGATGGCCGATAAGTGCGTCGAACTGAGCGGTGACCTCAATACCTCCGTAGATGCTTTCGAGCGTGGGGATCAACTAGGCGCAACCCGCTTCTATTAAGCCGTAGGCTGGTCGTTGTTAGTTGTTGGTTGTTGGTTCTTAGTTAGCATATTTTGGAAACCAGTTTACAACCAGTTTACCAACGAACGTAAACTGGTTTAAAGACCAAAGACTAAGCACGTAACCTAGGTTAACAACGGCTAGACGCAGGAGATTTATGAGTCCTCAACGAATATCGCTTAATATTAAGATTTTTGAATTAGGCTCGCAACGCGCGGAGGCACTTCCGAGCTTGAAGCCCCCAGAATTAATCGCCGAAGTCTTACAAGAGTTTCAGGGTGAGTTACCTTTTCTTGGCACTCGCCCTGAAAGTTATGCGTTGCGCTTAACCGACGGCACTCGACTAGACGATCAGCTTCCTTTGAGCGAACAGAGCTTGGGTAATAGTCCCAACCTAATCTTGGATGAGCGCGAAGTAAATTTGCCCACCGGAGCCGCGCCCCTCTCCAAAGCCGCTTATTTGCGCGAACCAAACAGTGGTCAAGTTTATCGCCTCTGGTGGCAGCCCGCTCTGATTGGCCGACCCCACCCCGGTAAGAGTGACGACCTCTTGCTGGCCGTAAACTTGGATAGTCTCCAAGAAGGCCGAAAAGCCTCGCGCAGGCAAGCCCTCCTGACCGAAAGGAAGGGGCAATTTTACATTACAAACCTATCACCTAAGAATCCTTTTATAGTTATGACTGAAAAGGACGGCCAACCGAAAAAGTATTCTATCGAGGAGGGAGAATACCCACTTCGTGATAAAGACCAACTTTCGCTAGGTGGCGACAGTATTCGTCTAGTCTTTCGGCTAAACGTGCTAGAAACAAAATCGTAGACTGGTCTTTGACCAATCCGAAATAATCATAGAAAGCATCATCATAATTATGAAACAGGTTTGCCTAATGTGTGGGCGGGGTGCTGACGATAGAAATTTATACTGCCAAGAGGCAGCCTGTCCAGCCGAAAAGTCACCTCTAATCTTTGAACATGGGGAGAAACTGGCCGATATTGAAATACTCAAGCCAGTTATTGTACTTAGGGCTTCCACTATTTACAAGGCTAATTGGCAAAATAAACTGGTTTACCTTAAAATTGCCCACGAGGGCCAAAAGCATACCACCCGCCTTATACGGGAGGCCACCTTACTCCAAAGAGTCACCGAGCCTGAACTCTATTTCTTGCCTCACCTCCAATTACCCTACCCCGGTGCTAAAGAACCCTACGGTCGAGTAGTAGTTCAAAATCAGCAACTCTTCTACTACATCTTTGATTATGTCGAGGGTGAACCACTGAGCGAAGTATTGGCCCGCAACCCCCAACCTTGGATTTATCATACCTGCTCCATTGTCAGCGACTTAGCTTCAAGTATCAGTTTGCTACAAAGCTTAGGCGTTTGCCATCTAGCCCTTAACCCTGAGATGGTCTTAGTAAACTTCACTTCCACCAGTCGAAGTGAGACCATCAGCCCAACCTCCACCCGCAAGCCAGAGGTAGCTACCATCCTACTGCTTGACCTAGGCATAGCCACCCTGCAAGCCGAAGCCAGCGGACAATGGTACCCAGGTATCAGCCATCCCGCTTATACCGCCCCCGAACTACTAAATGAAGCCTATCCCAGCGTTAGCTATCGAACCGACGTTTACGGGCTAGGACTAATCCTCTATGAAATGCTAATCGGTCAACCCGCCTATCCAGCCCGTTTGCTGGATGACAAGGCTCTTACCAGAGTAGTACGCGAGGGCAAACCTGTACCAATGAACCGGAACAAAGATGTTAGTCCAGTGGCAAAAATTGCCGAAAGAGCCATCCTCCCAGACCCAAACTCACGTCAAGCCCACGCCAGTGAACTCTCCCAAAATCTCAAGTCCACCTTTAAGAAGATACCCAGCGAAAAAGAGGTCTGGTGGCGTAAAACCGACGTTTTATTGAAGATTGCCATCGGGTTATTTACCGCCGCTTTCTTCATCTTCTTAATTTTTGTTACTGTTAGCCTGTTAAGTTAAACCAGTTTACGTTGTTAGGGGTAGAGAATAAATAATATGCTAGATTTAAACCGACCGCCACGTATCCAGCCCGAACTTCCTTTTGAAGAACGGGATATTCCACCTCCTCCCGAAAGGACCTTTGATGCCGCTACCCAGCTATTTCAAATCGCCTTGCCCATCGCCACCATCGCAGGCTACGTACTCGTTACCATCCTAAGTAACGGGCGCAACCCCCTCCTGCTTATTTCGATGGGCATTTCGGTCTTAGCCTCGGTCTTCTTCTCGATGTACGTCTTTTTTAAGGAGCGCAAAAAACAAGAGCAGGCCGAAAAAGAATACTTGGAACAGCTAGGCGAATTGTATCAAGAGATGCACTCTTTCCACGAGTTGCAGCGCCGCTTCTACCGCTATAACTACCCCGAAGCCCAAACCGCCATCCGCCTTGCCGACGAAACCAAAAACTCTATCGCGGCGCGTCTGGCCGGACAAGCTACCAACACCACCAGTGGAGCCACCAGTGGAGCCACCAGTGGAGGCAATCAAGAAATCCGCCTTTGGGAACGTCGCTTTCTGGATAGCGATTTTGGTCTAGTAAGGCTTGGAGTTGGAACCCTTCCCTCCACCATTACCTATAAATTAAGTCAGGGTAGCACTAATAACCCACTCTGGCGCAAGGCTAAAAAGCTAGAGACCGATGCCCGCTATGTCTCCGACATACCCGTCGTGATCTCCCTGCGCCCCCCCATTAAACCACCGGAAAGGGATGATGACGAACGACCAGAAAGTGAGGCCGAAAAGCAACTGAGTGAGGCCGAATTTACGCCGCCCCTAACCCACGCCCTAGCCATTACAGGCAGCGAGCGGGAGAGTGTCTACGAATTTGTACGCTCCCTTCTGGCCCATTACCTCGTCTTCCACTCCCCCGCCGACGCAAAGCTTTTTATACTGGCCTCCAATCGGCGCGGCTGGGAGTGGACCAGTGGTTTACCTCACGCCAGTGGCAACGAAGAGCAGTCCCCCATCTTCTTTAGCCGCGAAGCTACCCAAGCCTCCAGTGGTGGCTCCAGTGGAACCACCACCGATCAGGAAGAGGCCACCCCCCTCGATCACTACTTAGAAAATATCCGCCGCATTTTGGCCCAGCGCAAAATGCGCCAGCAAGAGCGGGGAGATAAAAAAGAGGAAAACGATAAACTAATGCAGCCCTTTTTGCTGCTAGTGGTAGACCTACTCGAAGCCGCCAATGATCCATCCGACCTGCTACATCAAGTCCAAACCGATGGCACGATTACTATTTTGCTAGAGGAGGGTGCTGCCCTCGGAGCCGCCATTATCTTTCTAGCCCCCCAACGCCAGAATGTGCCAGACGGCTGTTTAGCCGTGATTGAGTTAGCACGTTCTAGTCTGGGCATTAATCTGGGTAATAACCAGAGTGCTGGCCCTAGCCTCCATTTTCGATATGCTGAAGTCGGCGTGAATACCAGCCGCTATATCGGATTAGCCGATGTAGTAACCCAAGGGCCAAGCGGTCAAATCAGCCAAATGCAGACCTTGACCAATTCGCTCAAACAGATCAGACTGCGCCAAAGTGCCAGCGCAAATCTGCCCAGCAATGTACCCTTCCTCACCCTAATGAAGTGTGGAACCCTACCCGAACTTTTGCAGGGGTCCAAGCGGAACTGGCAAAATAGCGTAATGAAGGAGCGGGCAGGTTGGCTACGGGCGCGGCTAGGTATGATGGCGGGTAACAAAGTTCGCACCCTCGAATTTTCAGCTAAGAAAGATGGCAGCCACGGACTAATCGCGGGTAGCACCGGCTCCGGCAAATCTGAATTACTAATCTCTATGATTACCAGTATGGCCGCCGCCTACGATCCCCGGATGTTGAATTTCGTGCTGGTAGACTACAAAGGTGGCGGCACTTTTGAGGGCTTGAAAAATTTACCTCACTGCGTAGATGTCATTACCAACCTAAATGGCGATGCCGTCACCCGGATGTTTACCGCCATTACCGCCGAAATTCATCGCCGCGAAGGGTTAAACTCCGAACGCGGGGTAAAAAATATTGTAGAATACCACCAAAAGGGCTTACACCTGACCGTCAAACCCTACCCCTTCCTCTTCATCATCATAGATGAATTTGCCGAAATGATTGCAGACCGGGCCGAATACAAGACTCAACTAGAGACGATTACCCGCGTCGGACGTTCGTTAGGGGTCTCTCTGCTCCTCGCCGCCCAACGTCCTAGTGGCGTTACCGATCAGATGCGAGCCAACATTAAATTTCGGGTCTGTCTTAGGGTCGAATCGGGTCCGGAAAGCCGCGAACTCTTACGCCGCAACGATGCCGCCTATCTTCCCACCAACATACCGGGGCGCGGCTACCTCCAAGTAGGCAACGATGAAATTGAGCTTATCCAAGTCGGCTATGCCGGAGAACCCTATTCCGAAGGCGGAGAGCAGAAGGTGATATGGCCCGGTCGCGAACACATTCACGGTCGCCAGTCCGACCTAAGCGATAACGCTACCCCCGAACTCTATAAACTAGTGGTAAAAGAGATGAAAGATTTGGCTAAGAAAGAGGGCGTACCAGAGCAGTTGGCCCCTTGGCCCAAATTCCTACCCAAATCGCTCTACCTTAGCCAGCCCCTCCTAGTTCCCACCACGGAGGTCACGGGCCGCGCGGCGAGTCGGTTGGATGCTGCTCTGTCAGTTGAGGCCATTACCTCAAACCATTACCTAATCCAAAAAGAGATCATCACGCTAGGAGTTGCTCTACCGGATGAGGGTTTGTGCTTAAACCCGGCCCTCTCCGGTTGGATGGAAGAGGCCGAAGGTTGGCCGGAACCACTCAATTGGAATTACGCCCTACGTCCGGTAATTGGTCTGGTAGATAATCCTTATGAGGCCAAACAATTTCCGTTGGCACTAGAGTTACCACGCGGACACGCCATTATCTTTGGGGCTTCTGGCTGGGGCAAGACCACCTTTATCCGAACCCTGCTTGTCAGCCTCACCGCCACCCACTCGCCCAATCTCCTACATTTGTACCTGATAGATTTGGGCGGACGTAAACTAGAGGCTTTTAAGGGTATGCCCCACCTCGGGGCGGTCATTACCTCCGACGATACGGGCTTTGAAGAACGGGTCAAGCAGTTGCTCCGCGAGCTTAATATTATAATGGAAGAGCGCAAAACACTCTTCAGCGCGGCAGGTCTGGACAAACTGGAGGAATATAATAAACGGAACCCCCAACCCCTTCC
>Ga0194047_10002658_pt1 | contig 10148 bp, 21 predicted proteins | sample JunL225m_MetaG_2_FD_160070 | JGI IMG/M metagenome (GOLD analysis project Ga0194047, IMG submission 160070) | Anoxic zone freshwater microbial communities from boreal shield lake in IISD Experimental Lakes Area, Ontario, Canada - Jun2016-L221-5m | ecosystem: Environmental > Aquatic > Freshwater...
GATGACGTTGCTCTGTTCAGCACTGCTCACCCGCTGGTCAATGGTGGCACCAACAGCAATCGCCCATCTACCGCTGCCGACTTGAACGAGACTTCCTTGGAAGCCGCCGTTATTCAAATCGCTGCTTGGACTGATGAGCGTGGTCTGTTGATTGCGGCTAAGCCCCGTAAGCTGATTGTTCCTCCTGCTCTGCAATTCGTTGCTACCCGTCTGTTGGAAACCAGCCTCCGTGTTGGCACTACCGACAACGATATCAACGCGTTGAAGAACAATGGTTCTATCCCTGAAGGGTATACCCAGAACCACTTCTTGACTGATACCAATGGCTGGTACTTGACCACTGACGTTCCTAACGGCTTGAAGCATTTCGTGCGTTCGCCTCTGGCTAACAGCATGGACGGTGACTTCGATACCGGTAACGTCCGTTACAAGGCCCGCGAGCGTTATTCGTTCGGTTGGTCTGACCCACTGGGAATCTTCGGTTCTCCCGGTTCGTCCTAAGCTAGGGTTACCCCCCGCTGAGAGAGGCCCCTTCGGGGGCCTTTTTTACGTCTAAAAACTGTCACAGATGCCATGGTAGGATGACTTGCAGCGCGGTGCTGCACCTATTTTTTGGAGTATAGACATGCTGTTTACTGTATCTGTTGACCTCGCCGATGGCGGTTTTTTTGAGTTCTCTACTGAGTCCATCTTGAAGTTTTTGCAAGCTGCTCAAGCGTTGGGTAACACCGACATTGAAGAAGTGGATGACGAAGACGACGAGTTTGATGCGTTTGCTGACTGCTTCGTTGAGGGCGAAGAGTATGAGTACGACCATGATGCTGGCTGCTACTGCTGGTACGACGAAGAGTACGAAGCATGGTACTGGCTGGACGAAGATACCAACGAGTGGCTCTTGGTTGAAGATGACGAAGCCGACTGGGGCGACGTTGAAGATGAAGCGGAGGAAGATGAAGAAGAACTCGAAGCGGCTTAACCCGTGACAGGTTCTAAAGGGGGCTTCGGCCCCTTTTTTTGTTCACGCTCTTCATAGTGGTGTATTCGGTGGCAGTTTGAACACAAGGCTATGCACTGTTTCACCTCTTCATACGCCAGCTTAAACCGGCCGCCGGTTATGAGTTCGTTGACACTGTATTTCTTAGGCCCGACGTGATGGAAGTCAATTGCTGCGGGGTGGGAGAACCCGCACTTGGTGCAGGACTGCTTTGCCTTAAATTCCGTCCACTCTTGCTTTTTTTCTTTCTTGGTCTTCTTTGTTGAGGCCCGCACATCGGCCTGATTTTTTTGGTAGTGGGTCGCAGAGTACGCCTTGTGTTTGGCTTTGCGAACAGCGAGGTCTTTGTAAGGCATGGTCTTGACGCATCACAAAAATGGTGTATATTGCAGTTATCCGGGCTTTCCGGTGCATTGGACTGTCCCGGCAGACGACATACCGACCAGTGTACCTAACTTGTATGTAAGGACTCATCATGGGATTCGCTACTCACCTTGGCCCGTGGCTGCTTGGCACGGTCAAAAACACCACCGGCACTACCGCTGGAACTATCCAAAACACCGGCGTTACGCTAGTCTCTCAGACTAAAAAAGTAAACTACACCAACGCTGTAGCCGCAGCCACTGCAACCACCACGCTGTTCACCATCCCTGCTGGCGCTCAGATTGTCAGTATTTTCATTGACACCTTGGTAGCATTCACAGGTTCCACCGCAGCCAACGTGGTAGTTGGTACTTCTGCCTCCACCGCGCTGTTCTGGGCTTCTACAGACATCACCAGCCAAGGCCGCTTGGCTAATACAAATGCTGCTGCCAAGCTGGTGAACTGGGCTGGCGCAGCAAGCACTGCATCTCCTAATGGTATTGGTGTTGGCACTACGGACGTAACCATCCAAGCGGCACTGACCCCCACTGTTGCCGACGTAACGGCTGGTACGGTGCAGTACACCATCGTGTATGCTGTTGCTGACTCCACTGGTGTGCAATCGCCTCCTGCTAACCAGCAGTAATTAGTCTCGGGGGCTTCGGCCCCCGTTTTACAGGAGATTAGTTATGCAACAGACAGACGTTAAAAGTGCGCACCTGAGTGCGGCTGGCAGCATATTTTCTGGGCGAGCGCGGCTGAAAGGGTTTTCCATAACCCCCGCAGCTACTACCGCAGCCACATTTGAGTTTCGTGATGGAGGGGCTACTGGGGCTATTCTTTGCCAGATTGATATTGCCTCACAGACTAATCCTGTGCCGTATTACATTAGCGTGCCGGGTGAGGGTATGCTATTTCAAACCAACATTTACCTTACATTGAGCGTGGGTTCCGTAACGGGAATCACGGCGTTTTATGGCTAAGAAAAACCCCTCCCTTGCAGTTGGTCGTGGCGAGAAGCTACCCATCTCCAAAGGGGCGGGCTTGACGGCCAAAGGCCGTGCTAAGTACAACGCTGCTACCGGTAGCAACCTCAAGGCCCCACAGCCCCAAGGTGGCCCACGCAAGGACTCGTTCTGCGCCCGTATGAGTGGTATGCCGGGGCCGATGAAAGATGAAAACGGGAAGCCTACCCGCAAGGCGGCTTCCTTAGCAAGATGGAAATGCTAGGAGAACGACATGGCTAGATTTGATTACAAACGTCCCGGTGATGAACAAACACTTGAGGGCGGCGGCAGCGGCGGGGGCTTTGGCCCACGTACTACTTTGGTTCCTAAGCTCAATAAGCCAGCCAAGGAAGGATACCCTTACCGGTCTCCTAATCAAACTAGCGGAGAAAGTGTATTTCCGCATCCACTTGAGGATGTAATTGCTTCCCAACGCGCAGATATTGGGCGTATGGGGCGCGGTTTGAACGCGGAAGGTAGGACTGAACGTGGACGGTTGATGCAGCAAGAAGCTGGCGGTCGTGCTTTGACTAGGACTGGAAGTCGCGCAGGTTTAGCAGCCTTGGCTATAGAAGCTGGAAATGAAGCCAGAAAAGATATGAGCAACGCTGATAAGCGAAAGCTAGCCGCTGCAAAAGCTGATATGGAAGCCGCAGAAAGTCAGGCTGACCAAGAGGTGGATACCAGCGGGGCTAACCCAGACGCTATACGTGGAGAGCAGTATGGGCGTGGCGCTCCAGATGGCATGAAGCGTGGCGGTCGGGTAAAGAAGATGGCCTCTGGCGGTATGACTTCCAAAGCATCCGGCGCATCTAAGCGAGCCGATGGCATCGCCCAACGTGGCAAGACCAAAGGAAGGATGTGCTAAATGGACTTTAATACAGTATGGTCTGCCGGACTTACAATGGCTACAACGATTATTGGTTTCCTGCTCAAGGAGAAGTTCTCTGAGTTAACCCGCCTCAACCTACTGCTTAATAAAACCCGCGAGGAGATTGCCCGTGATTACGTTACTCAATCAGAAGTTCAGCGCATTACTGACCACATTGACCAACGCTTTAACAAGCTTGAAGCAAAAATTGACCAGCTTATTCAAGCGGGGAAGTGATGCCAGCGACAAGCCTTAAGCAGAAAAAATTCATGGATGCTGCGGCGCACAATCCTGTGTTTGCCCAGCAAGCCGGAGTACCTCAGTCCGTTGCCAAAGACTTTAGCGAGGCTAGCAAAGGAATGAAGTTTGGTAAAGGCTCTACGTCGCGGCCTGATTTGCAACGTATCAACAAGCCTGAAACTCGACAAGGCAAAATGGAACTATTCAAGAAAGGTGGAAACACTATGGCTACTAAAGGTATGAACCCCTTCGCTAAGTTTGAGAAGTCCGGTAAGGACAAAGAAAAGGGCATGAAAGAGGGCTCTGCAAAAGACATGGCGATGGACAAAATGCAGATGGGCATGATGAAAAAAGGCGGTGCTACTAAGAAGATGGCTTCTGGCGGTCTTTCTTCTGGGCACAAGAGCGCCGACGGTATTGCCTCCAAGGGTAAAACCAAAGGTAAAGATATTGCAATGAAACGCGGTGGTAAGGTCTAAGGAGAAAATCATGGCTGACGTAAAGTACAAAGACGCAACTCCGGTCGATGAGCCCGTTGCACGGACTAAGCAGAAGGCTAAGCCTGCTCCCCCTAAGAGGCAAATAAAGGACTACTACAACGAAATTCCGCCTATGACGGCGAAGCGCAAAGATAGTGACTCTGAAGAGTTAAAGTCATCCCCCGTCGAAGGGTTGGATTTAACCGAACCAAACCCATATAGCAATTTTAATTCTGGCCCTTCTAGCTACGCCAAAGGTGGCTCCGCTTCCAGCCGTGCGGACGGCTGCTGCGTTAAGGGCAAAACCAAAGGGATGATGCGGTGATTGCTTCTCGCGGCATGGGCGATATCAACCCATCCAAGATGCCCGGCGCGAAGAAAAAAGCGCGTCGGGATAACACCGACTTTACGCAATATGCGAAGGGTGGAGAGGTGTGGGATAGCCCCAACCCCGCGAAGAAACACAAAAAACTAAGCCCTGCCAAAAAAGCGGGGGCTAAAGCAGCGGCCAAAGCAGCGGGTCGCCCCTACCCCAATCTGATTGACAACATGAGGATGGCACGAAATGGCTGAGAAATGGATTCAAAAAGCGATTAAAAAGCCCGGTGCACTACGTGCATCGCTTGGTGTGAAGGGTGATAAGCCTATTCCTGCTAAAAAGCTTGCTAAGGCTGCACAAGCCCCCGGTAAGATGGGTCAACGTGCCCGTCTGGCTGAAACCCTTAAAGGGTTGAAAAAATAATGGCAAATACTTCTGGCTCCACAGCTTTTAACCTTGACCTCACCGAGTTGGTCGAGGAGGCTTTTGAGCGGGCTGGAAGCGAACTACGTACGGGCTATGACTTGCGCACGGCGCGGCGCAGCCTCAACATCATGTTCGCCGACTGGGCCAACCGGGGCATCAACCTGTGGACGATTGAGCCGGGCACAATTCAGTTGGTGCAGGGGCAAAACACCTACCCCCTGCCGGACGATACGATTGACTTGCTGGAGCACCTAATCCGCACGGATGCCAACAGCACTTCTAATCAGGCCGACCTGACCATTACCCGCATCAGTGTTTCTACCTACGCCACTATCCCTAACAAGCTGACTCAAGCGCGGCCTATCCAGATTTGGATTCAACGGTACAACGGGCAGACTTCGGTGGTAGGGTTAACCCTAGCTACCACAATCACAAGTATCAGCACCGAAATCACGTTGAGTTCCACAGTGGGCCTGCCCGCTTCGGGGTTCATCAAAATTGACTCAGAGACTATCAACTACGGCTACATATCAGGGAATACCCTATATAGCTGCTTCCGTGCGCAGAACAACACCACCGCTGCGGCGCACACTTCTGGGGCTACTGTCTACTGGCAACAGCTTCCCGCTGTAACTGTCTGGCCTACACCTGACAATGCACAAACGTACACACTGGCCTACTGGCGGCTACGCCGTACCCAAGATGCTGGTGGCGGTGTAAACATCATGGACGTACCGTTCCGGTTTATCCCCTGCATGGCAGCAGGGCTAGCGTTTCATATCGCAGGCAAAATCCCAACAGGCATGGAGCGTATACCCATGCTGAAGGCCCAATACGACGAGGCTTGGGAGCTTGCAGCTTACGAAGACCATGAGAAAGCGGCCCTACGTTTGGTGCCGCGCCAGACCTATATCGGGCGGTAGTCATGGGTAATAGATTCGCTTCTGGCAAGAATGCAATCTCCGAATGTGACCGCTGCGGCCAGCGGTTTAAATTGAAGGTTCTGAAGACAGAAATCATCAAGACGAAGAACTACAATCTGCTAGTATGCCCAGCATGTTGGGACCCTGACCAACCGCAGCTACAGCTAGGTATGTTTCCTGTAGATGACCCACAGGCTTTGCGTAATCCGCGCCCTGACCGTAGCTATGTAGCTTCTGGTTTGGATACATTGGGATACCCCGGTGGGGGTAGTAGGGACATTCAGTGGGGATGGAATCCCATTGGTGGGGCTAGTAATTTTGATGTGGGTCTAACACCCAACTACTTGGTCGGAACCACAAGTGTTGGCACGGTAACAGTAACGGTTTCATAGGAGTCCATGATGGCTAAAGAAGACATGAAAAGTGATATGGCGCAAGACAAGGCCATGATTAAGAAAGCATTCAAGCAGCACGATGCTCAAGAGCACAAAGGCGGTAAGGGCACTTCGTTAAAGCTGAAAAAGGGTGGGCCCACTACGGATGACCGTATGCGCCTTGGTCGTAACCTGTCTCGTGCAGCTAGTCAGAAAACGGGGTAAATCATGGCATACAGTATGAAAAAAGGCGGCAAGGAAGTTGGCCAAGCCAGCGTCTATGCGGCTCCGCACACAATGGACGGTAAAAAAATGACCAAAGCCCCTGTGGAGTTTGGTACAAACCCCGGATATCCACCTAACCGTAGCAAGCTAGACACTGCGGATATGAGCGTAGGTTCGTTTAGCAAGTCTGCTGGTGATGAGCCAATCAAAACTGATGGCATCAAAATCCGAGGAACTGGCGCAGCCACTAAAGGGCTGATGGCAAGGGGTCCGATGGCATGAACTATTCTGAGCTTTCGGCGGCGATACAGACCTACACGGAGAACAATTTTCCGACGATTACCCTTGCGGATTCGTCTACGGTCTCGTCTACGACTCAGATTAATCGCATCATCCAGCAGGCAGAGCAGCGCATCTACAACTCAGTACAGTTCCCCTCGTTGCGTAAGAACGTGACCGGGACTATTGCAGCAAGCGCCAAGTATTTGTCTGCTCCTGATGACTTCCTCGCGCCATACTCAATGGCAATTTACTCGGGCACTGGCCCGTATACGTATCTGTTGAACAAGGATGTGAACTTCATTCGTGAAGCCTACCCGACGCCGACTGATACCGGTACACCTAAGTACTACGCGTTATTTGGCCCGACCGTTGCAAACTCTGTAATTACTACAGAACTGACGTTCATCATTGGCCCTACACCGGATGCAACATACTCAACTGAGCTTCACTATTACTACTACCCCGAGTCCATCACCACAGCAACCACCACTTGGTTGGGCGACAACTTCGACACCGTGTTGCTGTACGGTTCTCTGATTGAGGCGTACACCTTTATGAAGGGTGAGGCCGACTTGGTTGCACTGTACGACGGCAAGTACAAGGAAGCTCTTGCACTGGCTAAACGTCTGGGTGATGGCATGGAGCGTCAGGATGCTTACCGCAGTGGTCAGTATAGACAGGCGGTTACATGAGCATCGTCCAAACGCAGACCACCAGCTTCAAGACGGAGTTGTATCAGGCCGTCCACAATCTGTCCACGGACACTCTCAAGATTGCTTTGTACACCGGCAATGCCAATTTAAACGCGGACACGACTGTATATACAACAACCAATGAGGTTGTAGCGTCTGGCTATACAGCAGGCGGCAATACGTTGACTGGGGTAGCTATCAGTTCTTCGGGCTACACGGCCTATGTAAACTGGTCAAATACGTCTTGGACGGCAGCAATCACGGCCCGGTGCGCTTTGATTTACAACGCCTCGCAGAGCAACAAATCCATTGCAGTGCTTGACTTCGGGGCAGATAAAACATCGACCACGACCTTTACAATCACCATGCCTGCCAACACTTCCACCACCGCACTGATTAGGAGTTCAAATTGATTGTCACTACAACTAAAGGCGAGATGGATGACTCTTTGCTGGAACACCGTTCAGGTGAAGTGGATGACAACAATGAGTTCACTACGTGGACGGAATACTGGCTGGATGGTGAATTAGTTCATCGGTCAGTGCATGTGACGTTGAAAAAGATGCCTCCACTGGGTGGCGAAACCGGTACTTTTTAAGGATTTATCATGGCAAATACCGCTTCAATGTGTACCTCCTTTATGGGGGAACTACTGACTGCTACCCACAATTTTGGTGTAGCTCCTATCCGCGCAGCTACTACTGCCGATACGTTTAAAGGCGCGTTGTATTTAACAAGCGCAACCATCAATGCGGCTACTACGGCCTACTCAGCTACTGGCGAAGTGTCTGGTACTGGGTATACCGCTGGTGGGGTATCAATAACTAACGCTACGGCTCCTACAGCGACCAACAGTTCGTCTACTGCTGGTGTAGCTTACTGGACTCCGTCTGCATCAATCACGTACACATCGGTCACTTTGTCTACGGCGTTTGATACGCTTTTGATGTACAACTCTACACAGAGCAACAAGGCTGTGGCTGTTTACACGTTTGGTAGTCAGACTATTACTGCGGGTACGTTCACACTGACTATGCCATCTAACACTACGACTACTGGCTTGCTGCGGTTGGCTACGACGTAAGGATAGTTTGTGTCTCTCGGCTGGGGCGATAGTACTTGGGGTGCTAACGGCTGGGGCGGTACTCTTGCAGCGACGGGAGATACCGCTTCAGGAGCCGTGGGAACGGCTACTCCAAGTATTACGGTTGCCCTTACAGGTAGGTCAGCTACAGGTTCGGTAGGCACAGTTACTCCAAGCCAATCCGCAGCGGAGACGGGGGATGCAGCAAACGGTTTTGTAGGTACAGTTGGGTTGGTTGTTACGGTTGCGTTAGCAGGTGTGGCAGCTTCAGGGGCAGTGGGTACGGTTACCCAAAGCAAAGATGTTGCCCTAACAGGCAATGCAGCTACAGGCAATGTTGGGGTAGTCTCCAGAGGAGCTACTTCTTTTGCTCTGGCAGGTAACGCGGCTACTGGCTCAGTTGGAACCCTGACGAGGGATGCATCGTTTGCTTTGGCAGGAGTGTCAGCAAATGGAGCGGTTGGAACCGCAGCACTCGGCAAGTCTTTTGCACTGACTGGGGTGCAGGCTTTGGGTGCAATTGGTGCAGTTATTGTTCCCCTGCTACCGGATACGGCGATAGGTTCAGTTGGCACGGTTGGATACGAGACGGTTGTTGCGTTGTCTGGCGTGTCTGCCAGTGGCGCGGTAGGCTCGTTGGGCCTCGGGCCAAGAAGTTTTGTGCTTACGGGCAATTATGCCCAAGCGGATATTGGAGTTGTTGTGGCGGTTTACTGGAAGCTGATAAATGACGTGCAAGACGCAAACTGGCAAAAGATAAACAACTCCCAAACGGCAAATTGGACTACCATAGTAAATTGAGGTAACACATGACTACTGCATACACCTCCCTCTTGGGTCTCGCCCTTCCGGTGACGGGCGAACTGTCGGGTACGTGGGGCGACACGGTTAACAACTCCATCACTTCTTTGTTGGACTCTGCCATCGCTGGCACGACCACACTCAGTTCTGATGCTGACGTAACCCTATCGACTACCACTGGAGCCGCCAACACTTCCCGCGAAGCAATTCTGCTGTGGACGGCAGGAGGCACGGTAACCCGCAACATCACAGCCCCGGCGCAATCCAAGGCTTACTACGTCATCAACGCAGGTTCTAGCACTCAGAGCATTGTTCTGCGCGGGGTAGGCCCCACCACTGGGGTCACTATTGTCCAAGGTGAAAAAGCGGTCTGTGCTTGGAATGGTACGGATTTTGTAAAGGTTGCATCCACGCAGGCTACCGCACTCACAGGCATACTGCCAATCGCAAACGGTGGTACAGGAGCCTCCACTCTGGCTGGGGCAAATCTTCCCGTTACAAACGTGGCAAACACGTTTACAGCTACGCAAACCTTGAGTGGTTCTTCCAGCGCAGAGGCTTTGGTCACGTCCAACATTGCCGAGGTGGATACCATCTCCGCGACTGCGGCAACCGGCACGATCAACTTTGACATCACCACCCAGTCGGTGCTGTACTACACCAGCAACGCATCGGGCAACTGGACACTCAACTTCCGTGGTTCTAGCGGTACAAGCCTGAACACGTTGATGTCCACAGGCCAATCCATCTCTGCCACGTTCCTTGTCACAAACGGCACTACGGCCTACTACAACAGCGCGGTGACAATTGACGGCACATCGGTGACCCCGAAGTGGCAGGGCGGATCTGCGCCCACCAGCGGCAACGCAAGCTCCACCGATTGCTACACGTATGTAATTCAAAAAAGTGGAAGCGCCACCTACGTTGTGTTGGCCTCGCAGACCAAGTTTGCATAAGGAATAGCTGATGCCACGCCTTTCAAAAATTGGAGCCGCTGCGCTTGCTGCCTTTGGGTGGACTTCGGGTTCTGCTGTCTCCGCAAGCTACCTTGTAGTTGCTGGTGGTGGT
>Ga0194047_10002659_pt1 | contig 10147 bp, 7 predicted proteins | sample JunL225m_MetaG_2_FD_160070 | JGI IMG/M metagenome (GOLD analysis project Ga0194047, IMG submission 160070) | Anoxic zone freshwater microbial communities from boreal shield lake in IISD Experimental Lakes Area, Ontario, Canada - Jun2016-L221-5m | ecosystem: Environmental > Aquatic > Freshwater >...
AAAAATCAAATAGACTTTAGAAATTTAATCAACATTTCATGTAATTCGGATAGATTTAAAGATAGAACTTTGGAAAAAAATAGATACGAAGAAATTAAAGTACTAGTTCCAATTGGTGGCGGAAAAGATTCTATAATTACTGGTGAAATGATGATTAATAAAGGAATTAATTTCTCTTGGTTTTCACTAGGTGATGATAATACAAGAAATAATGTAATTAAAATATCTGGCAATAATAAAGTTTTTTCTATTAGCAGAGATATAAATATAAATTTTTCATTAATTAAACAATTAAATAATGAAGGTTTCCCCAATGGTCATGTGCCAATATCGAGCGTATTTGCTTTTGGTGCTGTAATAATAGCTAAACTACATGGTTTTTCTTATATTGCGATTTCGCAGGAAAAAAGCGCAAATATAGGTAATGTTGAATATTTAAACACGAATATCAATCATCAATATTCCAAATCATATGAAGCAGAACTTGCCATACATAATTATATAAATACTTACATATCGAAAGATATTAATTACTTTTCGGCATTGCGCAATTTAAATGAAATTCAAATTTCAAAACTTTTTTCTCAATATAGTAAATATTTTAATTCATTTATTAGTTGTAATAAGACTCAAAATCAATCTGTCTGGTGTGGTAATTGTGCCAAATGTGCCTTTACATACCTAATATTAAGCCCTTTCATAAACAGAAATATATTAATAGATATATTTAAAAAAGATTTACTGAATGATCCAGAATTGTTATCTCTATATCGAGAATTAGCCGGTGATGAAAAGATTAAACCCTTTGATTGCGTTGGAACATTCGAAGAAGTTTCACTTGCATTTTATCTTACATATGAAAAATATTTGAAAGAAGACTTAGAAATACCTTTTATTTTGAAAAACATTGATGTAAAAAAAGGAGAAAAAAATTTAAACTTATTAACAGAAATAAATAGTGAACATATTATTCCTGAATTTTTATTAACATGATTGATACAGTTGCCATCATTGGATTTGGTGCAGAAGGGAAATCGCTATATGAATATTTCAAAGATAAAGTAATAGAAATTCATATTTTTGATGAGAAAGTTACTGAATTTCCTGATGATGTTGTTATTCATAACGATTTGAATATACCTGCATATTTTGATGTTGTTTATAAATCACCTGGAATACCAGTATTTAAAATAACATTTGCTTCAAAGGATACTAAGATTAAAGGTTTAGTAAATATTTTTTTTGAAAAAGCAAAAGGTAAAATAATAGGAGTAACAGGGACAAAAGGGAAAAGCACTACGACAAGTCTTATTTATCATATTTTAAAGGAATCAGGTTTAGAAGCTGAAATAGCAGGAAATATAGGTATTTCTGGTCTTGATCTTTTAGCTAAAGATAATGAAAATATGATATATGTTTATGAACTAAGTAGCTATATGTGTGAAATGCTTGATAGTTCGCCACATATTTCGGTTTGGACGAATTTCTTTGATGATCATTTGGATTATCATTTATCTAGAGAAAATTACTTTAATGCGAAAGCAAATATTACTAAATATCAGAGTAATGATGATTTTTTTATTACAATTAATGACTTAGATTATATTGAAACAAAAGCAAATAAAATTATAGTTAATACTAAAAATTTACGTCATTTTGAAACAAAACTTCTAGGTGAACATAATCAAATAAATTGTAATTTAGCATATCATGCTTCATTATTGGCTGGAGTTTCTGAGAATAATATTTTAAAAGCGATAAAGACTTTTGAACCGCTATCCGGAAGATTAGAAAAAGTTTTTTCTAATAATAAAATTACTATTTATGAGGATTCATTAGCTACAATTCCAGAAGCTACTTGGGCAGCTATAGAATCATTGAAAAATATTGATACATTAATTTTAGGTGGTCAAGATCGAGGAATTGATTTCGAAGACTTTGCCAACAAATTAAAGGAAACAAATATTAAAAACATTATAATTTTTCCTGAAACTGGAATGAAAATGGTCAAGTATGTACTAGATAGAAATATTATCGAAGTTAATAATATGGAAGAATGCGTAAAATCTATTTTTAAAATATGCAATGGAATTTGTCTATTATCGACTGCATCTCCAAGCTATAACCTATTTAAAAATTATAAGGATCGTAGCGATCAATTTAAATCATGGATTAAAATTGTAAGTAAGCACTAAGTTGATTAAGATGTGTTAGAATGACCAAATAAGAGGCGCAAATATGTTAATACAAGATATTTTTCTAAAAACAAATATTTATTCAGAAATTGAAAATATTTCGATAGACCATATTTCATGCGATAGCCGTAATGTTATTAAAAACACATTATTTGTAGCATACAAAGGTGTAGAATCTGATGGACATGATTACATTAATGACGCAATATCGAAGGGAGCTACGGTAATTGTTGGTACCGAAGATTTTAGTAAAATTGAAAATAATGGAACATTACACGAGTTTAAAGATTATAAAAAAGACTTCCCAGTCTATATTCAAGTAAAAAACGGAAGAATTGCATGGGCTCAAATTTGTGCAAATTGGTTTGGAAGACCTCAAGATAAATTAAAATTCATTGGAATTACAGGTACAGATGGCAAAACGACTACGTGTAATATGATTTATAGTGTTTTAAAAGAAGCAGGGTTAAATGTAGCAATTTTATCTACAATTAATTCACCAGGCTTACATGTTACAACACCAGATGCCTTTAATTTACACAAATTTCTACTAGAATTCGTTAATAATGACTATGAATGGGTTATTTTGGAAACAACTTCTCATGCCTTAGCATATAACAATGTCTTTGGAATTACATATGAATTTTCTGGATTAACGAACATTTCCCCAGAGCATCTAGATTTTCACAAAAGTTTTGAAAATTATATAAATGCAAAAACAAAATTATTTTTACAATCTAAACATTGCATACTTCCTAACAATGAAACAGGAAAAATAGTATCTGATAAATTGAAATACATTCGTTCACATACAATAATAGATTTTCCTGATGGTGAGAGTAATAATTCGGAATATTTTTCATCGTCAATATTTCCTGATTCAATAGATGTGATTTTTTATAATAAAAATAATTGTCCTACGGACATAAATTTAAGCATGCCTGGAGAACATTTTTTATATGATGCAGCAATTGCATCTGTAATTGCAAATAATTTAGGTATTAATAATAAAATTATTAAAATAGGTCTTGAAAAAGTTAAAGATTTGAAAGGGCGATGGGAAATAACATTTGATAAGAATTTTACAATAATTGTAGATCATTCTCATACTCCGAATGCAATTTCTTCTGCATTGGAAGCATCAAGACAGTATATGGAGAAAAAAAGATTGAAAGGTAGATTAATCCATATCTTTGGTTCTGCAGGAGAAAGAGATGCCGTAAAAAGAGTAAACATGGGCATATCTTCAGCTAAATTTGCAGATATTTCAATTATTACATCAGAAGATCCTCGTAGAGAAGAAATTAAAAATATTAATATTGAGATTGAAAAAGGTTTGATATCTCTAGGTTTTGTTGAATCAAAAGATTTTGGGAATATTAAAAATAAAACATATTACGATATTCCATGGCGTGGTTCAGCAATTTCATTTGCAATAAATAAAATTCTACAAGCGGGAGATCTATTATTAGTAACTGGAAAAGGTCATGAAGAATCAATGTGTTTTGGTACTATAGAATATCCATGGACAGATCAAGAGTGTATTAATAAGAATTTACAATTATTAAATATTGCATAATTATTACATAAACTATCAATCTATAATTATAGTGCTATACTGTAAATCAAAGAAGATTGTGATATGGATGAAAATATTGATGAAATAAATTCAATAGAAGAACCACAAAGGAGGAAATTCAGTAAAATATGGATAATACTTATTATATTTGCATTGATTATAAATTCTATTGCATTATTTTTCTTTCTTAATAACACTTCAGGTAAAAGCAAATCAGTACCACTAATTACGCCAACACCAAAGATATTGTACGAAGAAGGAATTATGGGCGATAGTTCAATGGAACCATTAATAAAATCTGGAGAAAAATATAAATACGTTAAGTATGAAAATTATTCAAAATCTTTAGTAAAAGGAGATATCATAATTTACAAAATAGGTAAAGATAAAGTATTTATAAAAAGAATTATTGCTGTATTTGGAGATAAAATAATGATCCAAAATAGAAAGGTTTTATTAAATAATACTGAATTAAAAGAAGATTATGTTTCATCAGAAACCATCGATGGAGTTTTTTCACGAGACGGTGATGAAATAGTTGTTGATAAAGATACATATTTTGTAATGGGAGATAATAGGTCCTCGAGCACTGATTCTAGATCTATCGGTTTAATACCACAATCCGTAATTATTGGTGTTATAGTGAAAAATTAATTTTCTCAGCTATAATATTTGCTACTTTTTCAGATTTCCAGTAACCTTCATGAGCGATTAGTGGATTGGTTCCAGTTTGAACAATTATATCTTTTACTTTAAATTTATCTCGGAATAATGTTTCCAGTGGATAGCCTATTAGATCCTGCGCATCAAAAATATTGTACCAAACACCAGAGTCTTTGATAATATTCATATCAGGATTTGTATTTTTGGGATTCATATCATCAGTCATACTTTCATTGGGTATATATCTAGGTTTTTGAATACCAGTTTCGTCCAATTCCAGTGAAAATAATGCTATGGGAGAACCTAGTGTAAATAGATTTAAAGGCTTGAATCCAGCCTTTATCCATTTCGGATTATGTCGAACGTTATAATAAATAGTATCAAATGCAACGACAGATCCTAAACTATGAGCAATTATCGTAACATCATCACTAGTATTAATATATTTATCAATGCAGGTTAAAACTTGATCTCGAATTTGGTTACGCCAATAATCAGATTCATATACTAATACATCACTAACAGAAGATATTAATTGCTCCCGTATTTTATAAAAAAAAGCATAATCAATAGTTTTGTCTATTACATTAAATTTTTCATTACTATCTTCTTTATAACTATCCAATACAATTGCTTCTTCTTTATATCCAATAGATGAATAATTAATGTTTTCAAATGTTATAAATTCTTCAATATTACTAGAATTACCTGCATTCTTAACATATTCTATTAAATTTTTTTTTAATTCTGCAGAATAGTCATAATCAATAATTTTATCTGAAATGCCATGAATAAATATTATTCTATTCATTTCATGTATGCATAAAATGCAATTCCTTGGTTTATCCAATCTGAATTGTTATCAAATTCATCTTTTTCGCTATCTGTTATAGCAAAATAATATGAATTAGTACTAATATTATAATATCTATAAATAGGTTTATTTCCTATTTTCTTTTCTATATCTGCACAAAATCGTGCACCATCATATTGCCAAATACTACTTTTACTAAATAAATCGTTCTTCTCTTTTATATCGGTTGTGTAAAAGTGGTTTTTTGTTTCATAATTATAAAATCTAAATACGGGAGAAGTTCCGTTTGGACAAGCATTTTCACTCATTTTTTCTACATAAAATGATATATCTTCATATCTAGCATTATCTTGTGTATATTTTTTTATAACTTCGTTTTTTTCACCTTCATCAGCTGTATAAAAATATGTTTTTGCTGTTTCGTTATAAAATCTATAAACTGGTACTAGACTTTTTGCTGGCAATAGTTTCAAAGCTTTTAAGACATTAACATTATAATCTCTTATATGAGTTTGCTCATTTTCATCAACTAAAGAAAATCCATATAAATATGAATCAAAAACTCTATTCTTTATATTATATTTATCAAAAAGATTTGTAACATCTGTAATCCAGTTTATTCGACTCTGACTAGAGCTATTACCCATTGCTGGACTTCCGTATTCAGTAATTATTATATTTTTATCGACTGCAAAATCAGCTATATTTTTTATATAAGGTTCAAGTTTATCTATATTCCACTGATTATTGCAATAATCCTGCATATTTTTTTTCAATACATCTGGAGTCTTACTTAATAAGAGATCACAACTATCTTTATCATATGGGTAGACTAAATTTCCACTCATTTTAGCTTCGTAAAAGTTAACATCACCATCGGCTAAAGTGAAAATAGCAGGTTCATAAAATTTTATTCCATATACGACATTATTATCTTCATATGTTTTGATACCACTCATTATTTTGGGATCTTTATTATATGGAACATCAACAATAATTGTATTTTCTGGCAATCCAAGTCTTACAGATTGCAATAATTTATCTCTTACATATGATGAATTATCTTGAGTATTAATATCGATTTCAAAAATTAAGTTGCTGATTTCGGATTTCTTAAATTCTGATGACAACCTTTTTATCTTTTCAGAATAATCTAATAAATATTCTTTATCGTCTGATAAAGATTTAGTCAAACCTGCACTTATATCAATATCCAAAATTACTTTAACTTTATTCATTGATGCTAATTCTATAATAGCTTTCAAATCGGTTAAATGTTGTGGTTCTATTTCGGAGGAATATCTATCTATTAATAAATTTGGGTCAATTGGGATTCTTACATAGTCTATGTTTACCGCAGTCATTAACTGGAAATCTTTGGAAGTTATATCATTTTTTAAATAATCATTATCCCAAAGTCCTTTTGAATTAGCCCACCAATTACTTAAATTTATACCATTTTTATAGTTCAATAATACACTATTTTCTGTTTTCGTAATTTTAGTTTTTTGTTCATTTTTATTAAAGACAAAGAACCATAGAACAAAGAAAGTTACTAGTATTAGTATAATGATGGATGATGCTAGGGATAGGATTAGCTTTTTGTTAATAATAGCCATAGAGGTTATTTAACAATTAATCTCCAATTTTATATAATTACAGTAATTAATACAATCAAATGTATTATTGCTTGCCTTGAATAACAATTTTAGTCTTTACTTTTGTGCAAATTTTTTATCTCTCATAGCAATATTTCTATCGTTTCTTGATAAAAACTGTTTTCTGAGTCTTAAATTTTTCGGTGTAACTTCAAGTATTTCATCACTACCTAAAAAGACTAGTGCAAAGTCTAATGATAAATCTAGTACAGGATCCAAAACAATGTGTGTTATTGAACTTTGATTAACTCTGACTCCCGATTTATGTCTTGCCTTACATGGATTGACTTCCAAATCGGTCTCGTATTTATTGACACCAATAATCATTCCTTCATAAACTTCATCAGCTGGATTGATAAACATCTGACCTCTGTACTGAATTGTATTAATAGCATATGCTGCTGAAACTCCTGATTCTGATGCTATCAAAGCACCTCTTCGAAAAGGTTCAGGTTGTTGAGTAAATGGAACATATCCAAGAAGAAAATTATTTATAATAACATTACCTTTTGTTGCAGTCAGAAGCTCATTTCTGAGGCCGAGCATATTTCGTGTTAAAATTTTGTACGTATAACGAACTTGATCATTTTCAATTTCCATATTTAGCATTTCTGCTTTTCTAGTGACCAATCCAGCAGCTACTGAATTACTGTATTCCTGAGGTACATCAATAACTAGTTCTTCTATTGGTTCCATTTTCACACCATTTTCTTCAAGTAAAACAACTTCTGGCTTTCTTACTTGAAATTCATACCCTTCTCTTCTCATTGTTTCAATAAGTATGGAAAGCTGAAGTTCACCTCTACCAGCCACGTAATATCCTTCTTCACTTTTTGTAATTTGAAGACTAATATTTGTTTCAATTTCTCTTTCAAGTCTTTGTTGTAGTAATTTTGGTGTTACAAATTTTCCATCTTTACCAACTAATGGTGATGTATTTGCTTCAAACTTAATCTTCAATGATGGTGATGAAATTTTTATAACAGGAATTGCTTCTGGTACTGATGAAGAACAAACAGTTGCACTAATTGACGAAGTATCTATACCAGCAATGGCAATAATTTCACCTGCTTTCGCTTCAAGAACTTCTGTAAATATTAGACCGTCTCTGACAAAAACCTTTCTTACCTTACCTCTAGCAATAACATGATTATTTTTTGGATCAAATTCAACATCCTTATCTATTGAAACATTTGGTTTCACAACAACCATTGAATCATCCGTTTTCACAGTACCTCTGGCTACTTTACCAATTAAATATCTACCTAGATGAGCATCATATTCTAAGGATGTAATTTGCATCTGAAATGGTTCGTCATCATTTCCTACTGGTGAAGGGACATATTCAATAATTGCATCAAGCAATGGTGCAACATTTCCAGGTATACTATTAGGAATAGTTAAATCACCTTGTGGTAATTCAGCAAATACCTTGCCTTCTCTACCAATAGCATAATATATAGGAAATTCTAATTGGTCTGTATTTGAAGCTAAAGATAAAAATAAGTCATTTACTTTATCTATTACTTTTTCTGGTGATGCGTACTTTTTATCAATTTTATTTATCAAAACAATGGGTCGTAAATTCAATTCCAATGCTTTTTTCAGAACGAACTTAGTTTGAGGCATTGGTCCCTCCTGTGCATCGACTAGAAGAATACATCCATCAGCCATATTTAGAGTTCTTTCAACTTCACCGCCAAAGTCAGCATGACCTGGTGTATCAATTATATTTATTTTATAACCCTTATATGAGATTGAGATGTTTTTTGCGGTAATTGTAATACCTTTTTCTCTTTCCAATGTTCCAGAATCTAGAATCATTTCCTGTTTCATTTCATCTTGGTTTTCACGAAAAACATGATTTTGCTTCATGAAAGCGTCGACTAATGTGGTTTTGCCATGGTCTACGTGAGCAATAATGGCAACATTTCTAATTTTCTTATCGGAATAATTCATGGAATAATTTTAAAGCCTGTTATTTTACCACAAATCCTGACTTTTTCCGAGTAATTGTATGGTTGTCGTTATTCTATGTAATCCCGCTTAGTGACATCTCGTTGGAATAATTATCGAGATTTCTCACTAACGTTCGAAATGACATAGATCTTCGAAGAGCACACCACAGTCTCCTCCCCTTAATCTGTCATTCCTGCGAAAGCAGGAATCCATGTATCCTCTTATCCCTTTCTATGTCATCCCGAATGAAATGAGGGATCTCGTCGGAAATATTTTATCACACAGGATCCCCTCCAGCTCCTACACTAAAGTTACGGGACACAAGTTATCTTTTCGCTAAATTTATTCTAAGAAACTTAATTGAAGAAGAAGCTTAGATATACAAGCTCTTCTAAACATGATGATGATTAATTACTTCATATACCCAGAGGGGGTATATTATAAAAATATATTTATATATTAATAATTATTTTGATATATTCAATATCATTAATTAATGGTAAACTTACTCCGTAAAACTCTTAATAAATATTTAAAGTAATTATGGATAAAAAAAATATATATGCAGTAGGAGCTTTATTTGCTTCAGCATTATTTATACTTTTAGTTTTTTCAATAACAAATAATAACATGGATAAAAAAGATACAAACAAACCAACATCAATTGCTAGTAATACATCGACAACGACACCAACACAGCAGGTTTTAGGTGCTCAATCCGAAGAACAAGTTACAGAATTAAAAATTGAAGATCAAGTAGTAGGAACTGGTAATGAAGTAAAGAAGGGAGATACTGTAGTTATTCACTATTCAGGAACATTATTGAATGGCACAAAATTTGATAGTTCTTATGATAGAAATCAACCTTTCGAAGTAAAAATAGGCGTTGGATATGTTATAAAAGGTTGGGATGAAGGTGTAGTAGGAATGAAAGTTGGTGGTAAAAGAAAATTAACAATTCCTTATAACATGGCATATGGTGAACAAGGTAGACCACCAGTAATTCCAGCAAAATCACCTTTGGTATTTGAATTAGAATTATTACAGATTAAGTAATAATTTTTAATGAATCGTTAAACTCCTCTTTTTTTAGAGGAGTTTTTTTACCTACTGTTGTGAAAGCCATCTCTTATGTTGTCATTCCTTCCCTTCGTTGTCATTCCTTCCCTTCGTTGTCATTCCTTCCCTTCGTTGTCATTCCTTCCCTTCGTTGTCATTCCTTCCCTTCGTTGTCATTCCTTCCCTTCGTTGTCATTCCTTCCCTTCGTTGTCATTCCTT
>Ga0194047_10002661_pt1 | contig 10142 bp, 5 predicted proteins | sample JunL225m_MetaG_2_FD_160070 | JGI IMG/M metagenome (GOLD analysis project Ga0194047, IMG submission 160070) | Anoxic zone freshwater microbial communities from boreal shield lake in IISD Experimental Lakes Area, Ontario, Canada - Jun2016-L221-5m | ecosystem: Environmental > Aquatic > Freshwater >...
CTTTGGATGTGCGTGCAACAAAAATTAATGAGGAAATGAAAATTGCGGCAGTTCGTGCTTTGGCAAAACTTACGAAAGAACAAGTTCCCGAAATTGTGAATTTAGCATACAATGAAAAGAATGTAACTTTCGGAAAAACATACATTATTCCAAAGCCTCTCGATCCAAGATTAATTACAACAGTTTCGCCCGCTGTGGCAAAAGCAGCAATGGATTCGGGTGTTGCACGAATTCAAATTACTGATTGGGATGAGTATAATAAAAAACTGTTATCACGACTCGGAAAAGAAAGTAATTTCTTATCGGCAATTGGAAATAAAGCAAGAGAAAATCCAAAACGTGTAGTATTTTCTGAAGCTGATAATTATAAAATTTTACGCTCGGCACAAATTGTAAAAGACGAAGGAATTGCGATTCCGATTTTACTTGGTAACAAAGAAAAAATTCTTCAAATTATTGCTGAAAACAATATTCATCTTCCTGATGTAAAAATTATCGACCCAAGAGAAGAGGAAGAAAAAAGAAATGAATATGCAGAATGGTTTTTTAATAAACGTAATCGCAGAGGAATTACTTTATACGAAGCGAAAAAGATGATGCGCGATCGTCATTATTTTGCACCGATGATGGTTGAGTTAGGCGAAGCTGATGCAGTTATTTCAGGCCTTACAAAAAATTATCCTTCAACCATTAAACCTGCATTACAAATTTTCGGAAAGCAAGAAGGTATCAACAAAGTTGCCGGTATGTATATTATGCTTACCAATAAAGGCACCTTGTTTTTCTCGGATACAACCGTAACAATTAATCCATCACAAGAAGATTTGGTTGATATTACAATACTCACTTATAATGCGGTGAAAAATTTCAATATCAAACCACGCATTGCACTTTTATCGTATTCAAATTTTGGTTCATCACCCGGTGAAACTCCAACAAAAATGGCCGAGGTTAGAAGGATATTAAAAGAACGTCATCCGGCAATGATTGTTGATGGAGATATCCAGGCAAATGTTGCTCTTAATCAAAAAATGTTGAGAGAGAATTTCCCATTCAGCGAATTGTGTGGCGATCCGGTAAACACATTTATTTTTCCAAAACTTTCGGCAGGAAATATTGCCTATAAATTATTGCAAGAATTAGGTGCAGCAGAAGCTGTTGGACCTGTTGTGTTGGGATTAAAAAAATCTGCGCACGTATTGCAATTAGGAAGTTCAGTTCGCGAAATCGTAAACATGGTAAGCATTGCCGTTGTTGATGCGCAAGCTAAGGAAGGAAAATAGAACGTAGTCATTCGGTGGTCGCACTATTGTGATTCGATTGTCGCTCAGTTGTGATTCAATTGTTATTTACAAATGCTACAACTGAGCGACTATTTTTTGATTAATGAATAACTTCAGAGTGACTAAAAATAATACTGAATTATTTCTTTTCTAATTTCTCAATTCTCTTAGACAGTTCTAAAATTAATTTTAGTTGTTCTTCATTTTGTTTAGAAAGTAACTGATTTTGCATGTTGAGTTCTTGAACTGATTTTACCAAAGGCACAACAAACTCAGCATAACGAATACCATACAAATCATGTTCAATTATATTTAAAAACAACATAACAACAAATCATTTCTGTTTTAAAAAAAAACAAAAAGCGCCCAAAAGCGCTTTTATGTTTGGTGGGCCCACTTGGGATCGAACCAAGCACCCACAGATTATGAGTCTGTTGCTCTAACCGAATGAGCTATAGGCCCAATTAAAATTGGTGTGCAAACATATATCTTTGTATATTTAATACCAACAAAAAATTTAATGAAAAAGATTAGTACAATTATATTGGATTTAGGTGGTGTGATTCTCAATTTAGAGCAAGAACTTACGTTTAAAAGTTTTTCAAATTTGGGTTTTGATTTGGCTAAAATAAATGATGAATCAACCTTATTTAATGATTTTGAAAAAGGTGTAATCGGTGAATCTGATTTCAGAAATGGAATAAAAAAAATACATTCTGAAACTGTAAATGATAAAGAAATTGATGAAGCTTGGAACAGTATGTTACTTGATTTGCCTGAAGAGAGAATTGACCTGATTAAATCTCTAAAAAGTGAATACGAAGTGTATTTGCTTAGCAACACTAATTCTATTCATATCAATTGTTTTAAAAATTATTTTGATGCGAATTTTAAAAACGATAAATGGGAATCACTTTTTGATAAAATATTTTATTCGCATGAAATTGGTTTACGAAAACCTGATGCTGAAATTTATGAATTTGTTTTAAACGAGATTGGAAAAACTCCGAAAGAATGCATTTTTATTGATGACAATAAATTAAATTTACTTGGAGCTGAAAGCGTTGGCATTCGGACAATTTGGGCTAAACAACCTTTATCAAAAGTTACACTTGCCGAAATAAAAATGATTGCTGATGCAGTAGCATCAAGATTGTAAAAAATGATTTAAACTGCAAAATAAAAATCGCCCGATTCATATTTCATTGCTTCATCAGTTGACATTTTTTGCAAGTTATTCTCGTACAATTTATATACTGAATATCCAACAGCAAAAAACAAATCGAAAATTTCTTTTCGGTTTGTTTCGGTCGAAATTTCCATTTGAATAAGTGGCTTAAATTTTCCGATAGTTTTCATAAAATGTGGCATAATAAAAATTTCATATCCTTCCACATCACATTTTAAAAAATCGAGTTTAACAAGTGATGAAAACAAATTATCTGGCACACTCATTTTCACCTCGTATGTGTGCAGATTTTTCGCTTCTTCTTTATCCACTATTTTTGTAAGTCCGTGCCTGAAAACTCCATCAATTAAGGGAGTTCCCATTTGAATGTTTTTATTCTCACTTCCTAATGCTGTTTGATAAAGTGTGATATTATCTAGCGCAAATTCGGCAGTATTTTTCTTAAAAACATTGGCAAATAATTCAACCGGTTCGATAGCGTGAACATGGCCACTTTTATGAGAATACAAAGAAAGGAACGTAGAATAATATCCAACATTTGCCCCAAGATCAATACACACAAAACCTGGTTTAATAATTTCTTTTAGATAAAATAATTCAGGGTATTTTTTCTTAAGAAATCCAAGTTTGATTAATCGGATATATGCATCACTAACTAGTGAAAGATAATTTTCTAGCCCGAGTACTTTTAATAGAATTGCGCGAATTTTTTTCTCCATTATTTTATTTCTTCATACTCCACGTATTCGCCCAAATTTTTATCATCAGGTTTAGGATTTTTCACTGTTTTAGGATCGATTACTATTTTGCCTTCCGGCTTCTCGTTTTGGTGATAATGATTGTGATTGATATTAATCACTTTTGCCTTAAACACGCCTTTTAGCAAGGTTCCAAAAATAAATCGAAACAGTATGTAAAAGAGAAATAAGTATAAAAGAAATTTAAACATAACTTGATAAATATGGTTGGCAAAGATAATTATTTCAGTAAAAAAAACTTTTAATTTTATCTGTTGCGATACACTCCAAAAACAAAATCACTAGAATGTGTTTGGATAAAACTTTTTTCCTTTTCGAAAACTTGATGAAGGATTTTTTTCGTCTCATCTGAATTATCTAAAAAATTATGCGCAATGTCTTTAAACAATGGCATCACTAGGTTTCCACCTAAATATTTTTCTTCTTCAATTTTAAAATGTTTATGAATTGTATGAAGAATAGCTGAAGATTCAACAGCTTCAGATGGATCAGAAATAATCATCCGTAAATTTCCTGGTCGATAGGCTTTCGTTTTAAACGAATCAGATTTGAATCTTTTTTTATATTTATCAGGTATAATTGAAAGTAATGAATTCACTTCAAATAATTGTTCTCTTGTCCACTGAATTCTATCCGGACCAACATATTCGTGAATAATTAATAGTCCGTCTTTCTTCAACGTTTTCTTGATAATTTCCCCCAACAACTTTTCTAAATTTTTAAAATGGTGCAAGCTAGAATGAAATAAAATTGCATCAAAAAAGTTGTCCTCAAAATGACTATCATACATATTTAAAACTTCGTATTTTAGATTTTTAAAATTGTTCTGCTGTGCATTTTTATTGGCTTCATCAATAAGTTTTGGAGCAAGGTCGATTCCTGTTATTTCAGAGAAATTAAATTGCCTTGCAAATTTTATTTCATGACTACCGGCACCACAACCTAATGAGAGCATTTTAAGGTTTGTCTCATTTTTAAAATACTTTTCTACAACATAATCGGCATATTCTTGATTTGGATTACCTGTAATGATTTCGTTCCAATGCACTTTAATTTCAGGAATAATCCAATAGTTTGAGGATGCAACATCCACTTGATTGAATGTGTTTTTTATACGTGTTTTTTTAACAAAAGAGAATTTCGAGAAAATATATTCAATTCCGCGTTGCTTAATTTTAAAATACAATTCAATAAAGTCCCCAATGTTTATCACGGTGTAAATGTAAAAAGAAAAAGAAGAATGAAACAATAAGAAATATTTGATGTTTTTTGAAGGAATAGAACAAAAAGAAAACGTTAGTATTTACCTGAAGAAGAGACGATTATTCGGTTTAAAATGCTAGTTACTATTTAAATTAAAAAAAATTGCTCGTTCTATGTTATTTTCCTATCTTCCGCAACCAAATTAATTATTGACTATCAAAGCATAACAACCTTAATTATGAAAAAAGCATTACTTCTGTTTTTCGTTTTGTTTGTCAGCCTAACAACTGTTAAAGCCCAATTTTCTTCATCATCTTTTTCTTCTCCAATAAGCTTAACCACAGGTTCAGCGACTACTTCATATCCTCAAGGTATTGTTACGCCTGACTTAAATGGAGATGGAAGACCGGATATTGTTGCAGCAAATTATACAGACAGTTCCATTTCTGTTTTTCAAAATACTTTTTCTACTGGAACTTTTAGCTCGTCCTCTTTTGGAACAAAAACGGATTATTCATGCACTAACGTTAACTTGCTGTCGACAGGAGATGTTAATGGCGATGGAAAACCAGATATTGCTGTTCCATCATTTCTTTCATCCAGCACATTATTCTCTATTTTCTTAGACGCATCATCGAGTGGTTCAGTAAGTTTATCTACTCGAAAAGATTTATACTCAAATTTTCAAACAGGATATGTAGCATTTGGTGACATTGATGGTGACGGTATGATGGATTTGATAGTTGCAAACTATGCTTCTTCTAATATTTCCATTTTTAGAAATACTGGCTCAACGAGTACTTTTAGCTTCGCAACAAAAGTTGACATTTCAGCAGGAAGGTCTGCATCAGGAACTTGTTCACTCGCAATTTCAGACATTGATGGTGACGGGAAAATGGATATTATCGTTTCAAATTATACTTCCTCAACTGTTGCTGTTTGCATGAACACCAATTCAAGCGGAAGCATTTCTTCCTCAAATTTTACTACAACAACTTATAATACACCCACAAAACCGAGCTTCGTAAAAGTTGATGATATAGACGGTGATGGGAAAAAGGATATTATGGTTTCAAACTATGGCTCGAATAATTTTTCAATTTTCAGAAACATATCAAATCCGGGTTCAGTTTTTTTTGCATTGCGAGTTGATTACACAACAGGAAGCGGAACTTCTTATCCTCAAGGTTCGGCAATTGCTGATTTTGATGGCGATGGGAAAAAAGATATTGCTATTGTAAACAAAGGGAATAACACAGTTTCTGTTTTTAGAAATCAATCAACTTCTGGTTCTCTTTCTTTTGCTTCACAAGTTACTTATTCAACAGGAACTTCTCCTTATGATTTATCAGCTGCTGATTTCGATGGAGATGGAAAAATTGATTTTGCTGTTACCAATTCTGGTTCAAATACAATTTATGTATATCATAATAATTATTTTTCCTCTGCCCCAACAACTGCCGGAACATCTATGAGTTTTAGTAATGTGGGATCTACAAGTATGACAGTAAATTTTACAAAGGGAAACGGAAACAAAAGATTTGTTTTATGTAGATCTGGTTCCTCTGTTGACTCTGTACCTTACAATGGGACGTTTTATATTCCAAATTCAAATTTTGGAAGCGGTTCTATTATTGGGATAGGAAATTATGTTGTGTATGCCGACACCGGATCTACTTTTACATTAACCGGATTGACACCGAACACTACATATTATTTTGCAGTATTTGAATACAATGGTTTTGGAATTTATGCTAACTATTTAACTACACCTTCTAATTTTAATACAGGTGCTAAGAAAACATTTTATGCCTATTATTATACAAAATCAACTGGGTATTTAAATTCATTATCTACATGGGGAACTAATACAGATGGATCAGGGTTATCTCCTTTAAATTTTAATTCTGATAGTAGTTACTTTTTTGTTAGAAACACTACTTCTCCTACCATCAATGCAAACTTGAGTGTTACAGGAAAAAGCACAGCATTTGTTATAGGTGATGGGATAAAGCCTTGTAATCTTACAATACCGTCAAATTTATCTATAACTACCGATTCTTTTAGGCTGAAAAGTGGTAGCTCCCTGAATATTTATGGAACTTTGAATTGTTCAAATTCTACTTTTGAAGATACAACAAACGTGCTTTTTATCTCCAATTCATCTCAAAATATATCAAAAGGAAGCTATTATAATTTACAGGTAAATAATTCTAGCAAAGCGCTTAGTAATGGTGATGTTATTGTTCGTGATTCACTTACACTCATGTCATCTATAGATTTAAATAATTACACACTGACCCTTGGTACAGCTTCCAATAATTTAGGAGCATTAACAGCTACAAGCGGAACTTTATTTGGAGGTAATTTCAAACGTTGGTTCAATACTGTTAATAACTCCGGCTCTAGTGGTTTATTTCCCATTGGAACATCTTCCAATTATCGTCCTGTGCAAATAAGTTATACAACCGCACCTACAACCGCAGGTACTCTTTCAGCCTCATTCAATTCAACTGCGCCTTCAAATTCTGGATTACCATTAACTGATATCAATACAACGCCTAATATAACTATCAATAAATTAGCTGAAAACGGAACATGGATATTAACTCCTAATACATTATCAGGTGGCCAATTTACTGCAACTATAACTGCAGATGGATTTAACAGTATTGATACTTCATATACTAATCTCAGAATGGTAAGGAGAATTAACAGCTCAAGTTCATGGATGTTAAATGGAACTGCAATCGTTACAACAGGAAGCAACTCAATTCCAATTTTGAGCAGAACAGGAATGACTTCTTTTGGAGAATTAGGTGTTGGAGGAGATTCAACTACAAATATTAATCAACAGTTATTTTCCTCAACTTCATTTTCAAGTCCGTTAAGTTTAACTACTGGTTCTGGGTCTACCTCTTATCCTCAGGGTATTGTTACTCCTGACTTAGATGGTGATGGAAAGCCTGATATTGTTGCTGCAAATTATACAAATAGCACTATTTCTGTTTTTAAGAATGTTTTTTCTTCTGGCACTCTTAACTCTTCTTCTTTTGGAACAAAGGCTGATTTTACTTGTTCAAGCGTGAGTTTGCTTTCTACAGGTGATGTTAACGGTGATGGAAATCCTGATATTGCTTTACCATCATCTGTGTCAACTAGCACCTTGTTTTCTGTTTTCTTGGATGCATCATCTAGTAGCGCAATTAGTTTATCAACTCGCAAAGATTTATATGCAAATTTCAAACCTGGGTTTGTTGCTATTGGAGATATTGATGGAGATGGAAAAAAAGATTTAGTTGTCACTAACTATGTTACAAGTAATATTTCAATTTTTAGAAATACAGGCACAACAAGTACTTTTACTTTCGCTACAAAAGTTGACATTTCTGCTGGTACTTCGGCTTCAGGAACATCTGCAATAGCATTAGCAGATATTGATGGGGATGGAAAATTGGACATTGTTGTTTCAAATTATGGATCATCTACAATAACAATTTGTAGAAACACAAATTCTAGCGGAAGTATTTCATCATCTGCTTTTACAACAAGTAGTGTGTCTGCTCCTCCAAATCCAAATTTTATTAAAATTGATGATATTGATGGGGATGGAAAAAAAGATATTCTGATTTCAAATTACGGAGCAAATAGTTTTTCTATTTTTAGAAATATCTCCATATCAGGTTCTGTTACCCTTGCTTCACGTGTAGATTATTCAACAGGAAGTGGAACTTCTAACCCTCAAGGTTCTGCCATTGCTGACTTTGATGGTGATGGAAAAAAAGATATTGCAATCGTCAATAGAAATAATAACACTTTCTCGATTTTTAAAAATTTATCAACATCTGGATCTCTTTCTTTTGCTTCTCAAGTTTCCTATTCAACAGGTAGTTCACCTTGTGATTTATCTGCTGCTGACTTTGATGGTGATGGGAAAATGGATATTGCAATAACCAACTCCGGATCAAACACAATCTATATCTATCACAATAATTATTTTGCTAATGTTCCTACAATAGGAGGGTCATCTTTAAGCTTTAGTGGTGTTGGATTTTCTAATATGACTGTTAATTTTACAAAAGGTGATGGTTCAAGAAGAATTCTACTTTGCAAAAAAGCATCTGCTGTAGATACAGTTCCTGTTAATGGAAATTTATATACCCCAAACGCTACTTTCGGAAGTGGGACACAAATAGGAACAACAGGGAACTTTATTGTATATAGTGATACAGGAACATCATTTACTTTAAGAGGGTTAATACCTAATACTACTTATTATTTTGCTGAATTTGAATACAATGGTCAAGGAACTTATGCAAATTATTTGACAACATCTTCACTCTTCCTAACAGGCAGTCAGAAAACGACTTATGCATATTATTATTCTAAATCAACAGGATATCTAGATTCGTTAAGTACTTGGGGTACAGACTCAAGTGGTTCAGGAACATCACCAACAACTTTTTCTTCTGCTAATAGCTATTATTTTGTCTGGAATAATCATACTCCAACTACTAAAGGAAACCTTACTATTTCTGGAACTAATACAGGATTTATTATTGGTGATGGTGTGAATACGTTTAATCTTTCTATTCCTTCCGGTTATGCTATTACTTCTGATTCTTTGGTGTTGAAGAAAAATTCAACGCTTTCAGTTTATGGTAATTTCGCCACCACCAAAACTATTTTTGAAGATACTTCAACGGTTCAGTTTTTATCTAACTCATCACAAAATATTCCAACACTAGATTATTATAATTTGCTCGTTAACAACTCAACTAAAAAACTTAGCAATGGAAATATTAATATCAGTAATTCATTAACAATCTCATCATCCATTAACTTGAATGGCTATACAATTACTTTAGGAAAATCAGTCAGTCAAACAGGAACTTTAAATGAAATAAATGGAACATTATACGGTGGAACATTTCAACGGTGGTTCAACACATCAACCAATTCAGGGTCAAGTGGCTTATTTCCAGTTGGAACATCATCAAATTACAGACCCGTACAGATAAATTATACTACTTCACCTACAACTGCTGGAACCTTATCTGCAAGCTTTATTACGAATACTCCATCAAATAATGGCTTACCTCTAAGTGATACTACGGCAATTCCTAATATTCAAATCAACAAAGTAGGACCAAATGGAACATGGGTATTGACACCCACAACATTATCTGGCGGGCAGTTTACTGCAAGTATTACTGCAGATGGATTTAGCGGAATAAATTCCTATTCAGATTTGAGAATGGTTAGAAGAAATACCAGTTCAAGCTCATGGACATTAACAGGCACAACACAATTGACTACAGGTAGTAATTCTACTCCAATATTGAGTAGAACAGGTATGAATTCATTTGGTGAATTTGGTGTGGGAGGAGACTCATCTGTAAACAGCATGGTAATAATAATTCCTACAATTTTGTCTACAACAAATGGGTCAAGATGTGGAACAGGTAGTGTAACATTAAATGCAACCCCAAGTGCAGGTACTATTAATTGGTATTCATCTGCAACTGGAGGAACTTCTTTAGGCTCTGGCACTTCTTTTTCAACTCCTAGTATTTCATCGTCTACTACCTATTACGTTGATGCTACTTCTAATAATGGATACACAACAGCAACAAGAAGCTCAGTAACGGCAACGGTTTATAAACCGTTGCCGTTACTGAGCTTCTTGTTGCTGTTGTGTATTCATTA
>Ga0194047_10002663_pt1 | contig 10139 bp, 9 predicted proteins | sample JunL225m_MetaG_2_FD_160070 | JGI IMG/M metagenome (GOLD analysis project Ga0194047, IMG submission 160070) | Anoxic zone freshwater microbial communities from boreal shield lake in IISD Experimental Lakes Area, Ontario, Canada - Jun2016-L221-5m | ecosystem: Environmental > Aquatic > Freshwater >...
TCCGCTTTACCACTAGCCATCCAAAAGAATTTACACAACGACTCATTGATGTCTACGCAAAAGTACCCAAGCTTGTCAGCCATCTGCACTTACCAGTTCAACATGGCTCTGATGCCATGCTTTCAGCTATGAAGCGTGGCTATACCGCTCTCGAGTACAAAAGCATTATTCGTAAGATACGGGCCGTCAGGCCTGAGCTCACATTATCGAGCGACTTTATTGTGGGCTTTCCTGGGGAGACTGAAGCGGATTTTGAAAAGCTACTAAAGATGGTTCAAGATCTTCAATTTGATAATAGCTTCTGCTTCATTTTTAGTCCCCGCCCCGGAACCCCTGCCGCCAACTTAAGTGATGACACTCCTTATGAAGTCAAACTTAAGCGTTTACAAACGCTATTAGCCCTCGTTGAGAGCCAAGCGAATCAAATCAGTAAAAAAATGCTAGGTAATGTCGAAAAAGTATTAGTTGAAGGACTGGCGAAAGATGGCGTCAACCTACAAGGGCGCTGTGCCAATAATCGTGTCATTCATTTCATAGCACCAGAGCAAGACATGGAATCACTCATTGGTAATATGGTTGATATTGAAGTTACGGAAGTCCTTAACTACACTTTAAGAGGTGAACTCTTAAATGCCCATGCAAGCGCCCTCTAAATCTAAATTACTCATTGAGCTTCAATACGCGAGCCCCGCGATTGAAGCAGCTCTGACACAGCAAGTATCAGAGAATGTTATGAAGAAGTGGGTAAAAGCTGCCACATATCAGAGCGGAGAGCTAACTCTACGCTTTGTAAATCCTGCAGAAGGAAAAAAATTAAATCTAGCTTATCGAAACAAAGATAAGGCGACCAATGTTTTAACTTTTCCATACGAGTCATCCAAAACAAATGTAATGGCCGATATTATTTTTTGTCTGCCGGTTATACAAAATGAAGCTAAAGAGCAAGAAAAAACACTCAAAGCGCATCTTGCCCACCTGATCGTGCATGGCTGCCTTCATGCTCAAGCCTATGATCATGAAACTGCAAAAGATGCAAAAAAGATGGAGTCCCTAGAAGTACTAATTCTAGAAAAATTAGGGTTTTCTAATCCCTACCTTGAATCCTAGACATCATTTAACTGCTCAATTGAAAAATTGACATATTTCTAAGCTATTCTTCCTATATGCCTGACCCCAATAAATCACTACTAGATCGACTGAGCGATTTTTTAACGCCACAACCAGTTAGTTCAAACGAGCGCCGCCAGGAACTCATCGAGACCCTGCGAGAAGCTCAAACTGAAGGGCTCATTGACGTTGATGCACTCTCGATGATTGAGGGCGTCTTTCAAGTAGGGCAACTTTGTGCACGCGATATCTTGGTACCCAGGGCACAGATTGATTGGATTGACATCAACTGTAGTCTGGCCGTCATCATTCAAAATGTAATTGTTGCAGCCCATTCTCGTTTTCCGGTCTATGAAGGCAGCAAAGATAACGTGATTGGCATCTTATTGGCTAAAGATCTTTTACGCCATGCAACAGAAAAAGATTTTCAAGTACGTGATTGGCTTAGACCAGTAGTTTTCATTCCTGAATCGAAACGCCTCAGTGTTTTATTGCGCGACTTTAAAGACAATCGCAATCACCTAGCGGTTGTCGTAGATGAATATAGTGGCGTTGCCGGCATCATTACGATTGAAGATGTATTAGAACAAATCGTAGGTGATATTGAAGATGAACATGACATTGATGAAGAGGCTGATAACCTGATTGCGCTTGATAATGGTGATATTCGAGTTAAAGGCATTACTGAGCTAGAGCAATTTAACGAGAAACTTGGAACCCACTTTGTAGAAGAGGATATTGAAACCGTTGCTGGTCTTGTGATTCAACATCTGGGCAGAGTTCCAAAGGTGGGTGAACGCATTTCAATAGATGGTATTGAATTTGAAATCTTGCGCGCTGATCCTCGTCAAATTCATATCTTGTTAGCGCGTCAAACTTCTAAGAAAACTGACTGAGATTGATTTTGATTCATCTGCTTTCTCGTAGTCGATCAGGAATTCATTATTTAACGCTATTAATATTGGGCGCAGTCCTAGCTAGTGCGACTGAGCTGTCCTATGGTGGGTGGATTCAAATTCCCATACTAAGCGTGATATGGTGGCGACTCACTTTAGAGAACCACTCTTCTGTAAAACATCAACTTTTATCTGGTTTGTTATTTGGCTTAGGCTACTTTGTGATCGGTCTATGGTGGATTTATATCAGCCTTCATGATGTAGGAGGTATGAATGCAGCGCTATCTTGCATGGCAGTATTTTTATTGTCTGCCTATATGGCCGTGTACTTTGCACTTGCCACACTCACACTGACCCTACTTCACAAATCACGCCTTACCGGCCTATTCTTAGCAGCTAGCTGGGTTGTGATGGAATTCTTACGTGGCTACATGTTTACAGGCTTTCCCTGGATGGGATTTGCTGAGAGTCAAGTCAATGGGCCATTTTCAATAATTGCCCCTTACTTAGGAGGTCTAGCCTGCACCTTTCTGGTAGTTTTTACTTCTTGGCAAATCTTGCAACTTAAGAAAGATCCTTTAGTTAGTACTCTCACACTCATCTTTGTAATGGCATTGACCGCGCTTTCAAGTTTATGGAGCTTTACTAAGCCAATTGGGGAGCCTCTAAGAGTGGAACTAATTCAAGGTAATTTTTCTCAAAGCTTGATATTTAAACCAGAAGGCGTACTCAAGCAAATTGAGTTTTATTTTGCTGCAATGTCTAAATCCAATGCTGAACTTATTATTTCCCCGGAAACCGCTTTTCCGTGGCCTGAAAGTAATTTACCCAGCGGGATAATAGAGGCTCTACAAAAACAGGTTAATCAGCAAGGGAACAATTTATTATTTGGCGTGATTGGTAGGCATTTCAATACAAAAGATGGCAGAGAGTTTTCTAATCGTGCACTAGGTCTCTCACCCGCGAATCCACCTTACCTTTATGACAAAGATCACCTAGTTCCTTTTGGAGAATTTATTCCTCCAGGATTTCATTGGTTTGTAAACGCCTTTAATGTTCCATTGAGCGACTTTGCTAGAGGTGGAATGAATCAAGAAAATTTCTTGATTCCAAGGCCAAATCAAAAGCCTCTCTTAGCTGCAATTACGATTTGCTATGAGGATGTTTTTGGTGGTGAGCTAGCTAGTCGCATTCGAAACAGCAATGCATCGACCAATATATTAATTAATCTCACCAACTTGGCGTGGTTCGGCGACTCTCAAGCATCCTCTCAGCAATTGCGATTATCTCAACTACGCTCACTTGAAACTGGTCTTCCTGCACTCCGGGCAACCAATACTGGCATTACCTCAGTTTTAGGTCCCAATGGAAAAGTGCTGGCGTCTCTTCCTGAATTTACCCAAGCCAGCCTCATTACCCAAGTACAAGCTTATGAAGGCAAAACACCCTATGTGCGCTGGGGAAATTTACCGATTTTGAGTATTTCTTGCATTCTGCTGATCTGGGGCTTGATTCGTCATAGACGTTTTTAGCCAGATTTAACTCCTGGACTAATCTAGCCATGTAAAATCAACGGCTTAGCCAGGTTAATCATGCTTACTTTTCAGCAAATCATTCTCAAACTCCAAGATTATTGGGACCAACAAGGTTGCGTCTTATTGCAACCTATCGATCTCGAGGTAGGCGCGGGTACATCTCATACCGCCACCTTTTTGCGCGCTATTGGTCCAGAGCCTTGGAAAGCAGCTTATGTTCAGCCCTCACGTAGACCTAAAGACGGCCGCTATGGTGAGAACCCAAACCGCTTGCAGCACTACTACCAATATCAAGTTGTTCTCAAGCCTGCTCCAGAAAATATTCTAGAACTCTATCTTGGTTCGCTTACAGCTCTTGGTCTTGATCTCAAAGAAAATGATGTGCGCTTTGTTGAAGACGATTGGGAAAACCCAACCTTAGGTGCTTGGGGCTTAGGCTGGGAAGTCTGGCTCAATGGTATGGAAGTCACCCAGTTCACTTATTTTCAGCAAGTTGGTGGTTTAGATTGCAAACCCGTGCTCGGCGAAATTACTTATGGCATCGAACGCTTAGCAATGTACATTCAAAATTGTTCGAATGTGTATGACCTTGTGTGGGCAGACGGCATCTCTTATGGTGATGTATATCACCAGAACGAAGTTGAGCAGTCTTGCTATAACTTCGAACACTCCAACGCAGACCTACTATTTGCAAACTTTACAAACTATGAAAGCGAAGCAAAACGCTTAATGGAAGTGCCTTTAGCATTACCCGCTTATGAAATGGTTTTAAAAGCTGCGCATACCTTTAATCTTTTAGATGCCCGTGGCGCTATCTCTGTTACAGAACGTGCTGCCTATATTGGCCGTATTCGTAATCTCTCCCGCGCGGTTGCACAAGCGTATTTTGAGTCCCGTGAAAAGCTGGGATTCCCGATGTGCCATCGCTAAGCCTAAGTAATACCTATTTATGAGTACATCTAATCCTCCTTCGCAATCAGCCAATTTATTGATTGAAATCTTTACAGAGGAACTGCCCCCCAAATCACTGCGTCGTTTAGGTGAGGCTTTTGGCGAAGGCATCTATGCTTCTTTAAAGTCTGCAGGATTAGCCTCTGAAACCTCTACAGTGACTGGTTTTGCAACGCCACGTCGCCTTGCTGTATTTATTACAAATGTTCTACATCAAGCGCCTGATTACCCAGTGCGTGAAAAATTATTGCCAACTAGCATTGCATTCGATGCAAATGGCAAAGCAACACCGCCCCTACTCAAGAAATTGGGATCTCTAGGCTATGCAGATATTGATCTTGCTGCTCTAGAAAAATCAGGCGAAGGTAAGAATGAAGCTCTTTACCTCAATGTCATCGCTAAAGGTGCAGCGCTTGAGCAAACTGCTCAAGCAGCCCTTGAGCAAACTTTAAACAAATTACCGATTGCCAAAATGATGCACTACCAGGTGCAACAAAAAAATGGTCAATTGGCTGATGTGCAATTTGCCCGTCCAGCACACCGTATCATTGCTTTACATGGCTCTAAGACTCTCAAAATCAGTAGCCTTGGTATTGATGCGAGCAATCAAACAGAAGGGCACCGCTTTCTTGCGCCAGGCACAGTAGCTATTACAGTCGCTGATCAATATGAAGCAGACTTAGAAGCAAAAGCAAAAGTCATTCCGAGCTTTAATAAACGTCGCGCCCAAATAGAAGCTGCTCTTCACAAAGCTGCTGGAGATGACTTAGTGCTGATGCCAGATAGTCTTCTCAACGAAGTTACTGCGCTTGTAGAGTGGCCAGCAATTTATGAATGTCATTTCGATCAAGAATTTTTGGAAGTACCTCAAGAATGCTTGATCCTGACCATGCAGACAAATCAGAAATACTTTGCCCTGACCGATAAGCAAGGAAAATTGCGTAATCGCTTTTTGATTGTTTCCAACATCGAAACTGACAAACCGCATGCCATCATTTCTGGTAACGAACGTGTAGTACGTCCTCGTCTTTCTGACGCACGCTTCTTCTTTATGCAAGATCAAAAGCGTCCACTGGCTTCACGAGTCGCCGATCTTGGCAGGGTGGTTTATCACAACCAACTGGGAAATCAATTAGAGCGTACTAAACGCGTTCAAGGTATTGCCACCGGAATTGCTAAGAAATTAGGCGCAGATCAGAAGCTGGCTGAGCGTGCAGCTGAGCTTGCCAAAACCGATTTACTCACTGATATGGTTGGCGAATTCCCAGAGCTGCAAGGCATTATGGGCAACTACTACGCTAAGCATGATGGTGAAAATGCTGAGGTAGCTGCTGCTTGTAGTGAGCACTATATGCCGCGCTTTGCAGGCGATGCTTTGCCACACACTCAAATAGGTACGATTTTGGCGATTGCCGATAAGCTCGAGACCTTAGTCGGTATCTGGGGAGTTGGTCTTGCACCAACAGGAGATAAAGATCCATATGCGCTACGTCGTCATGCTTTGGGTATCTGTCGCTTGCTCTTGGAAAAAAATCTGTCCTTAAGCTTGCCTGAATTAATTGACTTAGCTCGTGCGCAGTTCCCACAAAAAGAAGTGCAAGAAAAAGCGCAAGCAGCTGATATTTATGCCTTTATCATCGATCGCCTTCGTGCCTACTTACGTGATCAGGCAGTTGCTGGCAAACCTTTTACTAGCGCTGAGATCGATGCGGTCTTAAGTCAATCACCGGGGCAGATAAATGATCTGATTGCGCGTCTAACCGCCTTACGCGAATTTAATGCACTGCCTCAAGCTGCACAACTGGCCGCAGCCAATAAACGTATTAGTAATATCTTGAAGAAAACGACAACGGCGATTCCTGCTGTTTGCTCAAGCAAGCTATTGCAAATACCTGCAGAGTCTGTGCTTTACCAAGCCCTCGAGACAGCTACACCAGCACTCGATACGGCATATGAAAAACGCCAGTTTGTAGAACTACTTAAAGCACTAGTCACTTTGAGCGCGCCCATCGATCAGTTTTTTGCCGATGTGATGGTGATGGACCAAAATCCTGAACTGCGTGATAACCGTCTAGCACTTCTACAACAACTGCACCAAAAAATGAATCTCGTTGCCGATCTCGGCAAATTAGCATGAGCCTAAGCTCTTCTAAACTCATCATTCTGGATCGCGATGGCGTGATTAATGAAGATCGTGATGATTACGTAAAGTCAGTTGGCGAGTGGGTTCCTCTGTCAGGTAGCTTAGAGGCAATTGCTCTCCTCAATCAAGCTGGCTACCAAATTACGATTGCGACTAATCAATCTGGTTTAGCTAGAGGTTTTTTCAGTATCAACGATTTGCATGCCATGCATGACAAGATGGATCAGTTACTCAAGCCATTAGGTGGTCGTATTGATAGTATTTTCTTTTGTCCTCACATTGATTCTCATGGATGCGATTGCCGCAAACCACTTCCTGGGCTGATGAAAGAAATTGCACTACGTTACAAAAGAACAGATAGCACGACCCCATTGCTTGGGGTGCCTATTGTGGGGGATTCTTTGCGTGATCTACAGGCTGGCGTTACCCTAGGTGCAATACCTCACTTAGTGCTTACTGGCAAAGGTCAGAAGACGCTTGAAAAAGAAAATTTGCCAGAGGGTACGCAAATACATGCTGATCTCATGGCGTTTGCTAATGCAATTCTAGAAAATAAGGCATGAAGCAAACATGACTTTTATTCGTTCCACACTCTTTGCTTTATTTTTACTTGTCTTTACTCCGATTTGGTCCGTTCTTTGCATGATCGCTTTCCCATTTTTGAGTCCAGAAAATCGCTATACCTTTATTGGCATTTGGAACAAGGTAGTGATCTGGGTTCTACAACATCTTTGTGGGATTCATTATGAAATTCGTGGCATAGAAAATATGGAAGCAGTATTGAATGAGCCAGTGGTGATTCTGAGTAAGCATCAATCTGCCTATGAAACAATTGCTTACATTACCCTACTACCTAAACAACTGTGTTTTGTCTTTAAACGTGAATTACTCTGGATTCCCTTCTTTGGCTGGGCACTAGCACTACTCAAAATGATCCACATCAATCGGGCTAGCAAACAAACTGCTGCACTCTCAGTAGCTAGCCAGGGCCGTAAGCGCTTAAGCGAAGGCAAGTGGATCATGTTGTTCCCCGAAGGCACTAGAACCCCTATTGGATCGAATAAACCCTACCGCAAAGGTGGTGCACGCCTCGCTAGTGCTACTGGCGCGCTGGTGATTCCGATTGCCCACAATGCTGGGCGCTTCTGGCCTAAAAACAGCTTCCTCAAACAGCCTGGGACTGTGATTTTCTCCATTGGCCCCGTGATTCGTTCCGAAGGAAAATCCGGAGAAGAATTACAACAAGAAGTAGAAACTTGGATTGAAGCAGAAATGCGTGTGATTGATCCGAGCGCGTATCAGTAAATCTGAAATAGCTGTACTTGCTTAAGCGGCTAGGATCCTAGCCCACTCCATATAACGATCTACTGAAATATCTTGCGCCCTTGCTTTAAGCTCTATTTCTGTTAAATGGATGCGGTCGGCAAAAGCCTGTAAATTGGTTCGGAGCATTTTCCTTCTTTGGGAAAACGCAGCAGCTACTACTTTTTCTAGCGCACTCCATTGCGCATCATTTAAATTGAAGTCTTTGCGAGGAATCATGCGCACTACAGCAGAGTTCACTTTAGGCTGAGGATCAAAGGCCTCAGGGGGTACTTCTAATACTTGCTCCATGTCATAGCGGGCTTGCAACATAACTGACAATCTACTGAAGTCTGAGCTACCTGATTTAGCTACCATACGCTCGACAACCTCAGCCTGCAGCATAAAGACTTGCTCATCAATCTGGTTAGCAGCGCCAACCAAATGAAATAATAAAGGAGATGAAATATTGTAAGGAAGATTTCCAACAACTTTACAAAGGCCAGTACGCCCATCACGACTCTTAGCCCACTCTAAAAAATCAAACTGAAGTGCATCTCCTTCAATAACTTTGAGGCCCTGTAAGTTCTCTTGATTCCAATAAGCTACTAAATCACGGTCAATTTCTAATAAATCTAATTGATCTAAATTTTTGAGCAAGGGTCTGGTTAAAGCCCCGAGGCCAGGGCCAATCTCAATCACATGCATTTGAGTACTTGGCTGTATTAAGGCAACAATCGAATAAATGATGCCATCATCTTGGAGAAAATTTTGTCCAAAACGTTTACGAGCACGATGCATGCTTAGGATTGATTTCTTTGATTCATTGCCAATTGGTAGGCTAAGCGCAAAGCCTCGAGCATACTCCCAGAATCTGCCAAGCCTTTACCAGCAATATCCAGAGCTGTTCCATGATCTACAGAGGTACGAATCATTGGTAAACCCAGCGTGACATTAACACCGCCTCCAAAAGTCACGAATTTAAATGGTGCTAAGCCTTGGTCGTGATACATCGCAATAAATGCATCTACAGACTCTAGAGCTGTTACATCAAACATCGTATCGCCCGGAAAAGGTCCTGTGATTTCAATACCTAAGTTCTGAGCTGCTTTAATAGCTGGTGTAATGACTTCAATTTCTTCGCGCCCCAAATAACCAGACTCTCCTGCATGGGGGTTCAGTCCAGCTATTCGCATAACAGGCGTAGCAATTCCAAATCGATCTCGCAAATCTTTTGCAACAATTTGGATTGTTTCTAAAACGTAATCTTGATTGAGTGCAGCAGATACTGCCTGCAATGGAAGATGTGTAGTAACGAGAGCAACCCTCAGATCTCGGGGATGTTTCATTCCTAAGAAATCTTTTGGCAGAGGAGCGCATAACATCATAACTACATGCGGTGTATCACAATGCTGCGCGAGATATTCTGTATGCCCCGTAAACACAAGACCAGCATCGTTAATGATACTTTTCTGCACTGGGGCCGTGACCATCGCATCAAAACGCTTTTTCAAACAAGCCTCAACTGCTTGATTGAGAAGATTGACAACGTATTGGGCATTTGCGGAGTTCAAAACTCCTGGGGTTACAGGCTCCACTAACTCAACTGACTCGATCTTGAGTCGCTCTAATAAGCTAGGATTTTCTCCTTGAGGTATCTGAAATAAATTCGCATCTCCGAGCAAGGTAATGTCTGCATTTTCTTTCTCCGCTAAAAAAGTCAAAGCAGCCTTGAGGGAGACTTCTGGTCCAACACCAGCTGGCTCGCCCGTAGTAACGACCAGATTAACGGGTGCTAGTTGCGCCATCTTCTGCGTTAATAATTTTCACAGTAGCACTGTCGCGTAATTCACGAATCCAATCTTGGAAGGCTTGCTCATATTTACGTTCACGAATATTAGCGCGAGCAAACTGACGTTGCTTCTCCACAGTGAGCTGGCCTTCGCGACGATCGGTCACTTGGATTAAATGCCAACCAAATTCTGATTTCACAGGATTACTCACTTCCCCAATTTGCAGGCGGTTCATTGCCTGCTCAAACTCTGGAACTAAATCACCCGGACCCATCCAGCCCAACTCCCCGCCAGCTGCTGCAGAGCCATCCTCTGAAAATTTCTTAGCCAACTCACCAAAGTCAGCAGTCTTTGTTCGAATCTGATCTCGAAAACCCTGTAAACGTCTTTCGGCATCCTGATCGGTAAATCC